>TARA_R110002020_G_scaffold146184_1_pt1 | contig 10206 bp, 19 predicted proteins | sample TARA_R110002020 | Tara Oceans TARA_R110002020 (sample SAMEA4396489) | marine metagenome | biome: Westerlies Biome; feature: [MES] marine water layer (ENVO:01000295) within the mesopelagic zone...; material: water (ENVO:00002006), including particulate matter (ENVO:01000060) such...
CAGGAGATACAAAATGATTAGCAACCTTATCGACCCACAGGAAATCCTAGATGCTGCTGAGGAATCCATGTTTGGAATGGAAGCAATAGGATTCTGTCTAGCATGCGGTACTACAAACTACGCTGTGGAACCAGATGCTCGTAGGTACGAGTGTGAAGAGTGTAGCCAATACGCTGTGTACGGTGCGCCAGAGTTAATACTAATGGGATACGGTGGATAACCACCGAAGGAGGTTAACATGGTACGATTCGACGACCTGTGGATGCGTTGCAAGAACTGTCAGAAGGGCTTCCGATTCCTGTCCTTCCTCGACCACCCCGGACACCCCGTCCACTGTCCACACTGTGATTTCAAAAATCGCTAAGCTAGAGTCCTCCACTAGAGTGGGGGATTTTTTTTGCAGCGTATATTATCTTTTCCTTAGGCTTTTTTAGAACAAAGTATCTAAAAACTCGTACAGATTCGTGCCTAGAGAGACTTGACAGTTTTTAACGAATCATGCTAAAATAAGGTATCAAATCAAGAGAGGCAGGAGAAACAACATGGTTTACCTAAACGGCAGCTACGACTACGAGGCACTGGCAGAACTAGCCATCGACGCGTACATCCACCAGTACTACTATGATTTGGAGGCTGAGGGCGCACTCACCCAGACACACGTTCACGAAGCCAAGGAGGACATCATTAAGGCTCTCCTCGCGCTTCATCCCTCCTTCCTAGTTAAATAGAACCACCACTCGTAGTCTCACCTCCTCCAATACCTTGTTCATCGACAAGGTATTTTTTTGTCCTCCGTTTTACTCAATTTCAGCTTTTCCTTACTGATCTGCGGCCCCTGCCAGACCTATTTCCAAAATCCATCAAAATTAGGTAGATTTTGGTAGGTTTTAGACTTGACAAATAGCGAAAAGTATGATATAATACAAGTAGGATAAATAAATAAAAAGAGGTGCAACAATATAACCAAAATTGATAGGTTAAACTAACCAAAATTGATAGTAGTTTTGTATTGACTTAAGGACACTGGTAGTGTATAATTACGTTAGTAAGTAAGAAAACAGAGAGAAAAAAATATGAACAACCAACTAAATACAAAAAACGATAACCACAACGAAATTGACTCAACTACGCCTGACCAACAATTCGGATATACGTCACTGATAGCACGAGTGATTCTAGAATCCATCAACGATTTAGGAATTAATTCCATTGAGGATGAGGGAACACGATATTGGATTGATGAGGCCACTGACGTTAACATTGAGGCACTCCGAATAGCAATCGGGAACATGCCTACCAAAAACGGAAAAACGGACGCTAAACCAGCTATCCGACATATAATGGAACAATTGGACGCACGGGAACAAGTGGAACGTGACTTGGTAGATATTGAGATACAATTCGAACAAGTGCCACTATCCGAAATTGAAGAACCAACTATTGCAGAGTTAGCCAAAATTGAACCAGTTGCAGAATTACTGGAGTGGGACGACGATTGGCAACCAGACTGGATAAAAGCGGAGAAATAGCCAACAACTGAATAAGCGACCCAATATCAAATAATACGGAGAAAATAAAATGACTTTAGCAACTTTACTGAACAACTGCCCCAACGACTGCCTAGCTGAATTCGCCATTTCTGAGGCACAATTCTACGGCGATAAGCTAGACTACTTTGACTTCTACTGCGAGGACTGCGGATATACCGCAAAAATATCCTCAGACGGCGAAGTAGAAATAGTAATCAATCCGATTCGGGAAGATTACTTTGGACTCAATGCAGAGTTCGACAATGAGTCAGAGTTGGACGTAGATTTTAAGTCTTATATCGGATAAGACTTAAAACATATAAAAATATTGCACCCGCTCCGGCGGGTGTTTTTTTTGTGCTGCTATATATCTTTTCCTTAGTGCCTGCGGCAGTTCTTATATTGACTTTAGCTGTTAGATATGCTATACTACTAGTAGATAAATAAAGAGGTAAAAACATGGAACACGGATTCAATCAATTCATTCCTGACGGATTAAACGAACATCTTAAAGAAGAAGCATATTCAGAACTATGTGAGATTGGCGAAATAAATCAAATGCAGATAGAACTGGAAAATAAAGTAAACCGTAGAGTCCGACGTATCCATAGTCACATGCGTCAATGTGGAACGTGCTTATCCGAGCAGATGAAAGCTGGTATACTGATGGAATTACCAGAATACTGGCAAATGCGACATCAAACAGGAGGTGGACGGTATCCAAAGTTACATTATCAGGTGAACTGATGGGAAAAAAGTGTAAGAATAAATACCGTTTTAAAATCTGGAATGACGCACAACGATTCGCTGAACAATATAAGGATGAAGTTACACTAAGTTTTAATCCGATGCGCCCATATTGGTGCGAAAGGCATGAACTATGGCACATAGGCCATGATATTACAGAAAGGATGGAATATACAGGAAATGGGGCCAGAATTCTTCCAAACACAAATGGGACAAAGGTACTACCAGAAGACGATGCCGGATATAGTTACGGAGCTTCAGAAGATGAATCAGAATCTAGAAGTACTAACCGATTTAATTAGACAAAGTTTAGATATTGATAAAGAAATTAGAGATAAAAACATGACGAAAGTCTGGTAATATTCGTCCACACTCCTATAAACATCTCCAAAGAGTCAGATGTCCTCCAGCATCTGGCTCTTTTTTTTGTCACTCTATATATCTTTTCCTTACAGATCCCTAGAAAATTGGTGCTAAATAAGTATTGACTTGGACTACGATATAGTGTATACTGTTTGTATAACATAAAAACAGGAGACACCAATATGACTACACTAGATGGCACAAAAATCGAGGAATTCGCTCTTAACGTAGCAGAGTATCTGCAACGTCAGGCAATCGCCAAGGAAGCGGAAAAACGCCTCAACGAAACAAAGGACGCTCTCAAGTCCTACATGGCACTAGAAGGACTCTCTGAGGCTGAAGTAGGCGAACATATAGTCAAGCTGATAGACATATCTCGTGAGACTGTGGACACTAAGGTTGCTAAGGTAGTAATCCCTAAGAAGTACCTAGCGGAAATCCTCAAGACCACGAAATATCAGCAACTGCGGATAGACCATAAAAAGGACTAAGCCTAGTCCGTCTTTCTGCAGGAAGATTCCCTAACTACTAAATTTAAGTTAGGGAATTTTTTTATCCCCGCGTATTATCTTTTCCTTACTCTCCTCCGGGTGCATACGGTTGACTTCTATCTGTAACTATGGTATACTACGAGTATCAAATAAATAAGGAAGAAAAATGTTTAAAAACACACCACACGGCTTTCACATGGGATTCCCTAACGGTTGGCTAATCTCAGTTCAATGGGGGCCAGGCAACTACTGTGAATCACGTAGTAATCCTGACCAGAATCCCTACGACGGGAAATTCCATGAGTTCACATCTGCCACAGCTGAGATTGCAGTGATGCATGAAGGCAAGGAACGGATGTATCCGCTGTCGGATAGTGATGACGTAAAGGGATGGGTTCCTTCTACCGAAGTCTCTGAATATATCCAGTGGGTATCTCAATTGGATGCCGACTATGACAAGGTTATGGCAGAGGCTCCTTATAAGGGTCTAGGGATAGACGACGACTATGCGGATGTAGTTCACTTCTCAGACGAGTAATACTACATAAAACAATGGAAAAGATAATAGGAGCTAGAAATAGCTCCTATTTTTTTGTGGACCGTATATATCTTTTCCTTCGCGGACCCGCGGACCGGAACAGATCGGTTTCTAGATTGATACCCGTAAAAGGTTGACTTCATTAGCTAACTATGGTATAATACTAGTATCAAATAAATGGGAGACACCACTATGACTAACACCGCTATCGCCAACGCACTCGATTCAGACTCCAAGTTCACGGACTCACAGGTCACGCCTGAGTTGCGTGAGGCCGGACTCGCATACCTCGCAACCTACGAAGGGGGATTTTCCTACCTTGTAGACCTCAAACGTCGGAATCCAGCTGACCTGTCCCTAGGTCAGGTGCGAGGAGTCCTCAACTGCGTCCGTGCAGAGATTCTCCGCGCCAACAACGATAAATTCTGGGACGGAGTGGCAGATGGTCGCTACGCTATCACTCTTGATGGCAAGTTGCGATTTTTCCGAGTGAACACGCCTACCGCAGGTCGATGGTCTGGATTCACCTTCGTGACTGAGGTCTTCGGCGGTGGAGCCATAAAAGCCATACGGGGTCTTGAAGCCCGTAATGAAGTGCTGGCAGTCATAGCTAATGACCCTAAGGCTCTCGCACGGTTCGGTCAAGAACTTGGTAGCTGTGGCAAGTGTGGTCGTGTCCTCACTGATGAGGAATCACGAGCGATAGGCATCGGGCCTGTATGCCGAGAGCAATTGGGAATGTAATTCCCAATTCTTTCAAAGCGAAAAGATAGAATCCTGGATTTATCTCCAGGATTTTTTTATTCCCGCGGCAGTATCTTTTCCTTACTTCTCTGTCCCCTCCAATATGTAACCAATTGCCTACTTCAAACGTTATATATAGTAGGGAATAAAAAAAGGAGTAGAGAATGGAAATTAAAATTATCCCACCTCAGGAATTCATTAACCTAGTAAACCAAATTATAAAGGAGAACAAAATGGAAAATACTTGGCCTCTGGCTCCAAACTTCACGGACTCTAATATCACTATCAATCAACGGATGGTTCACCATCTACTAGAGCGCAAAGGAACTCCAAAGAATAGAGATATGCAAGCCTTAGGTATTGAGGTTGCAGAACTCCGTGACGAAGCTGGAATGTCTCGTAAAGAACTCACAGCACTATCAGGAATTGATTGTGGGTTTTTAGCACTCTTAGAGGAAGGCCATGCATTGCCTTATGAAATTGATAAGGGGCTTATGGCTAGACTTTCATGTTCCTTTATGACGGAACTGCCTATATATCATGTAAAAGAATCTCTATGGAAGTATAAGAAACTATTGACTTAGGTTCTTATGTATGGTATAATACTAGTATCAAATAAAGCAGGAGATGCAAATGGTAACACTATCTAAATGTTGTGACGCAACACCAATCGGTTCAGACATGGATGAAACTTCATCCTTCGGGAAATGTTCAGACTGTGGAGATTATGAATTCTTCTATCAATCTGAAACTCCTTCCTCAGCGATGAAAGCACTATTGTCTGAGACTTCACGGGATACATTATTGCTTATCGGGCCTAAATGTAATCTGCCAGAAGAAGTCTATACCACATTTAATCCAGCAGTCGTAAGCTGGGTTGCAGAGCGAATCGGAATTACTTCTAGGGACGGAGTTGAGCAAGCATTACAAGATGGTCACTTCGTAATTAACGTAGCTGATGAAATTTATAATAACGCTCATGTTAAATTGGCAATTGAGCCTGGAACTGGCACAGTCCTAAATACTCTTAATATCATAGCCGATACTATGGAACGCATACTAACTACTACTAATCAGAAAATAGTTGTTCACTGCGCGATGGGTATGGAACGTTCTGTACTAGCAGTCATATGGTTAATGGCTTCCAAGTGGCGTATGCACCTTGACCAGTCATTCCATCAAATTAAGAAACATCGACCTATAGCATTAGATAGAACCAATTGGATTACTCTCTAAACTATATGTCGTATTAATAAGGAGGAAAATGGTAGACGATAAGATTACTGGACTAACTATTAAAGTTGCTTGTAAGGTTAAAGACTTACAAACTGAGATAGCGAAAGCCTGGCACACCGCTACACATAAGCGGTAAGCACAAATCCCCTGGTGAAAGCCAGGGGATATTTTTTACCCCGCATCTTATCTTTTCCTTATCTTGCTGCGGCGGTGGAGGGGGTGGTGGCGAAGTACGAATATGGGATTGGTAAAATACTTGACTTGATAGTAGTAATAGGTTATAATACTACTATCAAATAAAAACTGGAGACAAAAAAAATGCTGGCTTCTCGACGAATCACATCTAAATACACAGTACATCTAGTAGATTTCTCACATCTTAACGATGTGGCTCTGGAACACTACAACAAAGACCGTGATACTAAGGCTACCGCTTGTAAGACCATGTATCGTCATGGATTCATAGTCACTGATGATGGAATGTTCGTCCTCTGTGACGAGGGTGTAGGAAACAAAAAACCCATATCTATGGAGAATCCCTATCAGCTAGACTTCTGGCAAGAACGTAAGGAAGAGGGTGTAACTCACTTAGGAGTCACACCATGCTTATGGATGCGAATGGAAGAAGAGAATCTGCGAGAATGTGCTACAGGAGAGACTGAGCCTCTCCATGAGTTCATCCGCACTTTCGGAGATAGACTAGATACCAACTACATGAACTTTGAACGATGGCTGGATAACTATGCCACTCGTTGGGAAGGCGAGTAATGTCTTGGTAGGAGAATGGAAAAAATCTAACTCGTAGTCTCCGACGAGTTTCCAAAATTCCCTCGATGTTGGTTGGTGCGTCGAGGGAATTTTTTTAACCTCCCGCGCATCTTTTCCTTACCCCTCCTTACCATGATAGCGGGTTTCCTAAACCCAATATATTGGGTTTAACTGTGGATGGGTGCTATTGACTTGAGTCCTCTACTGTGGTAAAATAAGGGTAGATTAAGAAAAGGAGGCAGTACGGTGACCAAGGGAGAACGGCGAGAACAAAAGCGAGAGCGAGCAGTTTCCAAACGGCGACGAGCGAACAATCGCAAAAGCCTTGAAGTAATCATTGAGGTACAACGTCAGCGGATGCGACGAGGTTACTAGGGGTTGACTTAGGCATCTAGGTATGGTATACTTAGAGTATCAAATAAATAGGAGACAGGATAAATGTCACAACTAAACGATTCGGTAGCTGAACTGGCGAACTTCTGGGATGACTTGCATCGTGAGGATGCTAACTTAACTCTTAAATTCGAAGAGTTACTGGGTACGGAGAAATCGGAGCAACTCCAAGCCTATATCCAAGAGTTGGAAAACTACAACGACGAAGTCGATGTAGATGGACTCATCAACGAAATGGAAGAGGCACGGTATCAGTTGGACAACTTGGAGTCTGCCGTCCAAGACGCACTCAACGCAATCGACAATGCAGTATCAGAAGCAGAGGATTTGAGATAAATCATGATTAAAGACACAACTACTATCACTCTAACAATGCGTGAGCGGTATATTATCGCTCAAGCATTGATACTTGGAATCAATGAGTTGGAAAAGGTTCCAGGTGCCTTAAAAGAATTATCCAATATAATGGATATGGAATATCTTCTGGAAAATCAATTCTCAGAGATGGCGACTCCTGCACGATTCTCAATCAATAACACTGTTAAGGACGTAAAGTAAAATGGGCCAATACTTTTATATCGTAAATACCACTAAAGAAGAATACCTACATCCTCATAAATTCGGGTCTGGACTCAAGTTCTTGGAGTTCACATCCGACCCATGTAGTGCTATGACTGCACTGGCTCACCTACTCGCTCAATCCTCTGATGTACCTGGATGGCAAGGTAATGAAATCACTGGACGTTGGATAGGGGATAATATCGTAATCGTTGGCGACTATGACAACTCAGGATTATTTGATACAGCCTCTGATGACTATACCGATATATCTAATGCTTTAATCCAACATATGGGTAAAGACCCTTATGTCCAACAAATCCTATCAGAACGGAAACGTTGGGAAGAGGGCGGAACGCATCCAGTGTTCCAAGATGGTGGTTCATTTGATATGCCAACTCTAAATCGATTTAATGAGGTGAAGTAATATGCCTAATTGGTGTTTTAATCAAGTTACATTTACAGGCACATCTGGTGATATTGAAAATCTAGTGGCACAACTGGAAAGTGAGACATCTCACTTTGACTTTAATAAAGTCATTCCAATGCCACAAGAGTTAGCAGGCATTACTTCCCCAGTAAAAACGTTTAAGACTAAGGCTGAAGTTGATGAATACAACAACCGAGAACTCCCTGGTGGCTTTGAAGTTGGCAAGGCTATCACTAATGCCAAACACAAGGCATTACTTAAAAAGTATGGTCATGCGGAATGGTATAACTGGTCAATTGCGAAATGGGGTTGTAAATGGAATAACGGCGATGAAGTAGGCATATCTGATAATAGTAAGAATGGTCATGTCTCTTATGATTTTGATACACCTTGGGGGCCACCCGAAGGGATATATGAAGCCTTACGAGAACAATTTCCAGAAGTAGCTATCTCATGGTTCTATAATGAACCTGGAATGGAATTCTCTGGATACCTTCCAGACTAAGAACTCTAAATACACTGGGATTTTTCCCAGTGTATTTTTTTACCCCCATCTCATCTTTTCCTTACCTCCCTCCGGCACTTATTTGCTAAAATATTGGTTCCTTTAAGTACTTGACTTGAAGCCTCTACTAGTGTATAATACAGGTACAAAGTAAAAAAGAGGACAAAAAAATGCAACTACACATCCAACCTAATAATATGAAACTTGGTAAAATCTGGAATATATCACTTCCAGCGGTAGAAACTTGTGGAGGAATGTCAGCATCGTGTGCGGGTGAAAATGGGAAGTGCTACGTTCTAAAAATATATAAGCGTCGTCCTAGTGTACTGAAAGCGCATAGAAACACTTACGTGGATATACTCAACGCCTTAGAATATGGTGAGGAATTAGAATTACCTTCTAAGGTCAAGGATGGGGACATATTCCGCATTCACGTAGCTGGTGATTTCTTTGCGCCTAATTATGCTTATGCTTGGATTAAGCTTATAACTGATAATCCTAATGTCCAATTTTTTGCTTATACTCGCTCATGGCGTATGCATGATATGGAAGATTCCTTAAAAGAATTAGCATCATTGCCTAATATGGATTTATTGTTATCAGTTGACCGTGATACGGGATATCCTGATAAAACTATATGGCCTGATTTTCGGACGGCCTTTATGATGGTTGATGATGAAGATGCTATCCTAATTGAGCCTAACACGCATGTAGTATTTCGCGATAATCGTCATGATATACTGAAGCAAGTCAATGGTAATTTGGTATGTCCAACTGAGAACGGAATATCAAAAACCACGTGCGAAAAATGCAAATGGTGTTTCAAGGATAATCCCAATAAATTAGGTTTAAGGCAGGCGGATAGTGACGACGCGGATGAAGTATCGGTTAATGGGAACTTGTCTCTGGTGTCCTAAACCTAGACAAGTTATAGAAGATAGGACATATGCTTTATGTCCTAAGCATATGGAAGAACTGAAGACTAATAATGCTAAACGTTCTGACAGACCTAAACAAGGTTTATGCCGCAGATGTCGAAATCCAGTAGTTATGAATAGAACGATGTGTGAATATCATTTAGCTTATGAACGGAGCCGAACATCTGCAAGGCGTATGAATAGCATTCTTACTTAATACCTGTTATACTTTAACCGCAACTGCCTCGGCCCAGGATAGTTGCTTTCACTGATAATCCCCTAAGTTGCCTCACTTAGGGGATTATTTTTTTTATCTTAGATTCATCTTTTCCTTAGCTACCATTCCCATATCCTCACTTCTCCCCCTCCACCACCTCCTCCACCTCCATCTCATCTTTTCCTTAGGCCATCTCCGGTTAGCTGTGTGAAATAAATCACTCTAGCCACGATTGAATAGGTTTTTGGCACTCGTATTAGTACTGGTCACGGTGTCAAGAGTAGGCTCGGCACATCCTGTGGGGATGGCCTCGCATTGGTAGGTCTGTGGGACTGTGGCGAGTAAACTAAAAAATAATAAAATGTGCAATAGGTCAGATGGGTAATTATTATCATGTGTATAACAAATATAAATTATCATAGAAAATAGAAGGGGTCTGTAGGCGTGGAATAAATAAACTTGACTTGGGAATCTACATTGGGTACACTACTATCATACAGTGGGAAGTGGAAGCTAATCAAGGTATACTACTAAACAATTTAGATTGACTGTAAAGGCTTATGGTTAATGGTTATGACTGTAATGATGGTTATGGTTATGGTTACTGAAGGGTTATGGTTATGAATAATAGTATCCTTATATCTATTATCCTTATGGTTAGTATTGTTATAACTAGCTGTACTAATCAGCCCCCACCGCTTATGACTCCAGAGCCTATACCTACTCCACCACCTACGGTCATGGTTGTTGATGATAAGGCTATGGTTATG
>TARA_R110002020_G_scaffold32889_3_pt1 | contig 10203 bp, 7 predicted proteins | sample TARA_R110002020 | Tara Oceans TARA_R110002020 (sample SAMEA4396489) | marine metagenome | biome: Westerlies Biome; feature: [MES] marine water layer (ENVO:01000295) within the mesopelagic zone...; material: water (ENVO:00002006), including particulate matter (ENVO:01000060) such...
TGTCTCGTCCCCTCAACAGATCCTCGACCTCGACCTTGACCCTGACAGAAGTCGTAGATGACATCGCGTACAATCCGCGGATGTCGAGCGCGCTTAGTCTCATCAAGAATCAATGGCAGATTCTGCAAGAACCCACTCGTCCGCTCAATCCAGACCTTAGTGGCGTCCCAGGAATACATAGCTGTCGGGTAAGACTCTGCGGGACGACCCCACACTGAAGCTGAAAACCTCAACGCAGTTGTCTTGCCACCACTTGTCTCCCCGCTGAAGTCAACCACAAACCCTGGTATCCGCAGTACAGACAACAGGGGTGCCGCTGCTCCCGCGTACATAGCGATGTACATGTAGGGGAACGATGAGACAAGCCCCATAGCTTCGAGCCACCCTTCCCAGGTGCCAGCGGTTGTCCAACCATTACTCAGTGTCTCCAACCCACTTGGCGGGGTGAGCGCAAAGTTGGAGCTTGCCTCATCATTCACAGCGTAAAACACATCGGGCAACAAGAACCCACCGTCAGGCTGCCAGCCCATACGACAAGCCGATCGCACCACAGGAAAACGATGACTGTTCTCTGCCTCGAAATCCGCGAGGTAAGCAACCATCGGTCCAGTTGTGTTTGAGTTTATCGGTGCCTCAAGATTCGTCAGTAGAATAATCTTAGACGCGTCGAGAATCGTTCGTCGGTCAATGACCCGCGAGCACCAACCACTGGGGCCACGCCAGATGACCTGACGCTTTGCCTCACCAGTCTGAACATCAACCGTCCGACCTGCAATGAAGATAGGCGCAGGAGCAATCCGTGTACGGTTCAACTCACCATCCACTGATGCGGACAGTCGGTACACACCGTTAGTGTCCAGGTCGAATCCTCGTGGAACGTGGAGGCTCTCAAGCGTTTGGATTGGCACGACTGATGGGGGTGGCGCACCACCTCCAAGCAACTGAGCAATCGTTTGCGGTTGACCAAGCTGCTCTTCGAGTTGGTCAATCATAGCCTCAGCGTCTCGACGCCCGCGCTCCTCTGCCAACCGGCGCACAGCCGATCGGAGATTCCGCGTTCGTTGCACTTGACCAGGAACAGTCTCAATGACTGCGAGTGCAGCGCTCAAGTTTCCTTCGTCGGAACGCCAACTATCCGCCAATGATGCCATCACATCAGGGTCTTGGATAGCAGCCCACGCTGCTCTATGATCTTCACGTCCACCAGTTTGAAGGGAGTTCAACAACCGAGCAAGTATGTCACTTGTCAGATCGTTTGTTTCCTCACTGGGCTCAGCATCTTCTGCGCTGCGAGGTTCATCTACCGTCGCTGAGCCATCACTTTCCATGTGCACCACCTAAATAAAAGTCCAAAGATAAATACGAAACATCAAGACAGGAACGCACCGCCTGAGAGGGGACTCAGACGATGCAACCCAAAGCCGGACCATTCCTGGGGAGAATGAATACCAGACTTCCAAACTCTATCGGGCCACCCACGATCGTGTCAAACACCAACACACTACATCCTGTTATACTGTCATCACCGACACACGGAGAAACCATGCCAACCGCAAAGAAACCGACCAAGGCAAAGGCTGCACCCAAGAAAAAAGCTGCGCCTAAAAAAGCCGCAGCAAAAAAAGCTGCACCTAAGAAAGCTGCACCCAAGAAGGCTGCGCCAAAGCCAGCACCTGCGCCAGCACCTGCACCCAAGCACCGCACCATACATCTACGTACCAATGGCGGCTCAGTTTCATTGAACTTTGTTGGCGACGAGTCATTCGACGCAGCGCTTAAGACAATCATGAATGCTCCAAAGGCAGGCCAAGGTGGCCGAACAGCCCCACCACGACTCAGCGTGACGGGGACAAATAGGTCGTTTACTTTCCACACGGTCAGTAGCTACTCAGTTCAAGAGCACTAAGACTTTCGTTCCCAACCGTTGTTCAAATCATCAATCGAAAGCTCAACGGTCACGGCAACAAGATTACAATTAGGGCACTTGCGTCTCCTGCAAACCCAATCGTTTGTGTACCAGGAGACATGCTCGCGAACAAGATTCTGACCACGAAACGAGGCAGTTGAATCACTGTTACGTGAGTCAACCACCTTCGTCTTGTGGCCGCATGCCTCACACTTCACAGTGATCAGACCTTCGGTGCAGGTGGCATGGGCAGAACGTTACCGCCCTTCACAGTGTAGAAGCCACCATCGTCAGATACCCGTACGTTTTCAGGCAAGATGTTCGACTTAATGATCGCCGTCACCGTATCGCGCGACATCTTCTGAATACTGTCTGGGTCGAATCCCATCTCTTCCAACATCATAGCGCTACGAGTTGTCACCCTAAACCCACCACTTGCGTGGTTCAAGCTCGTCTTACTTGGGGGAGCTTCTTCTTCCACCACCTCAGCTACGACCTCTTCCTCTTCGCCCAACCAAGAGGCGCTGACTTTGTCCATCTCGACAATGGTCCACCCCTTCGGGGTCTTACCTACGGGTCGAGTAGTGCTCGCCATGATGACCTGACCGTCAAAGTTCGAGAAGCTACGCATCACTGCCGCAAGCGTCTTGCCATCCCAAGCACGATCCTCAGGTATCAGCACGGCAGGCTTGTCTTCACGTAGCCCCTCGGCAACAGCCATTGAAATAGCAGTCACAACTGCGGTCCACTCGGCACCGGACAAAGCGGCATGCAACTTATTGCCTCGCATGATTCCCATGCGAAACACTTCACGCTCTCCGTCCAACAGTTGAATGCTGAACTCCCATGCCTCTGGCAAGTACTTCTGAACACGAACAGCAAACGTCTTTGTTTGATCAGCCAACAACCTGCCGATGGCAGCTTCGCATGACATCTTCAACTCTTTATAGTTCTCGACCTCTGCCTTCATGCGTACGACTTTGTCTTTCGCGCGAGCAAAAGTGTCCCACTGCGCACAACTGTTGTCCATCTTGGTCATGGCATCCATGGCCGCTTCCAATCGAGAAGTTGCATCTGCCACAGGAATTATCTGCGAATCAACCTTACGGACATCAGCGCTCTCAAGTTTCGAAACCAACATACGTACGTCGGAGATCTGACGATCAATGCCCAACAACGCGGCATCAAACTTCTCAACCGCAGCCAAAATTGTTTGTGAAGCTGCGCTCCATTTGTCCTGCTCAGCCTGGTAGAACTGCTGACAGTTCTTCAAGTGCTCGATGCCAACCTGACTACTGCACACAGGACAAGCTTCTAGTCCATGAGCAACAGCGACATCAACAATCTTAATTGCGTGGTCAACGTTGTCACCCTTTGAAGGCAACGTAGCATTAAGCTCGTCTCGATTCCGTGTTGTCTTGAGCTTATCGTTTTCAAAGTGGCTCAGTCTCGACCGCGCTTGTTCCAGTTGTTTGTTCTTTTCTTCGAGCGTCATCCCCATGTTTGACGCACGGACAGACCGGTCCAGCACACTCTTGGCTTCTGCAACAGCCATGCGCATCCGAGTCATGTCATCTTCGCTTGGCTTAGCATTGATGTCGTTGCCCAAGCTAGTCAGCAATGTATCCGCACCCTTCGCTTCCTTAGCAGCCTCACGCTGCTTCTGACCTGCGTACGCCGCGACATCAATCAGAGTCTCAACTGCAGACTTGTCACGCCCTTTGAACTTCGCAATGTCTTTGTACTTATTGTGTAGCTCACTCGGCAAGTACTCAATCACGTCATCGAGACCTACTTGATCCCCTGACCACGACAAGAAAGCCTTGCGAGCGGAAGCAGGTGAGCCGGACAGAGCCGAAGCAACAGAGCGATGAACCAAACAATCTGGACCTGGGCCATCATGAGTCGGGCGACGAACCTTGGTGCCTTCCCGCACAATGTTGAACGATGCGTTTTGTTTGTTCGACAACGTAGCCGTCACACCCAACTCGTCTTGAGGAGCCAAGGTCAACAGCAAAGCCGCGTCTGAAACCGCGTTGCGACCAAAAATATCATCCGCAGATCCCGCAAGCGCAAGCTCTACCGATTGAATGACACCGCTCTTGTGGCTGGTGTTTGAGCCTACGAAAAGAGTTCGCGGACTCAACTCAATGTTCCACGCCTCGCCATCAGGTAGCGGTGATTTCAAATTACTGTAGATGGTTTTTACATAAGGTCGCATGTGTCCTCCAGGACGAGTTGCTTTGGGTGTCTGATTGTTATGGGAGTATTACCGCAGTGTCAAGAGATAAACTTCAAACTTGCCCACGCTACCCAGTTATCATCGGGCAGTTGGTCGACTGAACTAATCTCTCTGAACTCTTTCGAATCGGGGCACCAAGAGTATACGTGCTTTGATTCTTGGATAAACCCCTGCAAGATTTGAGCAGTTGCTTTCCCCACAGTTGGTGTCTCCAGCAACGAGTCTATCGGAACGATGACACCGTGGTACAGTGGGGCGCCAGAGTAGTCGATGCCGAATGGGATGTCCCGGCACCAAGCTTTCCACCCGCCAAGCGCTGCGGATCTGCTGCTGTAGTCGTCTCTACCTGAGATAACCGTAGCCTCCCAACCATCACCGCTAAGCGCGTCCGATAGTTGACTACACCAAAGATCAATGTCTTCGGGCTCATCTTGTTTTGAGTGCGCTAAAAACCACTGTGACTTCATCTCAACCTCATACATCTTTGAGGCTTCTACCTACATCAGCCTCCGCGGTCATAGGAACTTCCCACCCAGGAATTTTCACCGTCAGGCAAGACTCGACGAGTTGTCGAGCTTCTTCAATTTTAGGTGGTAGTTTTTCTCCAGGTGTAGGCTGCCAGTCATCTGGGAGACCTGAAGGCAGCGGCATCTCAACCGCAATGGAATCGTGGCATTGATGGATCATGCCTGTACCCGTACCCGCGTAATCAAACGGAAAGGCGTGGATAATTTCTTGTTCGGCAATTCTCATGATTGATGACTCTGCCGCCAGTATCGGAAAGTTAACTACTTCGTTTTTCTTGCCGTCAGACAACGGGCCAGAGCGTCGACCGAAAACGGGCTCAAACATATGCCCTTGGCTCGCGTAAAGCCCCAGCATCTTTTGCCACGCACTGTCCCACTCAGGCTCAGCCTCCAGCCATTTGTTGTGGAAGTGCCTGACTTCACGAGTCTCAAACTTAAGGTAGGGCATACGACCATCATCGGTCTCCGTACTGGTCAGCACTTGCCAAACTGTGGATGGGTCGGCCCAGTAGATTGACGCGTAGCGAAAAGTCTTCATGACATCCCGCATGGCCTTTGCTTCTCCGCCCGTGGGCTTTCGGTTCAAGCTGAATCCATCAGGCCCCCAACCCGTAGCGTTCTTAAAGTCCTTTCCGAACACATCGTAGGCCAGCAGATTGTGCGGGTCCTTGCCAGTATCGAAGCACTCAAGCAGTCGGGGGATCTGCCAGTAACAAGCTGTGATTCTCAAGTGAGCTTGATCCAAGTCAGCACCCACAAGTATTCGACCAGGAGGAGCCGCGAATACTTTTTTCAGCCGACCCTGACCTTTGCGGTTACCAATATTCTGTAAGTTGGGTCCGCTACTTGAGAGCCTCCCAACACTGGTCACATGTGCGTTCCACGTTGATCGTACGCGACCATCTTTATGTACCAGCCCCTTCTTGGGGTCTTGATCTCTTCGGCGTAACGGTATCAATACTGTGCCGAGGATCTTGTTTTTCTCCCGCCGATACAGTCGAAGTTCCTTTACAAATGATTCTTGATTTTGGTTCAGTGTCCCCGAAGCTAAGTGCGCCCGAAGCACAGCGTCACCCGTACCTGGAGCCCCCGTCTCCGTGTAGAACTCCCTCGCATCCATTGACGCGGGGATTCCCAAAGACCATTTATCGTAAAGTAAAGTTCGAATCTGATCCGCGCTACCGGGGTTCAGTTCGTTCACAGAGTCTGAGTCCAATCTTTTGAGCCCTACATCTTGTGCCCGCTCTTGAAGATTCTTGTACCTTTTCTTGACTGAGATGTCGTACTCACACTCAAGATCCAATCGGAGCTTCTGGTCAATCCATACGCCTGACTTGTGCATACCTACGCACATTTCTTGTGTCGCGTGGTCAACCTCATTCAAGTTCCACGGCCTACTACTGGGCCAACCAGATGGTCTGAGCCCCTCAGCGATCTCTTTAAATGCCCCCGCTCTTTTTGAGGCGTCGATCAACGGAGCAACGATGCGCGCGTTTACAGTAGAGTCAATGATGTTGTAGCGAAGAAGCTCTGTGTCGTCTTGGCTACCGGTAGAAATTTTAGCGCCCTTCTCCGTGGTCTCCCATCGCTCAACGTCAGTGAGGATAGACCCGATTGTTTTCAGTCCTTTCGGCAAGTCAGGCGCGCGAAACCGTGCGTGGAACAGCGTGTCAACTAACGGCGCAGGAGTCACGCCAAGCTGTGACTCAATGACCATTCGATCGTAGTAGCCCGCGTTGTGACCGACCCAAACACGACCATCAGTAAAAACTTCACGGAGGATGTCTAAGATTTCTTGCTCTTGGTCCGCAGGATAAAGCCGTGTAACGCCATCGGTTGACAACAAACCCACGCCAATGGCCCGCGCATTCTGCGCAACTGATCGCCGCGCAACAGAGCCGTCCTCCCCAATGTCGGGAATGGCAATCGCAATCGTACGCAGATTGCATTCGAGAGGTTCGATACCGTCAGTCTCAACATCGTACGCCCAGAACGGCGCTGATTGTGACAACCAATCTCGAAGCTCTTGCGGTGACGGATTCATAATAGAATCGGGCGCAGACCAACGGAGAGTGTCGTCGAACCAGCGGAAAGCTTTAGCCACATCAGAGTGCAGCACATGGCGCCAACTCGGTGACCGTAGAATAAACGAGGGGTGCAACATAGGCAGTAGCTTTCGAGAGCCGCCCTCGGTCACCCAATCCCAGTTGTCGTCAACTTGCATGGGCCCACCACGCAAGGACTGGATGCTACTTGATTGACCCGTCAAGGCTGAGGTTGCGGTCTTACCTAAAGTAATAATCTTATCGTACCGAGACACTACATCTAGTAGTCGCGGCCTACAGCAGACGGACGGATGAGGGTAGGGCTCCTCACCTTTCTTGATTCTCTTTCGGTTCAAGCGGTCGAGAGATTTCTCCATTCGACGCCAGGCACCAGACTCTTGGCCCGATGGCTTACAAGAGATCACATGATCTAAGTCAACGTCTACTCTTCTGCGCCCAGCTTGCACAAGCGCGTTGCCCCATTCACTGCCCGCACGACCCACAAGCGGTCTTCCGTGCTGGATCTCTTCTGCGCCAGGGGCTTCTGCAATCGCGATGACGGCTGCCCCCCGATGGAATTCACCACCGACGGGCCGCCATTCATCTTTGTGTAGCGGTCCTTCTGGCCCCAGGGGGCATATGTCGCACTGCGCGCCACAACTCTTTGGGTTGAAGGATGCCACGAATTAGCTCACGATCCCTTGAGCAGCGCTCACAGGAGGTGGCAACGACACACCAGCAGAAGGCACGGGTGCCCCATTCGTTGGCGTTGGTGCCGCAACTACAGGCTGAGCTACTGCTTGAACAGGCTCGGGCTCAGCCTTGACTGGAGCCTCTTCCACAGCCCCACTGAGTGCTGTGTACTGCGCCTTAGTCAGGAACCGCTTGACTTCGTTGTACGAGCCAGCGACGCCCTTTTGACCAGGCTCGAACTCAACGTACGCAACTCGTCCGTTGTTCATGCTCGACAAGAACCAAGCGTCGTTGATCTCATCCGCAGTTTCAATGTTCTCTCTCGTGTAGGACAGAGACTCAAGGATCGTACGGAGTGCTGCCATGCGACCACGCACTTGCTTGTCCGTAAGACCTGGCAGCATGTTTCCGTTGTCATCGTAGGGAAGACTGACAAAGGTGAACATCTTGAACCCGTTGTCGAACTGAACATGAAAGCGCCGAGTGCCTGGCTTGTCGTTCGCTCCAGTCTCAATTGTTACGATGGATACAGGGTAAAATCCTGCGTCTGGGACTGCTGACCCCAGAGAGCTAATACCTTGAAATGCGTTGCCTGAAATTTTGATAGCCATTGTTGGCTCCGTTGTTTGGGTTTTGGTCAGAATGACCGGGGGGTTGAAAGTTATTTACCGGGTGGTGGGGGCGGCAGCGTAGGTGAGTTTTCCGTCTTCGACTCTTTCTCTTTGAAGTCAAACAACGAACGTTGACCCTGCTGCAACAAAACACCACGAGCGATGCCGTCTTGGCATGCCCAGCGTAGATGTAGTGGGTTGTCAGTCCGACCTGACACTGCTGACTGGATCGCATCCTGTACCGCAGCACCACTCAACATATCGTCTGCCACAGATTGAGCAACCTCATCTTGCCATTCCAACCCAGGAAGTCGACTCAATTGGTAGTTACTCTCGCTGGCGCGGAGGATCTCCCGAATGTTGCCCGGAGTTTTTTTCGTACACACACCCGTGCGATCACCAGTCACCCACTCAGGGTCAGTCGGGTCACAGTAGTAAACGCTGGGGAACCAAGGATCAGGGTAGTTGGGGTCAACCATTGCACGTACGTTTATGTCGCACCAGGAAGGCAGCGTTTCGATTTGATTCCGAGATGGGACATCAGGCCCACCCGGACAAAATCTACCCTCCGCATTTGTACCAGGAGTTCTTTCATGGAAGTTCATGAGCAAGTGAACGCCCAGATGACGGGCTGTGTGTGCGATCTCCAGCAGCATTTGGTTGAGTTGCTGGTAAGGATAGAACCGGTCTTTCTTTCCGCTACGACCCGTTGGTGCCTGCTCAGTCCACTCAAGCATAGAACGCTGGCACAGGTGACTAAGGTCATCGACAACAACAGCACCGTAAGGTTTAGCCGATCCATCTCTCGCCATTGCGTGCAGCATGTTGACAAGCTCGTTCAAATTGCGCGGTGGCTCAGGATGAATGGTAGGTGTAAACCCCAGTTCATTCTGTGCGACAAGGGTAATCGCCGACGGGACACCGCAGAACAACGCGGTAGGAAACGCGGCTAACGAGTCGCTCGTTTTCTTTTGTTTGGGTTTACCGAAGACCGTGATCATCACAGTAGGTAGGTCATCACTCGACATTATCTCTCCAGGTTTTTGGCTTTGGGGTTTAGGTATTATCAATTGACTCGAAACCGAGCCGGTCAAATTGTGGCTGCTTCGCCGTAAAAACACATCTTGATTGCGGGGCATTTACCGTATCTGCCAACACACGCAGTCTCATGCTGCACCTTGGGCCAGTCCCAGTACTTGGGTAGCTCCTGGTCCAATCGAGCAAGGCGGTGCTCAGCACGCCACAGCATGTCCGCAAAGTGTGAATCACGATGCGGTGTCGCTGGAACCATGGGCCTCGCAACTTTCCACGGTGCTTGCGTCTGAATCAAGTTGAGCGCGACACCACCAAACTCGGAGCCATAGAGTTGGCGTCCCATAATGCGGAACGCAGCAAACCCACCATCAGCCGCGTAGCCTTCAACGCTACCGTTCGCCGCGACTCGGGCTTGATGTTTGTGATCCCAGATAAATATCCTACCAGCATGGTCTCTAATCACAAGGTCTAAGCGTCGAGTCAAAACAACTGCTGACCCGCAATCGGGGTGACCCGGACAGTTCAGCGGACTGGGAATAATCTTACCCCCGTCAAAAGCTTTTACTGATGCGGCTCTGCGGTTAAAATGTTGGTCCTCAGGGTGTACGACCCACAAACCCCATTCATTATCCTTTGTACCTAAGACTGCTGTAATTGGGTATTCAACCGCAATCACGTCACCAGGACACTCAGGGTAGCTCTCCATGTACCGATGAAACGTCTCAATCATACGATCAAGGTGCTCATGCCCACCATTGGTATCGCACCACATCTGTACGGCTTCTTCAGGGTCGAGGAACACAGTGGGATCGTCGTACCATGTCTCGTCGACCCAAACACCGCTGGGCGTTCTCGCCCCCCAAATTGCGTGCTGATGCGCCTGGACAATGTGCCCCATGCTACCGCGAGTCAAAGCATCCGCAGGAATCAAGCTCATGTCCAATCGGTTCTGGTAAGCGAACAACTGAGGACAACGAAAGAATGAGCCAATCCGAGACCAACCACGAGACGACCTACCGGCGTCAATAAGTATCTTACTCATTAAGCTTGGTCCCGCCGTTGGTTCTCAAGCCTTTGTTTCGCACTTGCGGCAAGCTTCCACAAGCCTTTCTTCTGCGCAGCCAACATAACTTTCTGCGGCTCG
>TARA_R110002020_G_scaffold162915_1_pt1 | contig 10202 bp, 23 predicted proteins | sample TARA_R110002020 | Tara Oceans TARA_R110002020 (sample SAMEA4396489) | marine metagenome | biome: Westerlies Biome; feature: [MES] marine water layer (ENVO:01000295) within the mesopelagic zone...; material: water (ENVO:00002006), including particulate matter (ENVO:01000060) such...
TCATTGTTTTTGTTTTTTAGTTAATAGACTGCAAATATATAAAAAAATATGACAATACCAAACTTTATTACATAAATCTTTACTGACAATTTGTCTACAATATTTAAAGACAATTTGTCATACCTAATTGAGTATCAAGTAGTTATAAGTTTTTAATTATAAAGTATATAGCAGTTTCAGCAGTTTCAGGGCAGTTTCAGGAAAGTTTCATATACCAGTCAACAGTTTCAATACAATCGTCCAGTCCTTTGCAACATTTTGCGTAATATCCTTTTTCATTTAGATATGCAATCCATTCTTTTTGTTCTTTTGTGGGGTATGCTTTTTTGTGTGGTTTTATTTCAAGGAATAGTCCATGATATTCTTTGTTTGGCTCTAGGATTTGCAAGTCTGGGAAGCCTTTAACGTAACCTGTTCTTTTAGCTTTTACTGCTTGTCTCATAGATGTTCTTATACCTCCTAAACTTGCACAATACTTTACATCTGGATATTGCCATTTAATATATTCTACAATAGCAGTTTGAACTTGCTCTTCAGGATTAGTCTTTGTACGTTTTGCCATTTAATAATTGGGTCATTAATGGTTGAGATACTCCATATTTCTGTGCAAGTTTGTTTTGAGAGATACCCCCCTCCCCTCCTGCATACTCTTCTCTTATAGCGTCAGCTTCTTTGGTAGTAAACTTTCTTCTGGAATATCCTCCACCTCTTCTATCTTTTCTGTCTGATGGTTTTATTCTTGGTATTTTAGGCATTTTTTTTAATATATGTCGTTAGCAGTTTCAGAGGCTTTTTAAAATCTATCTGTCGTTTCTCCGTATTGATTCTCTACTTCAATATTATTAAAATCAATAACAACATCTAAAGGATTCTTTTTGTTTAGATAACATATTCTGTTAATTAATTCTTTATCTTTCTTTATTTCGTTTATATTGTCTGTTAAAACAAACGTATCTATTGAGTTCATTTTACCCCTCACTTGTCTTTTATTTTTTATAGTGTAATCTATTAAAACTCTAAAGATTGGTTTTTTCATCTATCCAGCTTCTCTAATTCAAATTCTAAATGAGCTATTGCTTTTTTAATGCAGTCTTTTGGAGTGTCGTGCTTACGTTTTGCTCGTAAAAGATAAGTGACTGCCGTCCCTAAATTATACGAAAGTTCAAAATCTTCCACAACTTTTCGTGCTTCATATTTATGATATTTACCTATATAGTAATCTGGGATTCTTTCGTCAGCAGTTTCATTAGTCCTTCCATTTCTATTATAATCATAATAATATTTACTATATTTTTTGCAAGTTGCGTCTCTCATAAATAATCTTTTTGTTAAATTTCTTATTTTTTTAGCAAGAATAAAGTTCATTCCTACAGAAATAACTATTCCCAAAAATAATAAAATTATCAAGATTTATTAATATTTTCTAAAAAACTTATTAACTCTTTGTCTGAATAAGTCGGTCTGCTACCACTATAATTAACTGGGTCAAACAAACTTTTTATTTCAGCTATATTATGCTTACTGTCATAATATATCACCCATTTACGAGGGACTCCTTGTTTATCTTTCACCCCCATTGTTTTTCTAATTAAAGCTAATGTATTCATAATTTATTCATAATCATCGTCCACTAAAATAGTGCAAAAATTCGCCTCTATTATACAGGCTATAATAATTATTCCCCAAACGATTGTTAATATCTTCATTTTAATTTAATAATTTTGGTTCTTCTCTATAATAAGCAATTTCATTAGGATTTTTACCCATCTCCTCTACTTCGTGTCTAGCGTTCCATATAAGCTCTTTATGCTTTCGTAGCCACCTCATATAGGTTTGCACGTTTAAGTGCACGAAATCGCTTTTAATAGGTGCTCTAACGCCTAATCTAAAAGCATTTTCAGCATCTTCATAATAAAAGTTCTTATAAGTTCTTTTTAAATCGTCTGCCAAAGATGTAGCTAAAACAACAATAGTTTCATGGTCTGGCTTTTGCCCTAACTCAATATACGTTTTACTTAATAAATCAACGCATTTAAGTTGTAATTCTTTTCTTGCTATACTTCTAATAGGTATCATTGGTTTTCAATTATTTGTCGTGCTTTTTGCCATTCCTGTATCTGTCCTTGCACTTTTGATTTATTATTACTCTTATTATCTTTCTTCTCCCAAGTTCTAACAGCAGCTTTCCAATCTTTCATAGGGTTTTTACCTATCTTCCACCCTTTACTTTCATAAAAATCTACAAAAGTTTTAGCGTCAACATTATTCATTCTCTCATTACAATAATCGGAAACCTCTTCCCAAGAAGGTTTTTTAAATCTCTTTATTGATTTCTTGGCAGTTTCAGGTGATTTGTCTTTTTGGTTAAGATTATATTTGTCTAAAATCTTAATAACACTTTGATGAACTCTGCTTTCTGGATTTAATTCTCCATATTGAAATTCAATAAACTTTGGAACAAACCATTTCTCATTATTATCTATAGGTATAACATTATCTTTAAATATATTAAGAACTTCTTTTTCTTTAAACTCTTCTCCAACCCTTAATCCTGCAACCTCTAAATCTATATCCCATATACCAGCGTGGTTACAGTCATCTAATATGTATAACCATAACAGCTTATATTTACAACATAATTTTTTAAAAAATCTTTTCTTCCATTTTTCTGAATCTGTAAATCGTTTTGCCATTTGTTTTATTGTTTAGTTAGAACACCTGTGGGAATCGAACCCACTACTAGTTTACTAGAATACTCCAAGAGGTGTTAAGGATAATTTAAAACGGTAAATCATCCCCTCCCTTGCTCACTTTAACTTTCTCATTATCGTCTTGTTTTGGTTCGTAGGTATTTTCAAAAGCGTAATGAGTAGCCCCTTTTTCTGAAGGCTGTTTTCTTTCAGCAACAGTAAAGTTAACCCAACCTCTTTTTTCTATACCCTTTAAATCTTCCATCTTCATAGAAAAATTAAAAAGTTTACCATATTGAGTTGTTACCTCTTTAATGCTTGATGCTAAATAGTTTTTTTCTTTTTTTTCTGACATTTTATTTATTTATTAGTTATTAATTTATTAATTCTTTTTTTCTTCATTAAGAGTTCGTCTATTTTTTTCTGTATTACATTTTTTTGTTCTAATAAATATTCGACTCTCTCTTTAATTTCCTTATTACTAACCCTCTCTAACATAATATGTTTGATTCTGTCGTAAATAAGTTTTTCTTCTTCATAAAGCTCCATGTATATTTCTTGAACTTTTAAACTATGAATAACTGTAGCGTGATTTTTGTTAGTTAAGTCAGCAATATCTTGAAGAGTATATAAGAAAACATATCTCATAATATAATAATAATGTCTTCTTGCTCTAACAACTTTAGCGTTTCTACTTGAACTTATCAGCTGACGCCATTTAACTCCAAACTCATTTTTTAAAATAACTTTAAGCTTTTCGTGTCTTGATTCAGTTATACTGATACCATTTATCACTCTGTTTATATTGTCTTGGTTTCTTCTCCTTTCCCTTTCTCTCATTATTCTTGGTCGTTTAAGTCATATTCAATTAAGTCTATAACCTCTTTTGTATTAAGTCTTGAGTAGTCTGCAATTTTCTTAATATGTTTATATCTTAATTTTGTAGGGTCAGCTATATATCTGTCAGATGTTATTTCACAAACATTTAATATTCTACTAAACCTTGCTTTTGATATTCCGTTTATTCTTAAAAATGCTTCTAATTCATTCCTTGATGCTTTAACTCTTTCAAACTTTTCTTCTGTAGTTCTCATATTTAATTTATTTAATAGTTATAATTCGGTTTTCTTATTACGGTTTTAAGCTTCTTAACAGAAACTCTAAACATATTCTTGCCTCTACTTAAATTGTTTAAATCTACTTCGTTTAATAATTTATTAATATCATCTCCTAATATTTGACCTATGGGAGTTTGATTATTAAAAATATTATACAATCGAACTTTAGAATGATTTTTAAATATTCTCACTGTCAAACATTCCGTTTCTAAACATTTTTTCATATTGGTCTTTAGGGTCTTTAGGGTTATTATTTTCTTTTAATTTTACGATTAGTTCCTCTGCCTCTGAATATGTAAGAGTTTCTGCTTGTCCACTCCACTCATAACTGCTGGTCTGTTGTAATCCTTCAATAATGCCAATTTGCCAAACATTAGCTTCTTCAGGCTCACCATCAATAATATCATCAATCCAGCTATCATCTTTAGTCAACGATTTCATCTTGTCCAAACACTCCTTGCTCATAGAATCCTGTAATCTTGAGTACAACTCTGCTCATAGCTCTCTTTTCTGCCATGGCAACTGGGAACTTTTTACCACCTCCCATTAAATTAGAATCTGAAGCTTCTCCAAAACTCATCATATTCCTTTGCTCTTTACCTACTAACATAGAAGCTGCTGCTCTTAATACACAAAACCCTTTCTCCATATCTAATGTGATTACTTCGTAGGCGACGGTTATTTTATTTTTCGACACTATCTTGTCGATTCCAGACCTTGTGATTATAACGAAACCACGCTTATCCTTATAAACATCTTCCTCTACAAGATTATTTTCTTTAAATAATCTTCTTAATGCTTCTGTTCTTGTTTCCTTTACAGGTTCTTGACTTTCTTTCTTTTTGTGTGCTTTTCTGCTCATTTCATTTTGTTTTTGTTGATTAATAATTTCTTTTTCTTGTTGTTCTTCCATAAAGATTTCCTTTTGTGTTCCCATAATTAATTTGTTTTAGTGTTAAAATCGACTGCAAACATACAAAAAAAAACGAGACTACCAAACTTTATAAAGGATTTCTTTCTTTTTATCTAGTACTTTGTTCCTTAACTTTATATTTGTCTTTTTCTTTATCTTTAGTATATAAGGGTATTAAATACCCTATGGATAGAGTATGTATAGAGTTTAAAAATAATGTGTTAATCTTGCTACTTGACCACTTTCTTTATCGTGAATGAAGCCTTCACAAGCTCGTGGAACTCCACAAAATCCTTTGCGTGAGTGCCAACTGTCTGCAGAAGATGGGCTTCTCATATATTCACAAGTAACTCCTATGTAGTCTTTAGCGTCTAACCATTTATGTTTAACTTTGTGGTGTAAGTGATGTAAGTACCAATACCTATGTTTTGTTTTTGACCATTGTTCTGGCTTTTCTGACGCCATAAGCAAAGGTAATCTATCCATCTTTGCTCCATCACCATGTTCTAATCCTATCAAATTCTCTCCGAACAAATAATATTTACGATGAGAGACGCTAATATCAAAAGAAATATCTTTAGCTTTTCTAAACCAAGATTTTAATGTATGTGCTAAATGAAATCCACTTTGATAATCGTGATTACTCATAGAATGAACAACATCTACAGGAGCAATCTTTCTTAATATCTCTATTACCCTTACATATAATCCTAGAGCAATCTCATAATGTTCCCACCATTTTTTTTCAGATTCAACGTATGTCCCTTTAGTAGTAGTTGAATATACGTTATCGACGTGGAGCACGTCATTACCTACACAGAACAATATACGTTCCACATCAAATCCTTTAGATTTTTCTATTAAACCTTCAACTCCTTCTAATACTCTGGCTACAGCAGTTTCACAGTCATATTTTTCTCCAGTCTCTAATTCATTAGCATATTTACCAATATGTATATCAGCAGGATTTATAACTAAAAGATGCTGCCCTTTCTTTCTTCTTATAGTTTTATAATCTGGAGAATACTGCTCTATAAAACTATCTATACTATCAAATATTTCTTTTTGATTTAATCCGTAATCTTCTTTAGTTACTATTGAAAAACGATACTCACCATTAACAGATTGCCAATGTTTTACAGATACTACATCTTTTTTATTTATACCCCTTTCTTTAAGATGTTGGTTTAATGCAGAATTATCATTTATGTTTTCTACTGTTTGAGCTCTGTGTTTGTAAATAAGGTCTTCTTCCTCGATGGATAACCTTAATCTTTTCCCATATCTTTTCATAGATTATTGTGTATTAGTGAGTTACAAACATAAGAAAAAAAAGAATAGTAATCAATACAAAAGAGGGGCAGTTATTAACCGACCCCTCTTAAAAACTAAAACAATGAAAACAATCAGTCAGAAAGACTGAAAGGTATGCAAATATAATTATATATTTTACTTATCCAAATTATTTGTTGGATTTTTTTCAAATACTGAAAATAATAATGGTAATACACCTATGAAAGATAAACCTAAATTCATATAAGTAATACCATTTAAACTCATATCTGCCGAAGCAGCTAAAACAAGAACACCACTAACAGTCCTCTTGCTACTATATTTACCTTTATTGTCTTTAAATAGCTCTAAAACAGCTTTAACCAATTCTGTAATTGGCTTAACTGCTTGTCCAAACAAAAATTTCTTTAACATAATTATTTTTTTATGTCAGCAATTCCCTGCCCTAATATAAGAACAAGTATAGCATGATAAACTTTTTCTACTTCACCTTCAGCAAGTCCTAATTTTACTGCTGCGAAAGGAACAAAGATAGCTCCTATAGTGTACCAGAATTTTTTTGATTCAAACATTTTTTTTAACATTTCCATAATTTATTATTTTTGGTTATTATCTATTTTTAATTACAACTTCTAATTCCTCGAAATCTTGTAAATCGTACATTAACTTATAAAAAGCTTTCCTACTATCACCAACAAAATTTAAGGCTCTTGTGTTGCCTAAAAGCACACAGCCTTTTGTTGACTTTGGGTAATTTCCGATATGGATGAGGATTTTTGACCTATCTGGTACATCAAGTATTTCTATGTGCTGATACTTGTATTTACCACTCTCATCTCCACTTCTTTTTCTAGCTCCATATACCCCTTTCGGAACGCAAGATACACTTTTTTTGTTATCTTTCCAACTTAACTCTAAAGTATGACCATAAAACTCTCCATTTAAGTAGAGTTTACCTAGAGTAGATTTATCATTAAACTCATCTCTTATTATCAAGATATTAGCTTTCATTATCTGCCCTGACCCCTGTACTTCTTCTTGTAAGAGTTCTGATTACGAGAAGCGTTCTTGGAGTGAGTATTTTTTCTTTTCTTACGAGAGCTACTCCTATAAGAGAATACTTTAATTTTAGCCACTATAAACTATATTAAGCTGTTACTACTGTGTACTCTATATCACAATCTGCTGTACTAGCTGAAGCAGAAACTTTAGTTACATCTGCAAATGCACCAAAAGATGTGCTTGATGCAATAGCGTCCATCTCATTGTCCATAAGCATAAAACTCTCACCTGCTTTTAACTTAACCCAATAAGTATCTCCTGCAGTTACCTGAACAGTTATGAAATTTGTATCATCAAGATTTGTGATTCTAAAATAAGCGTAATCAGTTTTTACTCCTTGACCTTGTCCGTCTATTGTACTAAAAGAAAATATATCTGTAAAAGTATTATCTACATTATAATCTATACTCATTATCCTTTGGTCTACTTGCCCTTTAGTGCTAAATGTTTTATTTATAGTATTACCATAATCAACACCATTTAAAGATAAAGTTTCAGTTATAGTGACTGTTAAGTCTGCTGCTGTTATTGTTGTTGCCATATTATTTTTATTTTATTATTAGTGGTCGTGGTATCCTATCCCAAGCCCACTTGTTAATGTTATAGCTGTTATCGGTAAAAATATAGAAGTTCCAGAAGCCATTGTTTTTCCATCAAGGGAACTAGCTCCTGTAGCTGTACTTGTTATCGAAGCTATTACTGATTCAACTGGAAAGTAAACGCAAAACCAAGTTTTACCTGTCTGTGCAGCAGTAGTAAAAACTTCTTGCCCTCCACCTTTACCAAGCATCTCCATAAGTAGCGTATTATCTGTATCGAAATTTGACATTTTGTTATTATTTTATTATTATTATTATTGTTATTTTTATTGTTAATCTGTGAATATTTTAACTAAAGCACCTGCTGTAACGGTGTATATAACCCACATAGCTTTAACCAGAACTTTTCTCATAGAAGTGTTTCTATTAACTCTTGCTGTAACACCTGTATCTGGATTTAAAAGTTTTTCTGTAAGCATATCTAATTTATTATCTAAATTATCTATCTTATCATTTATAGAGTTTATATCTTTTTTCATTGAAATTATTTCTTCTTTGGTTGTCATAATTAAAAGCTATTATTCTATTTCTGTTTGTTCATTCCAATCCACACCGTTTAATATATTTATAATTTCATTATGATTATATATTGTTTTTTCATTTAAAAAACTAGGTGTATCACCTTCAAATTTTACAAAGGTTTTTGAATTATCTACTGAATACCTTAAAGTATTTGCTGATGTTTCGTGCACTTGCGAGAAGTCAATTATACCGACTTCTGAAGCGTTTATTATTACATATTTTCTATTTTCGTATATCATATTTATTATTTATTTTAAGGTGCGTCTGATACTATATTACCTGAAACCATATTAGTCATTGCACCATTATTACTATTAGTTGAATGGTCTGTTATAGTAGGGTATGTATCGCTATCACCCATCCACCAATATCCTGTTAGATTATCTGCAGAACTATAATCGCCGCTATCTGTTCTTAAATCAGTTGCAGTACCACTATTATATATTGCTGTTACTTCTGCTGACGATAATATAGTATCAAAAAAAGCAATATCATTTAAATTTCCAGTCCAATAATTACTTGAACCTGCATCTCTTCCTACGTATAGTTTCATTGGGGTTGTACTACCAACTGTACCTCCTAAACCTACAGAAGATGAGGCATTATATACAATAGAACCATCCATATACAATACTAGTGGTACGTTTTGGAATCTTGTTGTAGGTCCTGCACCAGTAGTCCACACGAAGTGATGCCAAGTATCATCTGTAAAGTCTATATCTCCTGTGTTATCAAACCAATAATTTCCCCCATCACCAAAATACCACCTTACTCCTTCAGTGCTATTATATTGTAGGACAAAGTGTCTCCACCATACACCTGTACTAATATCAGGAGAAGCAAATAACATAGCGTCACCTGTCGCAGCTCCACTTGATTTAGCCCACCAAGATACTGATATGTTTTCGTTTATAAATTCAAAATCACTAATATCTACATAATCATTTGTACCATCAAAAGAAAGTGATTTTGTATCTGTAAAGGTTACATCACCTCCACCACCTGCTGCTGCCTTTGTATTGCCTAACCCTAAACTATTTGTTAATCCTAACATAATCTTTTTTTATTATAAATTATTATTATTTTGTTCGTCTTCTAATCTGTGCATCTCTACATGATAATCTATTAACTCTCTTCTTGTATTAAACACATAACCGTCTGTTTCTATAGGCTTCCAATGCAGACTTATTAATATATCATTTTTTTCTTGTTCAGAATACCTTGTGTTATTTTCAAACCCTGCAATATTATCATCTTCAATTAATGCGTTTATTTCATCTAAACATATTCTAACAACTTCCATATCTTCAGTTACACTTTCTTTATCTATTATAATATATTCCATTATTAAGGTTTGTTTGTTGATAATAAACTAGCGTTAGCAGCATTTGTTCCTATAACTATATCGTGCCCTTTTTCTCCTGTTATTGTGTCTGGATACGAACCGTTATAAGTATCATTATCAAATTTCCACCAATCTACACAGTCAGAGTAAGTTGATAATGTAGATAAGTCAGGTACAGTACCCCCATTATACAAGTCAGCTACATCAGAGTCAGATAAAGCTCCATCAAAAATAGATACTTCATCAATATACCCTATATAATTAACTGCACCCCAACCCCCATTTGTTGCACCATTCCATATAGATATTCCTATATCAGAATTTATATTTACACCTTTATTTGCTCCATTAACATAACCTGCAAAAGTATTTGTTGCTGTATCAATAGAAAAACAATAATGATACCAAGTGCCTGTGTTTTGTGTTATCCATATATAATTACTTTGCCAACCACCTGTAGCAGCTCTCTGCACATACCTTACATAAGATGAACGTACCTCTATTTGAACTTTATCATAATAACTTGCTCCACTAACCCAGTCGTCCCTATATCTTGAAAGGCTATCGTTATTCATCCATACTGAAAAAGTAAAACTTCCAGCAGTTCCATTTGTAAAATCAGCTTGTACTAAAGGAGGGTTCAAACTATTATTAGGTATT
>TARA_R110002020_G_scaffold37872_5_pt1 | contig 10202 bp, 8 predicted proteins | sample TARA_R110002020 | Tara Oceans TARA_R110002020 (sample SAMEA4396489) | marine metagenome | biome: Westerlies Biome; feature: [MES] marine water layer (ENVO:01000295) within the mesopelagic zone...; material: water (ENVO:00002006), including particulate matter (ENVO:01000060) such...
TTCGCCTTTGCGGTGCACGACCATGCGCGAAGACGAACACATCACCTCCTCGGGCGATTTGCCAAGGATTCCCCAGCATTCGGTCGTGATTTCGGGGACGTCCGCGGTTTCGTCCATTTCGGGAAAGATCACCGTGGCGGCAGGATCGTGGGCGTCGATATCGAACCCTTCGCGCGCGAACAGCCGGGCAAAACCCGCCCGGGCCTGGGCATCGCTTTCGCCCCACTTGCTGCGCCCCGCGACCGCCATCTTCAGACCGGCACCCGCCAGCCAGCGCATGCCCTCAAGCGTCTGGGCAAAGCTACCGAGACCGCGTTCGGCGTCATGTTCGGCCGACCGGTGATGATCGACCGAGATACGCAGAACCAGCTTGGCGCCAAAGCGTTCCTCGAGGCCAATCAGGCCGGCCATCGTGCGGGGCCGAAGCATCGGGCGCATGGCGTTGGTCAGGACCAGAACGTCGTACCCGCGCGACAGGGCCGCCTCCAGTATCTCCAGGATTTCGGGGTTCATGAACGGCTCGCCCCCGGTGAAGCCGATTTCGGTCACCGGAAAGTTCTCGGCCTCGATCTCGTCCAGGTAGCGGGTGACCTCTGCCGCGGTCAGGTAAAGCAGGGCGTCATTCGTCGGGCTGCTGGCGATATAACAGGTGGCGCATTCGATATTGCACAAGGTGCCGGTGTTGAACCACAGCGTCTTCAGACCCGACATGCACACGCGCGCGCGCTTGCTTCCGTCCGCGGTATGATCGGGATCGGTGAACTTGGGTGGTGCGCTGGATTCGGGCATATCTTTCATCAGCTAAGAATCTTTCGTCAGGCCACACACATCGAATACTTCACAACGCAATCAGCCATTTAAATAGCAGATAGATCGATTTCATACCATATTGATTATGAATAGAGTCAGTTTTTGACGCGGTTGTGAAACTTGGTCACGGCGCCGAACCGGAACGGGCGGGCTAGAACATGGTCAGGCGGCATAGCAGTGCCAGAAGCGGACAAGCAAGGTAAAGCAGATGGTTTCGCGTGTCATACCTGTCGATCCTTTCGACCTTGTCGTTTTCGGCGGTACGGGAGATCTGGCGCGACGCAAGATCCTGCCGGCGCTCTACCAACGCTTCTGTGCGGGTCAGGTTCCGGACGATGCGCAGATTATCGGCGCGGCGCGGTCGGATCTGAACGATGACGGATACCGCAAGCTGGCGGCGGACGCGCTGGTGGAGTTTGGCAAGGCGGACGATCCGGGCGCTGCAGATGTGCATGCCTTCCTCGCGCGGCTGCGCTACGTCCAGCTGGATGCGCGCGGCGATGCGGGCTGGCCCGAGCTCCGCGATCTGCTGCCCGAAGACCGGGTGCGTGCCTTCTACCTGTCGGTCGCGCCGTCGCTGTTTGGCGATCTGGCAGAAAGGATCCGCGGGCACGGTCTGGCCACGGACCAGGCGCGGGTGGTGGTGGAAAAGCCCTTCGGTCACGATCTGGCCAGCGCGCGGGCGTTAAACCGGTCGCTGGCTGATCATTTCGACGAAAGCCAGATCTACCGGATCGATCATTACCTGGGCAAGGAAACGGTCCAGAACCTGATGGCGATCCGCTTCGGCAACCTGCTGTTCGAACCCTTGTGGAATTCGCGCTATGTCGATCACATCCAGATCACCGTGGCGGAAACCGTGGGCGTGGGCGGGCGCGGCGAATATTACGACCGCGCGGGCGCCATGCGGGACATGGTGCAGAACCACATGATGCAGCTTCTGTGCCTCATCGCGATGGAACCGCCCGCGCGGTTCCAACCCGACGAGGTGCGCGACGAGAAGCTGAAGGTGATCCGCGCGCTGAAAGACGTGGGATTGCAGGATGTCGTCCGCGGGCAGTACGCGGCATTCGCGCGCGACGGGGCCGACCATCCATCGTACCGCGACGCGGTGGGGGATGCCGCGTCGACCACCGAAAGCTATGTCGCGATCAAGGCGGAGATCGAGAACTGGCGTTGGATCGGCACGCCGTTCTACCTGCGCACGGGCAAGCGGCTGATGGCGCGGTCGTCGGTGATCGAGGTTGTGTTCAAGGACACGCCCTATTCGATCTTCGGCGCGGATGCGGGCGACAATGCCAACGTGCTGTCGATCCGACTGCAACCCAACGAAGGCATCACGCTGGAAGTCACGATCAAGGAACCGGGGCCGGGCGGCATGCGGCTGATCAACGTGCCGCTCGACATGTCGTTCTCGACGGCGCTGGGGGAACGCGAACCGGTGCCCGACGCCTATGAACGGCTGATCATGGACGTGATCCGCGGCAACCAGACCCTGTTCATGCGCGGCGACGAGGTCGAGGCCGCCTGGGCCTGGACCGACCCGATCATCGATGGCTGGGAAGACCGGGGTGACCGGCCCGAACCTTATGACGGTGACAGCGCAGGGCCCACCGCGGCCGAAAAGCTGATCGCGAACGATGGCCGCGTATGGAGGGCGATCCGACCATGATGGAACTTGTAACCTCGGCCGACAGGGGCGCTGCTGCCGAAGGGCTCGCAGACCGGATCGCCAATGATCTGCACAGGGCGATCCTGACATCGGGGCGCGCCAGTCTGGCGGTGGCGGGCGGGACGTCTCCCGGACCGGTCTTCGACCGGCTGTCGCAGGCCGGGATCGACTGGTCGCGGGTGACGGTGATGCCCACCGATGAACGCTGGGTGCCGGAAGACGACGCGCGGTCGAACGCGGGCCTGATCCGCGACCGCCTGCTGCGCGGGCCGGCGGCGGTGGCCGCGTACCTGTCGCTCCATGCCGATGCGCCTGCGCCAGAGCCGGCCTTGCCCGCGCTCGGGGCCGCGGTGAAGGAACACCTGCCCTTGTCGGTCGTCCTTCTGGGGATGGGGGGGGACATGCACACCGCGTCCTTGTTCCCGGGCGCGCCGGGGCTGACCATGGCGCTGGCCGCAAACGCGCCGCCCGTGGTGGCGCTGCGCCCCGAAGACCAGCCCGAAGTGCGCGTCAGCCTGTCGGGGCCGGTGTTGCAATCGGCCGGGATCTGTCATGTCCTGATCTTCGGCGATGACAAGCGCGCGGCGCTTGAACGGGCGGCAGACCTGCCGGTCGAAGCCGCGCCGATCCGGGCCGTACTCGATGACGCAATGGTACACTGGGCGCCGTAATGTCCGCGTCTTGACATTTGTGCTGGCGCACGGCGGTCGATTTTTCGATACAAGGCCCGTGTCGTCAGAACACGGACCAAGGGAGATTCCGTCATGTGGGATGTGTTGAAGTCGAAAGCCGAAGGCATCGGATCGCGGCGGATCTCCACCCTGTTCGATGACGATCCCGACCGCGCCGAACGGTTCAGCGCCCGCGCGGGCGACATGCTGTTCGATTTCTCAAAGACCAATATCGACGCCGACACGCTGAATGCTCTGCTGGCGCTGTGCGAGGCGAGCGGACTGGCCGACCGGCGCGCGGCGATGTTTTCGGGCGCGCCCATCAACGTAACCGAAGGCCGGGCCGTCCTGCACACCGCGCTGCGCAATATCGACAAGGGCCCGGTGACCGTCGACGGCGAAGACGTGATGCCCGGCGTGCGTGAAACGCTGGACCGGATGCGCGCCTTTGCGAAGGCTGTCCGGTCCGGGTCCGCACGCGGGGCAAGCGGGGCGTTCACGGATATCGTCAATATCGGCATCGGCGGGTCCGACCTTGGCCCGGTGATGGCCTGCGGTGCGCTGGCGCCCTATGCCGACGGACCCCGGTGCCATTTCGTGTCGAACGTCGATGGCGCACATCTGGCCGACACGATCCGGCATCTCGATCCGACACGGACGCTGGTGATCGTGGCGTCGAAGACATTCACCACCATCGAGACGATGACCAACGCGCGCTCCATCCGCGCGTGGATGATCAATGGCGGTGGCGACCCGGGCCGGCAGTTCGCGGCGCTGTCCTCGGCGCTGGACAAGACGGCCGAATTCGGAATTCCCGACGAACGCGTCTTCGGCTTCGCCGACTGGGTGGGCGGGCGCTACTCCATGTGGGGGCCGATCGGGCTGTCCATCATGCTGGCCATCGGTCCCAAGGATTTCGACGCGTTCCTGAAGGGCGCGGCCGCGATGGACGACCATTTCCGCGAGGCGCCACTGGCCGAAAACCTGCCGGTCCTTCTGGCGCTTGTCGGCATCTGGCACCGGCAGGTTCTGGGCTATGCCACCCGCGCCGTGCTGCCCTATGATCAGCGCCTGCTGCGGCTGCCGGCCTATCTTCAGCAGCTCGAGATGGAATCCAACGGCAAGAGCGTGACCATGGATGGCGCGGATCTGGAGATCCCGTCCGGTCCTGTTGTCTGGGGCGAACCGGGGACGAACGGCCAGCACGCGTTCTACCAGCTGATCCACCAGGGGACCGATATCGTCCCCTGCGAATTCATGATCGCCGCCGAAGGGCATGAACCGGACCTTGGCCAGCACCAGAGGCTGCTGATCGCGAACTGCCTGGCGCAGTCGCAGGCGCTGATGCTGGGCCGAAGCCTGGACGAGGCAAAGGCCATGGTCGCGGGGGAGGGGCTTTCCGGCGACGCGCTGGACACCGCCGCGCGCCATCGTGTCTTCCATGGCAACCGGCCGTCTGTGACGCTGGCCTATCCCAGGCTCACGCCGCACGTTCTGGGGATGATCGTGGCGCTGTATGAACACCGGGTGTTCGTGGAAGGCGTCGTGCTGGGCATCAACTCGTATGATCAGTTCGGGGTCGAGCTGGGCAAGGTTCTGGCCAAGGCCATCGATCCGGTTCTGTGCGATCGGGATGCGGGCGATGGGCTGGACGGGTCGACGACTGGGCTGATCGGCTATCTCCGGACCTGCGCGGGGCCGGGGGCCTGGGGCACCTGATCCCGCACCCGATACGAAAAACGGCCCCGAAGAGGGGCCGCTGTTTCCTGTCCTGATCGCGCGAAGCGGGGGGGCTTAACCGCCCCAGCTGCGGACCGGACCGCAATCCATGTGCACGAAGTCCGACCGCGAGTACCGGCCGACACCGCCGCCCTGGCAGGCCACGGCGGCCTTGTACATCTGGTTGACCGAGCGCGACGAGAGCCGCAGATCGGCCGCCTGGCCCTTCATGTGGAGCGAGTTCTTCGCCACGCCGCGCGAGCGAGAGCGCAGCATCGCGTTGGTCTGCGGGCTGCGATAGCCCGACAGCAGCATGTAGGGTTCGTTCACATCCATCAGGTTGTGCGCGGCGGCCATGATGTCCAGCGTCCGAAGATCGATGGATTTTATCTGGTCCGTCCGCCAGTCCCGCATGAAGTGATGGACCTCTTTCACGGCGTCCTTGATGTAGTCGCCGTCGATCCAGTAGATCATGTCGAGCCGTTCGCCGGTGCGGCCGGAATACATCCGGAGCCGCCTGACATCGCCGCCGCCCCGTAGGAAGCCGGCGGCCCCGGCATATGTAGGTGTTGCGGCTACTGCGGTAGCTGCGAACGCCTTGAGAATCCCCCGCCGGTTGAATGCCGGCATCCTCTGGTCGTTTTGCATATGATTGCGCCGTCCTGTACGCTCGTTTTTCTGCCTTTAACGCGATGTTACGCGTCGGTTTTATCCACACCCAGATCCCATCAAAGGTATGGCACAGCCGGATTCGCCGGCCAAGTCTCGATTCAGATGATCCCGGAAAGTTCCAAACTTTCGGCAAATTTCTGCGCAAATTTCTGTGAGAATGCGGGAATCCGGAATTGACCCTACGAAAACCTGCACTTTCGACTCGTTTTTGAGTTGGACTGGTGCTGCCGGGACACGCTGGACCAATTGTGAATGGACAGGTGACCCCGCTTCCATAAATGTTGATTAGCGTCAGGGGTCTAAGAGAACCCGAACCGATTTCAGACGATAGGCCAATGCAGATGACCGCGATCCGTTCGACAGGCAAGACAGCACTTTCCGCGAAACATTGGCTCGGCGGTATTCTGCTTGGCGGTCTGATCGCCGTCAGCTCCGCCCAGGCCCAGGTAACCGCGTTCAAGCAGGGCGTGGCCGAAAGCGCCATTGGCCGCGATTCCGTCGCGACGCTCTATCGTCAACGCGACTACGCCCCGTTGTGGACGGCCGATGACGCCGCCGGACAGGCGCGCCGCGCCTTCCTGCTGGAGGCGATGCGCTCGGTCGATGTCCATGGAATCCCGGCCTCACGCTATGATCCCGACGCGTTGATCGCACAGATGAGCGCGGCAGAGACCCCGCGCCAACTGGGCGCGCTGGAAATCGCGATGAGCGACGCGTTCCTGAAATATGCCCGCGACGTGCAGTCGGGCATCCTGACGCCCCGCAAGATCGACAGCCAGATCGTGCGCGAGGTGCAGTACACTGACAAGGGCGCGCTGCTGGACAGCATCTCGGGCGATACGGCCGAAGAGGTGCGCGCCGGGTTCATGACGCTTCCCCCGCAAAGCAACGAATACCGCGCGTTGATGAAGCAACGCCTGCTGCTTGAGGAAACCATGGCCAGCGGGCGCTGGGGGGCCACTGTGCCTTCGGGCCGGCTGGAGCTTGGCGACAGCGGACCGAACGTCGTCCGCCTGCGCGACCGGCTGGTGCGAATGGGGTATCTTGACCCCAGCCCGGCCCGCGATTTCGACCGCGCGCTGGAAAACGCGGTGCAGGAATTCCAGCTGACCCACGGTCTGGAAGCCGATGGCGTCGCGGGCCCGGAGACGATCGAGGAAATCAATGTCCCGGCCGACAAGCGGCTACAGTCCGTGCTGGTCGCGATGGAGCGCGAACGCTGGCTGAACCAGGACCTGGGCGCGCGCCACGTGAAAGTGAACATCACCGACTATTCGGCCAGAATCATGCAGGACGGCGATATCGCGTTCGAAACCCGTTCCGTTGTCGGGGCCAACCGGTCCGGCCGGCGCACGCCCGAATTTTCGGACGTGATGGAACACATGGTCATCAATCCCAGCTGGTACGTGCCGCGGTCGATCATCCGGAACGAATACCTGCCGAAGCTGCGCCAGAACCGCCACGCGGTGGGACACCTGGAAATCACCGACAGCCGGGGCCGGGTGGTGAACCGCGGGTCGGTGAATTTTGCCAATTACAGCGGAAAGAACTTCCCCTTCTCGATGCGCCAGCCGCCGTCGAAATCGAACGCGCTGGGGCTGGTGAAGTTCATGTTCCCCAACCAGTACAACATCTACCTGCACGACACGCCGCAGAAGCACCTGTTCGATCGCACCACGCGTGCCTTCAGCCACGGGTGCATCCGCCTGGCAGAGCCGTTCGAGTTCGCCTACGAACTGCTGTCGGTCCAGACCGAGAGTCCGGAAGACGATTTCCACCGGGTCCTGGACACGGGCGCGGAAACAAGGGTGACGCTCGACACGCCCGTGCCGGTGCACCTGATCTACCGCACCGCCTTCACCGATGCGCAGGGCCGGCTTGAGTTCCGTCCCGACGTCTATGGCCGCGATGCGCGGATCTGGGAGGCGCTTTCCAACGCGGGGGTGGCGCTGAACCCGGTTCAGAGCTAAGCCTCGCCCGATTGCTCTGCTGATCGGGGGACCTCAATGGACCATTCCATCGCCGCGCTTGCGCAGGCGCTGAACCTGCCTTCTGCCGGAGATACCAGCCTGACCGTCACCCGCGCCGCCGAACCCGGTGATGCGGGGCCGGGGGATCTGGCGCTGGCCATGTCGCCCCGCTATGCCGAGGCTCTGGGGCAGGGTGCGGCGCGCGCCGCGATCCTGTGGGACGGTGCCGATTGGGAAGCCTTGGGCCTGAAGGCCGCGATCTTCGCGCCGCGTCCCCGGCTGGCCATGGCCGGCCTGACCGCGCGGCTGGACCGTGGGCAGGGATTCGGGCCGGGCATCCATCCATCTGCCGTTATCGATCCGTCTGCGGTCATCGGCGCCGATGTCTCCATCGGGCCGCTGGCGGTCATCGCCGCGGGCGCAAGGATCGGCGACGGGACGGTTCTGGGGCCGCAGGTCTATGTCGGGGCCGACGCGCAGATCGGGCCGGGCGGCTATGTGCGCGAGGCGGTCAGCATAGGCGCACGGGTCGTGATCGGGGCGCGGGTCTTCATCCAGCCGGGTGCACGCATCGGCGCCGACGGGTTTTCGTTTGTCACGCCGGAGGTGTCGGGCGTGGAAAAGGTGCGCGAAACGCTGGCCGATCAGGGCGACACGCAGGCGCAAAGCTGGATCCGCATTCATTCGCTGGGCGCGGTCCGCATCGGCGACGATGTGGAGATCGGCGCGGGCTGCACCTTCGACAACGGCACCATCCGCGACACGGTGATCGGCGACCGGACGAAGTTCGACAATCAGGTCCATCTGGGGCATAACGTGAAGATCGGCACCGACTGCCTAATCTGCGGCCAGACAGGGCTTTCGGGCTCGGTCGTGATGGGCAACAACGTGGTGCTGGGGGGGCAGTGCGGCGTCGCCGACAATACCTTCGTGGGCGACAACGTTGTGGCCGGCGGAGCCACCAAGATCGTGTCGAACGCGCCTGCGGGACGGGTGCTGATGGGCTATCCGGCGGTGAAGATGGATCTTCATACCGAGATCTACAAGGCACAGCGCCGGCTGCCGCGTCTGCTGCGTGACGTCGCCGAATTGAAGAAGGCTGTTTTCAACAAGGAGCCGAACGGGTAAACGACGCGCGAGTACCAGAATGGCGAATGTGGAGGGGATCATGAGCGTCAAGGACCGGGTCATTGCGATCATTGCCGAACAGGCGGTGCTGGAACCCTCCGACGTCACCATGGACAGCACGCTCGAAGACCTGGGCATCGACAGCCTTGGTCTTGTCGAGAGCATTTTCGCCATCGAAGAGGATTTCGACATCACCATACCGTTCAACGCCAATGAGCCGTCTGAAAGCGATTTCGACATTTCGAGCGTTGCAGCCATCGTTGCGGGAATCGAGAAACTGGTCTCTGAAAAGGTATGACCTGTCCTGACCGGGCTGCCCTGTGGTGGTGTTACCCATGAATCGTGTCGTGATCACAGGGGCGGGCACCATCAATGCGCTTGGCCATTCGGTGCCGGCCACGCTCGAAGCCATGCGCGAAGGCCGCTGCGGAATCGGAGAGCTGGATTTCCGCGATGTCGACCGTCTGGCGATCCGGATCGGCGCGCAGGTGCGCGATTTCGATCCGCTGCAACAGTTCAACCGCCAGCAGCTGGCGCTTTATGACCGGTTCACCCAGTTCACGCTGATCGCCGCCCGTGAGGCGATTTCGCAGTCGGGGCTGGTCTTCGAGGGTGAGCTTGCCGCGCGCTCCGGCGTGGTGCTGGGCACCGCGGGCGGCGGCGTGTCGACATGGGACGACAATTACCGGTCCGTTTACGAGGACGGGAAGAACCGCGTGCACCCGTTCGTCGTGCCGAAACTTATGAACAACGCCGCGGCCAGCCACGTGTCGATGGACTTCAACCTGAAGGGGCCCAGCTTCACCGTGTCGACGGCGTGCGCGTCGTCCAACCACGCGATGGCGCAGGCCTTCGCGATGGTGCGGTCGGGCATGGCGCCGGCCATGGTCGCGGGCGGATCGGAATCGATGCTGTGCTTCGGCGGCGTGAAGGCCTGGGAAGGTCTGCGCGTGATGTCGAAGGATGCCTGCCGGCCGTTCTCGGCCACGCGCAACGGCATGGTACAGGGCGAGGGCGCGGGCGTTTTCGTGTTCGAGGAATACGAGCGCGCGAAGGCCCGCGGGGCCGAGATCCTGTGTGAGGTGATCGGTTTCGCCATGTCTTCCGATGCTTCCGACATCGTGATGCCGTCGAAACAGGGCGCGTCACGGGCGATTTCGGGGGCGCTTCGCGATGCCGGAATCAACGGGGACGAGGTGGGCTACATCAACGCCCACGGCACCGGCACGGCGGCCAACGACAAGACGGAATGCGCCGCGGTGGCGGACGTGTTCGGGCATCATGCCGACAAGCTGATGATCTCGTCCACCAAGTCGATGCATGCCCACCTGATCGGCGGCACCGGCGCGGTGGAGCTGCTGGCCTGCATCATGGCGGTGCGGGACGGGGTGATCGCGCCGACCATCGGCTACGAGGAGCCCGACCCGGAATGCGCGCTGGACGTGGTCCCGAACGAGGCGCGCGATGCGGATGTGACGGTGGCCTTGTCGAACGCGTTCGCCTTTGGCGGCCTCAACGCTGTTCTGGCGATCCGGCGTATCTGATCGCCGGGACGTGGCC
>TARA_R110002020_G_scaffold471656_1_pt1 | contig 10201 bp, 8 predicted proteins | sample TARA_R110002020 | Tara Oceans TARA_R110002020 (sample SAMEA4396489) | marine metagenome | biome: Westerlies Biome; feature: [MES] marine water layer (ENVO:01000295) within the mesopelagic zone...; material: water (ENVO:00002006), including particulate matter (ENVO:01000060) such...
AGGTAATTGGGTAGAGGTTTGGGTATATCCTAAAATACAAAGGGAGTTAATACTAGCTGAGATGAATAAGATTAAAACAGAGATGTTAACTAGCACCATAACTAATGCAGAATTGTAATGGTTACTTACTTAGTAATAGCTGTAGTATCACTAGGACAGATAACAGAAATAACTAAGGTGAGAGTGCCAAACATAGAGATATGTCATCGTATGGTGGATGACTATGTTACAGAAGCGTTAAAGAATAAGAAGAAGATTACTCGTACACACATATGTGTAAATCGAGATGCGACAGATAAATAAGTAAAGGAATAGAGAGTATGAAGCACGTAGCATTTTTGCGAAAAGGGAATTTAAATAAACATGATGCACCATTACGAATGCAATATCAGAAGGGGCATACTGCCTTTCACAAAGGCCATATGTTATCACCTTTTAACTTTAATACGATGCAGTATAGAGAGTGGTTGCGTGGTTTTAATGCTGCCTATTATGAGAATCTGGAGAAAAGTAACAGTGGAAAAACAAATCAAACAACATGCTGATAACTGGTTAAAGGAGAAGTATGGAATGCTTACATTCGATGACTACCAAACATCTGCTAAAGGTACTGCTATATATCCTAAGCAGTATAGTCTTATGTACCCGGCACTAGGGTTAGCAGGTGAGGCAGGAGAAGTAGCAAATAAGATTAAGAAAATTGTTAGGGATGGGGAAGGAAAAATGCCACCTGACTGGAAAGAACAAGTAGCATCTGAGATTGGGGATGTATTGTGGTACTGTGCTGCTTTAGCTAGTGACTTAGATATATCTCTGTCTAAGATTGCAGGTCAGAATAAATCTAAGCTAGAACACCGGCAGAAAAATAATACACTGCAAGGTAGCGGTGACAATAGATAGCATAACTATTTAGGCAGTCTCTTTTTATAGCTTTTAGCTATATCTATCAGTTCAGCTATAACACCTGCTTTAGTTAAGTCAGGATGTTTACCATCGTTCATTCCTATATACGAACTTTGTGCTGCCCTTCTAAGTTTACTGCCTATTTTTCTATACTGTAAGTGAAGACTTACATACTCACCTATTTCTGTTTGCTCCTTACTTGTTCCAGCATACCATTCACTAACATCCTTCTTATTAAATTTTTTTCTAGCTAGTGCAATTGTAGTTTTAATAAGGCTACTCATTTGATCCTGTATAAATTTAGTTTTTCCAGTTGATGTTACCGTTGATATGCCTATACCGCTAAGAGGTTTTATTTGATAGCCTTTCTTTACTTTTTCTGTAAGTCTTATTGTTCTATCATCTGAACCTTTTATAGTACCATTATTATCCCACGCATCACTTAGATATTTTTCTCTTTCTCTTAATCCTTCAACGTATGAAGGATAATGTTTTGCTAGCAATAAATTTTGACGAAATTTAGCTAGCGGAGCATTGTATAGCTTGCTACCAGTTTCATATTCTTCGTAACCGTAACGAGTAAAAAATTCAGCCACACTTTCTACATATGTACCATCTAATCTTTTCCTTTTAGTTCCTGGCCTAGTAGTAATACCAAGAACTGCATTTAACATAGGGTCCATATATTTGCTAGCACCGTACCAAGGAGTAACAACTACTTTACCTTTTTTTATTTGGTCTACTAACTCTGGATCTTTAAGTGTTTGTCTTATCGTTGGGACATCATCATTATCCATATCATCATCTAATGATGTAAAAAATATACTATCATCTGCATTTCTATTAGTAGGTAGTCTTCTACTAATTTCTTTACCAATCTGGGAGAACGCAGATTCTCCTACTCTTTCTTCTACCGCTTTGTTAGCACGAGCATTACCGCGAATTCCTATACCCCGTAATAAATCGGCAGCTTGTTGCCCTTGTACTGTCCATGTTGCAAGGTAATCAGATATTGCTCTTCCTACCCTTTTAGTAAAATTATATCCCGTTATTGCCTCTCCATCTTCTTTTAGCGCTTCTTCAAAAAAAGCAATGACAGGAAACATTTCTCTACCTTGGATATGTCTAGGACCAGATCCAAAAAATGTTTCTTTTATTAATTTTGGACTGCTACCTTTCCAATCTTTGAGAGTACCATCTCTCCAGTGTCTGATTGCATTAGCTATCCAACTTATTTGCTGGGTTGGAAAGAAAGGAGTTGTTTCTATTTCTTTATTTCCTACGCTTATACGTGTAAAATCATCAGGTGCATCATCACTATCGTAGTACTGTACTGCACCATATATTACTCCTGCACCAACAATATTTCTTGAAATATATTCTCTATCCCGTGAAGTAAAAGCTACAGGTATTTTTTTCGCCTTCATAGCTCCTATTTTATATATAGGTACAAGAGATCCTGCTGTATATTGAAATACTGTTTCAATACCATTAGCAACAAAACGAGGGAACATATTTATTGCCATAGTTCCAATTACAGATCTTGTAAGTCCATCTACTACTTGACCAGCCAATTTCCAATCAGGTCTACCTGCATACGTAACATCCATTCCTTTACGGACAGAATCTCCCACTATTTCTTCAAAACTTCTTGCTCCTTCAGGTCTTAAATCAGATGAATTATTTATAAATTTTGCTAACTTACCTTCGTGAAGACTAGGTAGTAAATCTACATTCCATTCCATTTTTATTAACCGTTCCATTTCAGCTAAAACAAAACCTTGTCTAACAATTTGTTCTTGTAAACGGTTAGGTACATTAAGAAAGTCAACTACACCTTCAGCTTCTAGAAGAATATTGTCTAATAACTTTTCTGGTGCGCGTCTTGATAACCAAGAAACATCTTTTGTAGCACCTGCTCCCTGTGCGCTCCGTATTTCACCTAGTTGTTCTGTTAATTGTTGCCAATATTTTCTATACTCAGGATTATCTAATAGTAACTCTACGTACTCTCTTGAATGTGCCGGATCTGAAAGCATTCTTTTAACAGGAAGCATGGCAGTTTTTATATTAGTTGGAGAAAATACAGAACGAGCACCCTTTACCATTCCTTTATTTTCAACTGTCCACATTATATATTGTAAATAATTAGCTGCTACTTCAAATGGAGTTCTTTCTAGCCCAGAAATAAAGTTTCTAGATGCCGTTTTTACCATACTTACTACTGTACCACGCCTAAGATTCTCAACCCTTCTTAGGTAGTCCATTAATTCTGGACCTGAAGATTCTAAGTTAGCATCTTTAATTTCTTCTTTAGTTTTTGTAGCTCCCATTCTTTTTATTGCACTTAATTTTTGTAACAGCTTACCTGCTTCGCTACTAGATCCTAATCCAATAACTACTATATCTTTTACATCTACATTAAAATCTACTGCCGTCTGTACTAACTCATCTTTTTGTACTTGTGATAACTTATCCTGTTTATGTATTATTATATCAGTTAAATTTTCTATTACACTTTTCTTGTCATCAAAAAATTCGTTAAGCTTACCTGATTTTTTTATAGTAGCAAACATTGCTACCACTCCATCTAAATTAGATGGAATAATAGTGTGTTGCATAAGTTGCGCTTCAGGAGTTGAATATCCTCCTAGTACATGTTGATCACCAAGCTCTTTCCCTAGCTCTTTAATCTTTTCCATATCTATTTCTAGATTACCTTTTTTATCCTCTATAGATATAGTAACAGGTCTTCCTATTTTATCTGAATACTCTTTTTCAAATTGTCGTATTGCAGCATTTTTTACGTCTAAATTTTCACTAGCTACTCTAACAGCATTTTCATCTGCAATACGTGAAACTTCTATCGCAGCTTCTCTTGCTGACCTTGCGGTGCCAGATTGAGCACGTTCCACTACTCTAGCTTGTTGTAAACCTTTTTTAATAGTAGCTGCTGTTGTACTTATTGGTGGAAACATTGCCGCTATAAAATCAGACACTTCAAATACATCTGTAGCTGCTCTTACAGTGCTTCTACCTACCCCTTCTGGATCTCTCTCAGTAAAAAATTTAAATATGCTAGGATAATTATTCTGAGTCCACTCTGCTACATTTTCTGCATTATCCTGTACAAAATCTAAACCACCTGCCCAGGCTTGTACTATTCCCATTTGAATTGAATTAAGATTAAGTAGTTTATTTTCCAAGTCAGCTAACGCAGCTTCAGGGTTTTCTTCTTTCCATTGTAGATCCCCGCGAAATCCTGAACCTCGTAGGTAAGCAGCAGAAAAAAGATTGCTATCACCAATAACATCATCTTTAGTAATTAATCCGTCGCGTAGATTTTTTATTGTTCCTGGAATAAGATTACGTTCGTTTTGTATACTTTGTATTGCATCCCCAAATGTTATAGCTTTCTCTCCAGTAGCTCGTGTTATCTCCCCCTCTACAGGAGGTTCAATAGAAGTATTTACTTTAGTGCCTGGTTTTTGTTGATCTTTAACCCTAGATGTATTTTTTAACCATACAGGTGTTTCTGGAATACTTGTTGGATTAAATGGTAACAGTGGTAACTTAGTATCAGATGAATTAATTGGTAATGTATCACCATTACCAGCATCAGTATCAGTATTACTACTTGGAACATCTTCTTCGCTAAAATATCTTTTTTGAATTTCTTCAGAAAACATATCTGCTGTTAGTTGTTTCATTTGAGATTGCACAATATTACTGAGCCTTTATGACCGTAGGCGCTCCAAGATTCAGACCCCCCGTCTGCTCTGGAATACCCTCCATAATCAAAATCTTACCCTGGTTATCTTGATTAATTGTAAGGTTACTGTAGTGAGGGAATGCATCTTTTTGTATCATTTTAAGAATAACAGGTTGAGTAAACTGGAAATTTATAAATCGTCTGTTTCCATCGCTCGTTAAATCTGACGCAACATAGGAATTATTTATATTCAAAAATCCTGAGTTTTTACCTGTTAAATCAATAGCTTCATTATGTAGATCAATTATTTTTATTAAATCAACTCCAGTGTTTGAATACTCAACATCATCCATGTCAAATAATACTGGACTAGTACGTGGATCATTAAACTGTTTTTTAATTTTAGCCATTTGTGTTAAAAAGGCATTTGTATAACCTTTAAGTATTTCTTTAGAACCAGCAGAAGTATCTTTAGAAATATCCGGATTCGTTATAACACTTTTAAAAATACGGCTCATCTCTGCTACAGTATTTAGTACATATCTAGTATTGTCAAGTGCTTTAGAATGAACGATTTCTTTAAAACCAGATTTATGTTCTCTTTCTACTTCTTCTTTTTCCGCAGGCGAGTCAAGATAATAATATGATTTAGTTAATCCGTGTATAGCTATAGCATTATCTAATCCAAAATCTACTCTGTTTCTAGTAACATCAAAAAAGTTCTTAGCGTCCAATTTATAGTAATTTTCTGCCATCAGATAATTAAATTGATCTGGACTTATATCGCCTTCCTCGTTTCTTTTCCATCGTACACCACTACCAGAAGATGAAACCGCTTTATACATCTTTAATGCCTGATTGGTTCCCTTCGTTCTAGCTGTCATATCCTCCGCTCTTGATACTCCTGTTATTTTGGCCTTGTTAGCAGCCTCCAGATCCCTTTTTCGTTTTATTAACTCTTCTACTTGTTTTTTCTGCTCTAGCAATACTGCTCTACTAGGAGAATTGTCATCCATCTTAAATAAACGAGTATCAATTCTTAATAACTTAGTATCAAGATCTCCAGCTAGAGTATTATCATCTCTCCATGCTTTTGAAAGGTTAAGAGTAACACTGCCATCTGGATTTTTAACTGTACCTGTGGTAACCATCTCCTCCATAGAACCATAATACTTTTCAGACTTTGTAGCAGCTACTAACATATCTAATTCATCATGCTTAAGCAGCTTTATAATATCCGAGTACGTATCAGAAGATGAATTTACTTTTGCATATGCTAAGTTTTTTTGATACTCTTCCTCTGCTATTCTTTTTAGTTTTTCTTGTTCTTTTTTTTCTTCGTATGCTCTTTTTTCATCTCTCGCCTCAAGTTTAATTTTTTGAGCTAATGTTCTTCTTTGTTGTGAACGTTTATATTCTTTTTCTTCGCGAGCTGCTAGGGCATCTCTTTTCTTTTTTTCTTCTAATACCTCAGCCGCACCAGCAGACATTAATCCCGCAACTCTAGCAATATTGCCACCAAAACCACTACCAAAAATTGCCATTTCTATCTACTCCTCGACATTAAACCAGAAACAAGTTCTTCTGTTTTACTTTCATCTACATCTTCTTCTTCTTCTTCTTCAACATCTTCTAAAGTAACATCAGCGTTCATAGCAGATGTAACTATATTATCATTTTTTTCTACGTCATATTGAAGTTTAGCTTTCATTGTATCTGACATAACGTAAGGCATTTTTTCTTTTTCAGTACCAATAAAATAATCAATACCTTCTTCTTCTGAAAATAGTACCAGTAGTTCTACAATAATAGGAAGACATATAATTCCTATATCAATAGTATGTTTACCCTGCATAACAGAACCTATTTGAAGACTATTAGCAATAGATGTTAGTGGTATATCCATTTCAATAACATTCTTTAAATCTTCAGATATACTAGAGTTAAAGATTCTACCCGTGTAGTATTCTGAAGCTTCTTCTACAGTACTATACTGCGAAGGTTTTTGCCATAGAGCAGAACCTATTTCACGAGTCAAACTTTGACCAGGGATTGCAGCTACAAAGTTAGATTGTTCCATTGTTTAAGTATCCTGACTACGGTTTCGTAACCTACGTATATTACTAAAGATATTAAAAGCAGATTCTGTAGCATCATAGGAAGAAGATTTACTTGATACATTATTAGTTACAGCATCTGGTCGCACGAAAAACCCCTTTTGTTTTTTACTATTACTAGTTATAGTAGGTGTCTTTTTAGGATTACTTTTTGCTTCACTAAAAAGAGTGTACATTCTAGTAGCCATATTAGTTTCCATAAACGTATCCTTTGTTACTGTTTTGTATTAACACTTTAACACTAGCCTCCTAAAAGCCCGGTAAAAACGAACCAATAATACTGTCATCATCAGCAGTAAGAATCGAAGTTATTATACTACCAAAACCTTTAGATGCTTCTGCATCTATGGTTAAGTTAGCTCTTTCTAATGCTGCATCATTATTTAAAGAAGCAATAGCTAAGTTATTTATTCTAGTTCTTTCATTGTCAGATGATCTAAGAACAGCATCCATTTCATCAGCAAAAAACTGCCACAAATCATTGTATGCTTCATTAGATATGCCTAGTAAAGCACTAGCATTAATTTCATTAACTCTATTAACTGCTGCTGTATCTGCTGTAGCTATAGCTCTTCTCCATACAGCATTACTTTGATCTACTGCTAGTCTATTTGTAGCATTAAATTGATCCCGTTCGTTTTGAATCTGGGCATTAAATCTACTTATTACATTTTCTTGTCCTGCATTAAATTGACTTTGTGCATTTTCTTGTGTAACATTATACTGTCTAGCTTGTTGTTCTAGCGAAGAAAAGAATTGATTAACCTGATTTTCTGAAGAAGCATTAAATTGAGCGGCAGCATTAGTTGCTGCCTGATCAGTAAATAATGCCTGGATAGTTTGTTGATTTTTAAACAATTCAGTTTGTTGTTCATTTGATAAATTAGTTAAATCCATCTGTAAAAAGTTTTGAGCATTCTGTACTGCTGCTTGTTGCCTGTTATTTAAATTACCTGTATCTAAGTTAGCTAGTGCTGAAGCTTCTGCTAATGTAATAGCCTGACGGTTACTTAAGTTTTGAAGATTTACAGTATTAGCTATTCTGCTATTTTCAAGTTGTATCTGTTGGTCAGCAGTAAAGTTTAAGTTAGCAATGTCGCTAACACGAGCGGCATTTTGTACTCTTGTTTGAAACCCCTGATCAAAGTCTAGACTTAAAAAGCTAGCACGTTGTTGTGCAGAAAGCATAGCTCTTTGTTGTCTATTTGATAAATTTTGTGTTTCAAACTGAGCAAATATAGATGCGTCTGCTTGAGCTAATGGGAGGGCTGCTTCTAGTGTAGCCTGTATAATAGCCTGTCCTGCCATAGAAGAAGCACCTAATCCTCTTTGTGCTAGTACTTCATTAGCAGCACGTATAGCTCCTGCCGCCCAAGAAGGAGGATTAGAAGCATCAAAGTTATCTGTTAAACTAGCTAGTTGACCTTGCACGGTAGCTTGAGTAGAAGGGGTAGCAGTAGCAGCCTCTATTTGTTCTGTAAATGCAGCAGCAGTTTCAGCGTTAGAAGTTTCTGATATTACTTCACCTGCTTGTATATTCCTGTTTACATCATTAGTGGCTACTATGCCTGCTCCTTGTTGCCCACTAAGATCTGATACTGAAGACTCTGTAGCAGTTTGTGCTTGAATAGTAGCTTCAGGTGCTATACCTCCAAGTTGTGCAGCTTGCATTCCAGCAGCAGCAGTAGTTACTGCTGGTGTTGATAAACTAGGATCTATTGTAGCAGAAGGAATAGGTGCTATGCTTTGCGCCTGTCCTGTTACAGCAGTACTAGCATCCGCTTTAGGAGTAAAGAATAGTTGCCCGGTTACAGGATCAATAAATTGATCCGCAGATGTAGATATTGGAGCCGCTACTGTTACAGCACCAGTAGGAAGTCCCGGAGCTTTCATTCTATCAGCAGATATATCTACTATAGATTGTTGAGAATCTTTAGATAAAAATCCTTGCTGGTATTCCTGTGTAATAGTATCAAAAGTTTTTTGAGCATCTGGATTTTTAGTTAGGTAATCTTGAAAAAATGTACCAAAACCACCACCACCAAAATCTCCAGTATAACCAAACGCTGTTCTTAATCTTTGATGATACGTAGGAGTACCTGAATCAATTTCTTGTTGGGTATACTCTCTTTCTTTTATAGTAGGAAGAAAAACATCAGGAGCGGTAACAGATGCTAAAGCTGGTGCTTGTACTTCAGGAACATCTTCTAATGCAACTGAATTATTACGATATGATTTAACAGAAATATCTTTATTTTGATATTTTCTAACTTCGTTTTCCCAATCCTGTTTATTGCTTGGGCTACTAAGCCATTCTTGTGCTAAAGGTGTTCCGCTAGTACTACGTGAACCCCAAGGACTTTGGTATCCTGCTTCTCTTAAAATATATCTTTGGCGTAATACATCAGGACTTATACTACTTGCTTGTTGTCGATCTGTAGCGCCCCCAAAAAGACGATCTGATATAGCAGTGCCAGTTTCGTTTAAAAAATGAGAAGCTAACCCTCTAAAGGCAGGAGTCTCTGGTCCTAAAAGAAAATTAGTTGCCCCACCTTTTCCCCACGGTTCCTTGTAACCGGCGTTACGTAATTGTAATCGTTTTTTTAATACGTCTTCTGGTATTGTATTGGGATCTGTATATGCTCCACCTAGTAAATCTGATCGTATTTCTGTGTTGGAATTAGGATTTAAATAATTGGCAGAAAAGTTTCTAAAGGATGGTGTTGCAAATTCTGTAGCTCCTCCTTCTCCCCAATCACCTTCGTACCCTTGCTCTCGTCTTACATATCTTGATTGTAGTACATTTTCTGGTATCGTATTAGGATCTGTATGTTTACCTCCTAAAAGATTTTGTTTAACTTTACCTGATACTGGATCAATGTAAGCTGGATTGTATAATTGAAAGCTACTAGGAACAGTAAATGTTTCTGCTTTAGGTTTTGTAATATCAGTATCTGTAATACTTTTAGCCTGTGGAATAACTGAAGGAGAAGAAGTTACAGGTACACTTGTTGCTACGGGAGGAGTATAGGTAGCAGGAAGTGAACTAGTTGCTGGATTAATACTAGGATTAGAAGTAGTAGGCCATGTTAAGGTCTTGCTAGGGTTTAACGTCAAATCATTAGGCACTTGATCATTTTTAAGTAAAGTATTTTTTGCAGTCATAGATGGAACACTACCACCACTAGCCATATGAATAGCTTTAGTTACGTAATCATCCATAAGAGTTTTTCGGGCAGGATCTTTAAGTACAAAATCATTAAAAGATTTTATTCCTATTGGACTACCATCCATTGGCCCATCATAGCCCATCTTATTTGCAATCTTTTGCATTCCAGACGGTTTAAATCCTGAAAACATTGCCATACTATGCTTTACCTCTCTCTAGTACTTTATCTATTTTATCTTCTACCCTATGCAGACTATCAATTACATTCTTCATGTCGTCCCGTAATTCTTCTCTCGTAGC
>TARA_R110002020_G_scaffold141859_1_pt1 | contig 10198 bp, 10 predicted proteins | sample TARA_R110002020 | Tara Oceans TARA_R110002020 (sample SAMEA4396489) | marine metagenome | biome: Westerlies Biome; feature: [MES] marine water layer (ENVO:01000295) within the mesopelagic zone...; material: water (ENVO:00002006), including particulate matter (ENVO:01000060) such...
CACTACAATACAAACCAGAGGATTTAATATAAATGGTGCAAATGTTGGACTTGATATAACAAATACTGATGTTACTCTTACACACGCAACCCCTTATGGTTTTACAGGTGCTAACAGTACAACAACATTTACTGCAGGCCCTACTACTAACCTTGTGGGTCACGCCAGCAAAAGTAAGTTTGTAAGTTCAAACAACTTCGAAATAATTGGGAATATCACAAACTTAGATGTTATTGACCAAGAATTAACAGTGGCTGGAACAGTAACAAACTGCACTGGAGATATTCTACAATGGCATCACAGCCAAGATTATAACCAAAGATTAGATACAGATACGGCAGATGATAGAGATTTAAGATTAGGAGGGCCGGCCTTGGACAACGCAAATGCGTTAAATACTTAAGCCAAACCTTTTAATATAAAATTGGGGACTATTAATTATGGATGATAAAGATAATAGAGAAATGATTGTCAGAATTGATGAACGAGTCAAAACTATTTTTAACAAAATGGATGACTTCGAACTTTTATTTACCAATCATTTACATCACCACGAAATGTGGGAAAACGATATCAAATCTACTATGAAATGGTGGATGGGTATTATTTTTTCTATGGTGGTAGCTATTTTCTTATCAGAACGAGGTATGATGTGAATGGCAAATATCAGTTGGAACAGCACTGAACGAGATAAAGTTCGGTTATTAGCAGGCATTGAGTCAGAAGAACTCGATAATAGCAAGCTAGATATTTTGTTAAATATGTCAGTAGATTGGTTTGAACAACAGACTGGTCTAACTTACACACTTGGCGGAGTAACAGCTTACGACAACTCAGTTGTTTACTATACTTGTTATTTAGCATCATTAGTTCAGAATGGAGTAGGAATTGATTCGATAAGTCTTGGAGATGTTAAAGTTTCTTATAATAATGCTGAATTCCAGCATTTTGAAGATTTAGCATTAGAGATGTTATTGTTCAAACTTGGTCTAAGTATACAAAAGACCACATACAATGCATCCCCTTATCTTGGCCAAGTCAATTGGAACAAGAATATTACTGGAGCAGATTCCACAAAGAACATTCGAAAGGTACCTCGTGGTCTTAATTACAAATAGGTAAAATATGCCGGTAGGTCAAAGAGCGCCAACGCTAAATATGTCCAAATTACTACGTCAGTTAGGGTATCGTACTGGACAGTCTCGAAAAATTACCTATTATAGAGATGCTATTTTTGGAAGAGATGCTTATGGTGTTGAAAATACCACTATTGCTGTCAATGAATTACAATTACCTAATGTTCAGTCATACATACGGACTATAATGACTAAGAATTTTACATTAGAGAGAGAAGGTTCTAATGTTGTAGGTGCAGCAATGATATATCTACCTCGATTATCTACTTTGAAAGGTTTTCCTAACTTTAATCAAACAAATAACGTATACTTTAACGACGTAGAAGGATTTGATACTATTATTGATGTAGACCACAACGTATTCGAAGTCCCAACATCAGGAACAAGCAACTGGTCTGGGTCTGGATGTACACTAACAAGTGACGGAGAGGCACTTACAGCCACGTTAACAGCTACTGGAGCTACTGTAGAGTACGTGGATAACACAAACACTTTAGAGGCCGGTAGAATCGCTTTCCAGACACAAGCAAGCGGGAATGTTCATCTAAAAAACATTTATTCTTACAATGGAGGCGTATCTGACGCTGCTCCTAACGTTATTAATTATCAGAATGCAACGGGCGTACCAGTTTACACTAACGATTATTTATCAATTGACATTCCTTGGGGTAGTGGTAATTGGACTGATATTAATTCTTCAACTACAGCAGCTTCTGGTACTACAAGTATTTATGCTTCAGGAACTAGATATCAATATATCATCAAAGATGCTGCAGGGGTAAATGCTGGTGTATCTGGGGCAAGTGGCTTCGATTATAATTATACTGGAAGTCTACGCAAATTCAAATTAGCGTTATCTGGTACTATAGGTAACACTTTTAAGTTAAGACAAACTCGTTATTACCAACCAATTTATTGGCAAGTCCAAGGTATTAAAGAGTATAACGATGAATATATGGCATTAAAATGTATAAGAACGTATGGACCAAGAGAAAGTTTGAGGAGAGCATATGGCTAACGATTTCATTAATCTTATAGAACGAGCTATTATTGACGAGCTCAGAAACCAGTTCCCTGAATGTTCAATATATGGACAATACCCTGAAGCAGTGAATGCTTCTTGGCCTGCCATTATTTTAGAAATGGTTGGCAGTGGCACAGAGCAAAAATTTATGGGTAAAAAAGTTACGTTTGGTTCTTCTAACACCCAAACAACAGGAGAGATATATGGTGTTGCTTACGTAATACACCTTATTATAGATAAAGACAGTCAAGTTAATGTATCAGGGACAGGGTATAAACAACGAAGATTACTAAACTATTTGATGTTAAATGTTGCAAATGCAATACAGGATATGACATTTCCTTCTACAGTTGAAATTACAGAACGACATTTACAAACTTGGACTGACATAGGATTTGCAGCTGACTTAGAGTTATGGGGAGCTACTGCTACTATGACTGTTTTATTTGAGAACTATCGGGCGGTATAGGCGTGGCTAGTCAACCAATTCCGTCTAATGTTATTAGACCAACGCAGACTATCAACACAACTTTTCCTGACGAATTATTAACAAGAAATTTGTCTGTAGGGTTTTATCACGGTGTGGGAAGCGCTAATGATTTAGAAAACGGTTATAATCAGGGAAGTTATAGAACAAAGTCAACTCATATATTCGGTGATATGCAAGGTGGTACTCTTAGTTGGAGACCTCGCAATATTATGGGTCCTGATAAAGAACAACTGGGTTTGTTTGGTGATGATTATGAAAGAGACCTTAATTACGGAGCTGCTGCTAATTTTTCTTCAGATACTCTTAGTGGTGAAGATATTAAAAAGGATATACTACCAACATTAGCTTATCAAAGAAAAAATGATTTAAGTCAATTGTTTAAACCACCGGGACGTTTAGGTTGGGATATGGCCAGTAATCCTTTAGAAAGAGCTAAAAGTTATGTATGGAAACAGATGAACGGGCCAGATGGTTGGAAAGCAAATGACCCACCACAAAACGAAACTTGGGGTTACACTGCAGATTATATTAAACTAATAAGAGAACGAAATAAATTTAGTGACACTACACAAGCATCACGGTTGCTGCGCAGTTTTTTAGCCGCAATTGGTGTTGACCAAATAGCAACAGGTGGTTTAAGTGCAGATTCTGCTCAAGAAGCTGCAATAAGATTATGGCCTTATGTAAACCAAAATGTTCAAAGAAGAGGTCCTCTAGGCGGAGAACTAACTACCGAAGATTTACAAGCTGGAATACAAGCGTTAATGGACACAGCTGGAGAAGAGAGAGGCAGTTCAAAATACGATTTACGTTCTTCAATGGCAGGATGGGAAGGCGTAAGAGAAGCTACAGAATCGAGAACTTCGGGATTTGAACTTCAAGAAATGGTAGAAATAACTGAACAAGAGCAAAGAATTTCTGGACAAGTAAGCAAAGATTTAGATTTAAATAATCAAAGTAATATAGAAACCCTTGAACAATATATGCAAGAAGAAATAGATGCAGCACTTAAAATTTCAGTGCAGAGAGGTAGTAAACTATCATATGAAGAGGATACAAGTTTTGCTGGTGAAGCTACGCGTCGATTGGAAGATGATTTTAACTATCATCAGTTAAACCATACTTGGATTGAACCTGTACAAGGAGGCCTTGGTTTGTATAATGTACTTATCCCTACTCAAATGCCCGGTGCAAGTGACGTTGTACCTTCAGCTGTATCTATAACATTTTTACCAACACCTCATTCTTTAACAAGGTTGGCTACTGGTTTAGGTTCGACCTTAGCTGTGGGTAGGTATACAGATAGAATGAATGCAGCACGACTTAATTCTATATATGAATATGCAGAGTTAGATTATAGTGCCCGATTTAGAAGTACACTTAATATGTATCAAAACGACGCAAGAAGATACACTCCTACCATTCAGACCAGAGGAGTTGTGATGACAGAAGGAGATTTAACAGACCAAGTTTTTGAATTTGTTACAGGGTATGGACTTGCGTTAGGTGGGGCTTTCAATGAAAATCAAGCTAAAAATGTTGGCGGAGGTTTTACCAGTCAATTTAATGCGTGGGCTAATACTGCAGTTAAGAGTGTTTCTGCATATGGTCAGCGAGCAGGTAATCAGTTAACGAATGCAGCTGGTTATGAAGAATGGGTTAGAAGTCAATTAACAATGGGTAAAGAAACACAAGGTCCAAATAAAGGAGAACCCGTTGCTTATGGTGGTAAAGGTAGTAGAGATTTGTTCACACAACGTTTTGGTATGAATAGATTGTACCAACCAAAGCCATTTCTTTGGCTTGGTTCTTCTGGTGTACAACGTAGAGCGCAATACCGATGGGGAGGGGGCGTTGCAACCGGTCCAATCACCTAATCTGGGAAAACCTTTAAATATAATTACGTTTAATAAAAACTATAGAGCGCTCACGGATGAGCCGCTCACCTTTAAGGAGGATTAAAAATGGCATACTATTTAGGCAAGGATGTTGGAGTCGTACTGACTACTGAAGACGCTACACACGGAGTTACCGTAGCTGTGGCATCTAACGTATATACAGTAGCGAGCGCTAACCCCGGAGCAACAATTGGACCTTTAACCAATCCGAACTTTGACACCAGTACCGGACTTGTTTCCAATTTAACCGGTGTAGATGTTGGAATTGGAAGCACAGACGAAGATGTCGTCTTTATGGGAGCAAATACTCCTTTGAAAGCTGAGATTCACAAAGAAACTACAGTTACGCTTACAAAGAAAAAGAATAGTGCCGCATTTGATGTTATGTTTACCGGCGATGAAGATGGAACCATCGCACGTTACGGTGTTAAGAATGATAACAGTTTGTATGGAGGTCTTGAACAACCCGGTAGTGATTATTACTATAGTTTTGGTTACAGAATATTTATAGCCTTAAAGTCTGGCTCAGAAATTCTAGCAATAAGAAATGCACAGATGACTTCACACACTGTTTCACTCAATGCTGATGGAACACAAGAAGAAACTATTGAATTCACAAGTCAAGTTAATCCAAAGATTTTCCACGGTCCAAACGACGATGGAATAGATACAGCAACAGCTGCAGGAGATTTCTGATAATATGACATACTACTTAGGAAAAGACGTAAACGTCTACTGGACAACTGAACACGCAACTGTTGGAGTTAGTGGCTCTTTCAATGTAACTACTGGTTCTAGTTTAGCAGCACACACTTATCAATCTGCTGACCATTCTGGACTTTATGTATTATCAAGAGGAGTGGGCATCAGTGGTACTTCAACCGTTAGCTCACAAATAAGAGATGTTACTGGTCTCGATTTCACGCCCGGTGCGATGAATGAAGATATCAGTTATATGGGACAAAACACAAATTTAAGTGCAAAGGTTAAAAACGATTTTTCTTTAACAATAACCAAGAAAAAGAACGATAGTATTTGGGACGAATTGTATAACAACCACGGAAGAGACGGTGTTTATGTCGAATCTGGTGGTACTGTTATAGCTGACCACGCTTTAGGTGGCGGCGGTTCAGTAGGTTACGTCCACAATGGGTTAACTACATCTAGGATGCAGAATTTTGGTTACCGTGTTTATTTAGTTTTAAAAGACGGAGCTGAAGTATTCATTATGAGAAACTGTTGTATAACAGGTCACACCATATCTTTGAGTGCTGACGGAACCCAAGAAGAAACTTTAGAATTATATTCTTATGTCGACCCTCTAATAACCGATAATGAAAGTGCAATTAATGTACCTTCGATTACTGGTTTAACTACGATGACCGACATTTAAGCGAAAAGTAAAAAGGAATTGATACAATGGCAAAAGAAGAGAGTGTATGGTCTATCGACGATTTGATAGCCCTAACAGACGAAGTACAGGAAGGCGAGTGTGAATATCGAGGTAAATCATTTCGATATCAGTATTGTGAGTTAACTGAAAAGGAAGAACCTAAAACTCTACCTATCGATGATAGTGCATCTGAAGACGAAAAATCAGAGTGGTATACAAAAGTAGGAACCGAAAGGATAATAGCTATGATTGAAAAAGCTAATGAAAAAAATCCTGACGGAGTTACAATAACCGAGGAAGTATGGGTTAAATTACCTATAACCTTGCGTTATAATGTAATGAGTGACATATTGAGTATTTCAAAGGACCAGACTGCAAATTTTCAAACTGGATGAAAGAGGCGCCAGAAGCCGTACTTCTTTACATCCCCCTAATGAAAGATTTAGGTATGGATTGGTCCGAAGTTAAGGAAACACCACGTTACGAACTTGAAGGTCTGTTAATGGCTTTAGGTGAATATAATCGTTTACATAGTATGGACGGATATGACTCTGAAGATATTAATGAAATGGCAAAAAATAAACCTAGTTTACGTGGTCAATGGGCCCAGTACCAGAGCGCTAAGGCTAAATACTACCGTAACCTAGATAATAATAGACCTAAGAGTTTCAAGGGTTTACTTAAATAGGAGAAACAATGCCCGGAGGTAGTCCAGTAACACAAGCAGCCATCGCAAGGCTTGGGGTGCAAGTAGCACTCCCTAGTCGTGGTGATATTGCTCGTGGGTTAAATTGGTTGCCCGGTGTTATTAGCGGTGTATTTAAACAACTTAATAAAAAGAAGAACGCTGCTTTACAAGAAGATTTATCTGCATCTCAAGATGCTTTACACAAATTAGTTGGTACTGAACAAAATATTCGTGCTAGCAGAGACTCTGCAATTAGAAGTGCAGAGCAAGCAAGTCTTGGAGATTCATTAAAAGCTTATAGAAAGAGTATTAAAGATGGTAAAAGTATGGTGCGTAATGCATTACAAGAACCATACCAGAGCAAAGCAAAGAAAAACTTTATGGGTTCTATAAAAGGATGGGGTAACCTTGGAGCTAAAGCCAACAAAGCAATGAATAAACTGTTCAAAGATGGTCGTAAAGACTTTGATTTAATGAGAGAAGCGTCTAAGGCCTTTTATGCTTTAGACGAAAAAGGCAGAGAGCAAATGCTTGATGGTTTACGGAACGAATTAATAACAAGAAAAGATAAATTAAAAGCGTTACAAGATGAACAGAAATTACTTCAGGGGCTGAAAGATAAAAGCGGTCAGTTTATAGGCGCTGATGGGTCAGCTCAAACATATGCTGAAAAAGAAGCAGACATTAAGGCTGAGGTATCGAAAGCCGGACACGCTGCTGGATTAGCAGCAGAAAGATTCAAGTTTTTCGGAGAGACTCTAAACAAAAATAAAGAAGGAACTGCAGCATATAACAAAGAGGTAAAAGAAACAAGAACTCGCATTGAGATGTTAACTAATAAAATAAATAAACTAAAACAGCGCTATGATGAATTGGGTATTGTTATTACACAAAAAGTATCAGCTGCACTTCAAGGGTTCCGTAGTATATTACAACAAAGTGTAATTACACTTACATTATTTTATTATAAATTAAATCAAGTTGTAGATGGTTTTATGCAATTTGAGAAAGAATTAATTAATGCGCAATCTATTTTCCAAACTACCAATGAAACGTTATATACATTATCTAACCAAATTGTCCGATTCGGTACAGAGTTTGGTATTTCATATGACAACGCAGCTAAAGGATTATACCAGTTTGCATCGGCTGGTCTTTCTGCAGAAGATTCTATTAAAGTATTAAATGACACGTTGAAATTATCTATGGCTGTTCAAGGTGACCATAACACTATTTCTAAATTAACTACTCAGGTTATTTTTGGTTTTGGTTTAGGGATGGACCAAGCTACTGAAGTAACTGATAAGTTTGCACACGCTATTAACAAGTCTTTAATTGAATATCAAGATTTAGCTAGTGCTATTAAGTTCTCTATGCCTTTCTTTGTGTCTTCTGGGCAATCATTAGATACTTTGTTAGGTGCATTACAAGTTCTAACTAACCGTGCTTTAGAAGCAGGTATTGCAGGACGTGGTTTAAGACAGGCATTAGCCGAGTTTACACAACACGCTGATGATAATCAAGCTGCTTTTAGAAAACTAGGTGTGGAAATTTTAGACACTGAAGGTAATATGTTTGACCTTACTCATATTGCACACCAGTTTAATGATGCATTGGGTGAACAAGCTTCCGATATGGAAGTAATGATGACTTTAATGGATGATTTAAACATTCGAGGTGCTACAGCTTTTATTCACTTAGTACAGAACGCAGATGAATTTTCTGCTGCTGTTGATGATTTAAAGAACTCTACTGGAGCTGCTCACGAAATGGCTATGATTCAACAGGAATCTTTGTTTAATCAAATACAAATTTTAAAGAATGCTTTGCTAGCCCCTTTCTTATTGGCTGACCCTGCCGCAGTAGCAAGAGGAGAAATGAATGAGTTTGCTGAATCAGTGCACGGTGTTGTAGCAAGTCTTAAAGATATGCTTATTGTAGAAACTGAAAATGGACAAGCTTTATCTGAATTTGGTTTTCAGCTTAGAAACATTGCTGTAGTGGGATTACAGCGATTTGGTGAATTATTAGATAGAGCAGTTAGTCTTCTGGTACAATTTACTGAAGCAGGTGTTCTTAACTTTAATTTACTTAAATTATATTTCTTACCTTTATCTATAATTGTTACAATATTTGAGATTTTAGGACCTAACGTTACTAGAGCAGCGATGGCATTTTATGTTTTAAATAAAGCGTTAGCTCTTACTGTTATTATTCAAGGGGCATATACTACTGCTCTATTTCTGGGAACAAATGCCTTTTTAGTGTCTGAACTTGTGATGGGTAAGTGGATGATAACTGGATTTGCATTACAACTTCAAACAATGACTTTAACAGTATCTTTTGGATTTTTAGCAGCTGCAATTTTTGGTGCTATAGGTGGTCTGTATTTAGGTTATCAAGCAGGAAAAGCAATAGCTGATTCTTTTGGTCCTGTAATTACAGTAGTATTAGGTTTAGCGCTTGCTTTTGGAGCTATGTGGGCTGCAGCAAGTATGGGAGCCTCTGTGGCAACTACGTTATCTGGTTGGGCTGCACTAACTGTTGGTATGGCAGGAGTAGGAATAGCTATAGGTGGACTAGGCAGTGCTTTTAAACCAGATGCTGACGCTTTTGATATGAGTGGATATGAAGCTCAATTACAGGGTAATTATTCGTTTAATGGTGAGTCTCCAAGTGGTAGTTCACAAGAAGCTTTATATGTCAATAAGTTGGTATATACAGATAGCAATGTATCAGAACAGATGAGGACGTCTGCTCAGATGCAACAAGGAGCGACAGGAGAGTTTAATTAATGAGTGACATATTTTATCCTACCGAAAAACGCTTTTATGTGAAAGAAGATGTGAGTAATAACGTTACACTAAGACCTACTTACCCGGATTTATACGGAGTTACAAATCCAACTGCCTCACTAAGTACTACTATAGACCCTGAATTTCTATTATCTAGTGTTAATTTACCTCCTTCCCCTTATTACGGAGGAGGAGAATTAGTTGGAGGGTCATTAAAATATTATGTTAATTACGTTAGCGGTGCACACACAGCAGTTACTCCTAATTTAAAAATATATAAAGCGCTAGATACAGTTACATTTAGTTCAGGTTCTTTTTCCCCGTTGCGTACAGGAAATATAGCTGCATTTTCTTCTTATTTGGATTATAATAATCCGTGGATGACAGAAGGTTTTGATGGCACAAACAAAGGTATGGGTGACCGGGAAAGCTACACCAAAGATACTATAAGAGTTACTCCTGCGGGAGTTTACGAAATATCTGGTGAGGATGTACTTGCACATCTTGATAATATGGGATATTTTGCTTTGACAAAGCGAGCTAAGAAGTTATTTTTTAGGAGTCGCATTGCTTGGGAAAAAGTATTACTAAGAGATGGACCTTTTGCGTTATACCTAAATCCCAGCTATGGTGAAAATACGTATGTACTTGGCGCTTTTCATAAAAAAGACAACACCGTAAACGTAGCTTTTAGTGCAGGGAGTTATGAATTAAGAGAAAAATATGCAACTAACACATTAGAGGCTTGGAAAGCTGCGGGAGCATACGAAAATA
>TARA_R110002020_G_scaffold33098_5_pt1 | contig 10198 bp, 14 predicted proteins | sample TARA_R110002020 | Tara Oceans TARA_R110002020 (sample SAMEA4396489) | marine metagenome | biome: Westerlies Biome; feature: [MES] marine water layer (ENVO:01000295) within the mesopelagic zone...; material: water (ENVO:00002006), including particulate matter (ENVO:01000060) such...
AACAGAAGCTGGACTTGAGCTAAGTATGCCTGAGTGTCACGCTCTCTGGACTTAAGGAGGTCTGATTATGGCAAATCCATTATACGGACAAAATAAAGCTGATGGAAACATTGGATGGATGCAAAACTATGGAAATGGCATTAAAGATCATGGCACACTAGGTGATAACCTTGTTCTTACTGCTTATGACATGGTAAATGCAGTTGCTCATACATGTGATCCAGCAGCAGCTAGAAACATTACTACGCCTACAGCTGCTTTAATAGTTGCTGCTATGCAGGTAAAAGCAAGTGACGGTAAATGCATTGCTGGTGATACTTTCCAGTTTTGCTTTATAAATGCTGGAACAGCTGGTGAGGATGAGTCTTGCACTATGGTTGCAGGTACAGGAGTAACTCTTGTAGGTGGTGTAGTTGTTGAAAATTATGCTGCTACACACGATGCATTTAGTTCTGGTTCAGGATTATTTGCTGTTCACGTTACTAATGCTACATCAGGTTCTGAAGCTGTCTCATTAATTAGACTAGCGTAAGGAGGTAACTGATGGCTAATGGAAGTGGATCTAAACTAGGTGGCAAGGCTAATTTTCAGACTGGAGAATATATCTTCAAGATGGATTATGCAACCGCATCATCTCATGCTCTTGATATGGGAGATAGCGGTAAGACATATTTAGTCGATAGCACCGTAGTAAGGACTATTAGTTTACCCGCGCCCAAGGCAGGTGTAAGCTATAAATTCATAGTAACAGATTCAACCGCTGTAAGTACTCTTGCTGCAACAGGAGCCCTTTTTAAAGGGAGTGTTGTTGCTGATAATGATACCGATTCGATGGCTGGTACAACAATTAGCTTTACAGCTGATTTAGTAGTTGGCGATCATTTGGAATTAGTAAGTGATGGTACCTACTGGTATGTTTCTGGGCATACAGCTCATGCTACAGGGTTTACGGTAGCATAGTTCGTAGTTAAAACAAAATAAACTTGCCCCCTCTCACCTAGGGACATTCTCTCCCCAGGGAGGGGGTGGGTTTTATTAAAAGGAATTAAATGGCAACAGATATATCAACATTAGTAGCGAATAAAGTAAAGGGGATTGGAATAGGCGATCTTTCAGATGATCTGATTGCTTCTGGGGCTATTGATATTCTTGAAAAAATTAAAACATATAAACAAGAAGATTTACAAAAATTTATAACTGAAATAAATGTTGAAGAATCTGGTAGTGAATATATATGGACACAGTTTAATGCTACATCAGTAGAGGCATGGGAAGTGATGGGAGCAAAAAGAAGCATGAGTGTTTCAGCATTTCAAGATACTGAAGTCCTACCATCTAAATGGAAAACAGCCAATAGATTGTCTACACAAGATAAATCTGATTTTCTTGATCCGAAAAGTTTAAAATTTATAACCAAAGCTTATCCTGGATATATAGTAGAATCTTATGGAGTTCAAACTGAAGACGGAGATAATGATAATTTAGCTTCTGATGGTGGTTCTTCTAATTATATAATAACTATATTCCCTCAAGTAAGTACTCTTTATCATTCATGGAAAATACAATATATATCAATACCTACTTCAACCTCCAATACAAGTATATCGGATAACTTTCATGTCTCGTATCATCCTGCTTTAGCAGTGTATTGTGCTAAAAATATAGTATTAAATGAAATGAATAGATTATTATTAAGCGAAGAAGATTTAGAATTAGCTAGTGAACTAAAGAACCATTATGCGCTATTAGAGCAGGAGTATGCTAGCTTAATGAATATACCCCCTAAGAAAGAAGCTAGAGCATGACATTAAAAGAATTTATGGAAAGATTAAATAGAACTGATCAATCTAAAGTTATATCTCAATTAAAAGACGGTATTGAAGAGATGAATATGGTTTCTGAGGTAAATATTAAAAGGACAAGATTGACTATAGTAAAAGATCAAAGATATTATGATGTCCCAGGTGATTGTACTAGGATCATCAATATAGAAGCTAAAAATCAAGATAATCAAAAGGATTTATATGCTAAAGTTCCACGATTAATTGGTGATGTATTTGAGGCAGATGCTGATGGCAAATAATTTATTATCAAGACAAATCCCTGCTATTAATACTATGCAGAGCCAAAATCAGAATATCCCTGATGAACCAGATTATCAACATGGAGATGTAAAGATGAATTTCTTTTCTAATCTCAAAGATGTATTAGGTGAAAGTTTATGGGCAACTTATCAGAAAACTAATACAATGACTGGAGGGGCTTTAGAGAGAGCTATAGATGATTCCTATTATAATATCAATATTCATTCTGGTGATTATGGAATATCTTTTGAGAAAAATGCATATATAGATGATATGAAGCAGGATTATAAATTAACATTAAGTAAGAGGTTTTAATGGCATCAAGTAAAAAATATGGATATAAATTAAGAGGAGAGAAGTTATCTTTACTTGAATTAGATATAACTGGAACTGGTAATGGTTTAAATTATACTTATGAAGAAAATGCTGGATTAGATATATCAACTGATCCATCTTCATGGAAAAGTCCATTAGCAACTATTACAGATGGATTGCAAATAGAATATCTATCAAATGCATTTAATTTACAAAATACAGATACAGAAACCTTTTTTGAAATTATACCTGTCGAAGATAGTAATATGGATAATATTGATTGGTTGACAAGTCTAGACCAAAATTTCTTAAGTTTTCTTGCCCCTAGCGCTGAGCTCAAATACCCTACTACCTTAAGTAAAGTAGAGGCAACTGGTGCTAATGGAACTACAACTAATATATTAAAGGTAGTTACAACATCTATACTTGAAGGTGGGTCAGCTTATAATACTCAAGGATTTGAAATAGGATTTCATGATTTGACAATTGGCAAAGAATATAAGTTTTCAATGGACCTGAAATTAAATTGTCAGCAAATTTCTCCTTTCATGGAGTATCATCTATGGATGGAAAAATTTTCAGAAGCTTTTAACTTTTCTAGTCAGGGAGAGCCTTTTGTTTTTGAAAATGAAGTGAACATCACACCCCCTGATAGTTCTAATAAAATGAAAATACGTCATCCTGAAGCTGCTGCGAATCCAATAGGATCATTGAATACTGGATGGACTAATTGTTCATTTACATTTATTGCAGATAATAACACTATTAACTTTGTAATTACACCACCTAGTATGTCTGGAACTGTTGATGATGATTATTATTTATATATAGATAATATATTAATTAGTGAGTTGCTTACACCTACAAATGATATTAGTGAATCTGAAATTACCCTTCCATCATATGCACAAAAAGCATTACTTGATTATGTAAGAGCACAAGAAGCATATGAGAGTGGGGATTTAGAAAAATGGGACTTTTTTATGAAACAATTTCGTTCTAAATTAGAGCGTTGGGAAGACAGTAGAATTACGGGTCCACGGGTATTAGGCCCACATGGACCAAGTTCAATAACATAACAATAAACGAGCCCATTCACGGACGGTCAGTCCTTAGGGCAGGAGGTTAATATGGCAGGAAGACGACAAGGAGGAGCTCAACACTTCACCGTACAAGAAGCACAAAACGCTACATTAGGACAAGTTGGTTCTATGTATAATGACGGGACCGCAGCAATGGTTGCACCTACAGATCATGTATTTATAGCTATTACATTCATAACAGATACTACATTTGATTCATCTGGAGGACTTATATCAGTTGATTCAGATAGATTTGTTAATACTGAAGCTGCTGCGAATCCATTAGCTGGAAGTTCTGGAGGGTTACAATTAGACAATGGTAATACTTTTCCTGCTGGATTAACTATCTATGGAAGATGGACTGAATTAGAGCCAGCTAGTGGTAGTGGGCTTATAGCATATATAGGTAAATAATGCCGAATTTAGGATTAGGAACAGCTTTAGCATCTTCAGGATTAGTCACACCTGGTATAGTAACCAGTAATCTTGTTATGAAACATAATTATGCAGCAGGCTCAGTTGTACCTATAAGTGATGGTGCAGCATATTTTGATGTATCTAATACAGATTATATAGAAATAGGAGATGCAAGTAACTATAATAGCAATGTTCATAGTATTTGTGCGTGGATTTGGTTTAATAATAGTGCCGATAATAAATTTATATTTGATGCTAGAGATGGAGGTGATGATGGCATATTGTTTTATTTAACTAATTCTGAAACGCTCAAGACTGAAATTATGACTGTAGATGGCTTATATTCTACAGTATTATCAGAAAAAACATGGCATCATGTTGCTAGTACTAATGATGGGTCTACAAGTAAAATTTATTTAAATGGAGTTTTAGTTGAAACAGCCGATACTTCAGCAGTAACAGTAAGTATAACTGGCTCAAATAAAGCCTATTTAGGTTCAAGGAGTCATGGAAGCAGACTCTATTATTGGGATGGCTATATGTGCAATGTAGGCTTTTGGAATGGAGCTTTAACCCAACCTCAAGTCAAATCTATTATGAACAAAAACTATGCAGGCTTAACCACATCTGAAAAGACAAATTTAGTATCTTGGTGGAATCTTAGTGCAGATGCCAATGACAATCATGGTTCAAACAATGGGACACTTTCATAATGGCTGCTACTATACAAACAATTCAAACACCCAAAAGAGCAAAGGCATTAGATACCTCTGGCAACAATAATCATGGACAAATATATTCAGGTAGAGCATTAGAGTTTGATGGGGTTAGTGATCATTTAACGTGTATAACAAGAGATGCTTTAGAAGAATTTACAGTTGCAGTATGGATAAATGTTAATGCTATTAGTGCTAGGCATCACATTACAGGTAGCTCCTCTAATAATGCAGGGAAATATATTGGTATTAATATTGCAGGGACTAACTATGACCTTCAATGGTATAATGGTTCAGAATGGCAACAAGGTGGAATTGCATTAAACATAAATACTTGGTATAGGCTAGTTTATATATTTAAGAAAAATGGTAGTGCTGGAGATTATAAAGTATACATTAATGGAGTAGAAGATACGACTGGTGATTTTCCTTCTGAAGGAGCTGGTAGTTACACAAATGGTACATTCAGTTTTGTAGGTAGTAATAGTGGAACAGAGAGATTTTTTGATGGCATGATGTCTGACTTACAAATATGGAATACTTCATGGACTCAATCTGACATTACCTATGACTACCTTAACCCTGAATCTTTATCATTAAACAATGGCGGCACTTCTCTCACAGAATCCAATCTTAAACTATGGTATCCTATGCAGGATGGACATAGAGGGCAACAATCTCATATACTTGATGCATCTAATGTAGGATTGGGTGATGAACTAGGTTCTAATATGGATTTTAGTTTATTCGACACTGCAGGTGATGCATCTCATGGAGATAGTCCTACTGGATGGCTTATCTTCAATGAAAACGCTAATAATTATTATACTGAAATACCAACCGGCATTAGAATGACTATGAATGAAGGAGGGGCTGGCAATACAGACTTATATATGTCCCAGTCAGGTACATTGGTAGTAGGTATAATGTATAGAGCTGAAGTAAAAATCACTGCTATAACAGGTAGCAATAGGTTGAGGTTCTATACTGGAGATACAAATATTGGAGATTTTAGTACAATTGGAGTCCACTATGCCTACTATATGCAAACGACTGGCACTGCATTTATCTTGGCAAAACGAGGAACTAGTGGTGGTGTTATTGATATTGAATATCTCAAAGTGCAAGCTGTAAACGCCAAGAACCACGCAACAACTGTGTTTGAGGGGGAGGAATTAATAACTGATACTAAAAATAAAGATTTTGGTTCATCTAGCGACTGGGCTGTTCTTAATATTGCAGGAGGAAGCTTAACTGAACCATCTAATAGACTGCAAGTAGTAACAAGTACAGATGAGGAAGTTGAAGGAGCACAATTAGCTGTGGGAGAATTAAACGCTGCACCTGTTGTTGGCAGGGTTTATAGAATTAGAGCGAAACTTGATAATACAAGTGGGGCTACTACCCCTACAATACAGTTTCGTATTGGAGGAGGAACTGCAGTTAATGTAACTGCTACTGATGATAGTCCAAATGATGGGACTATAGATACAACCGAGCAAGAATATTATGCTGATGTTATAGCGACTAATACTACTGGAGCTGTAATAATTCAAAATGTTGCGAGTACTAGTTCTACTACATTTACTATAGATGATATATCTGTCAAAGAATTAGGTCAAGCTGCAGGATGGACAGAGGCAGATCAACAACTTGATATACCACAAACAGCATTACAATCTTATAATCAGTTGGCTTGGTTTGATGGAAAAAATGACTATGTAGCAATTGCAGGAAGTAATGCAGCAGCAGGTAATGTTGCTGATTTTGGAACTGATAATTTTACTCTTTCAGCTTGGGTTTATTTAAATAATCAGGCTGCAATAAGTACTGAAAGATTTATTTTTAGTAGATATGAAGATGCAGATAAAAATTGGAAACTTGCATATAATTATAGTAATAAGAGATTTGTAGTGACCATAAGAGACCATCTTGGTGGAACAAATATTATGGGTCACTCAGGAGCTGCAATCCCATCTGATATGCAATCATCTTGGATTCATGTTGCTTTGTCTATGAATAGAAGTGGGAATGCTAACCTTTATATAAATGGAAGTACTGAGCAATATGGCAAGACTCATGATATTGCAAGCAGGTCTACTGTATCTATAGATAATGATGGTGTATTAGGTATTGGGGGTAGAGGTGATGCTGGTAGTAGTGGTATTTGTGGCTGCGTTACTGAAGCTGCAGTATTTGATGGCATAGCATTATCTTCGGCACAGGTACTTGAATTATATAATGATGGTATAGCATTAGACGTAACTACACATTCTCAAGCATCAACCTATTTAACTGGATATTGGAGAAATAAGGGATTCTCTACTTGGGAGAATTTAATTGTTACATCAAATGTTACAACTGCGAATGAAGCTATAGATGCGACTGAGACAGTTATCACAGTCTCATCTGGAACTAATATTGAAGTTAATGATAGTATGCTTATTGATAATGAAAAAATGCTTGTTTCGTCTAAATCTACAAATGATATTACTGTTGTTAGAGGGCATGGGGGAACAATTGCTACTACTCATGATAATAGTTCTAACATTTCTCTTTATAGGAATGGTACAGTTAATGGAACTATTGAAAGCCTATTACTCCCTGCAGGTGTAGATGGCTCAAGAGATAGTCAAGGCTTGTTTATGAATAGGCAGAGGACTACTAATAGTTTAAATTTATTAAGCTCTTATGATGACGAAATAGGTACACATTTTGGATATGTTGAAACGAATACAGTTCTTAATCATGATGTCTTTTCAATTAGCTGCTGGTTTAAGCCATCTATCTTGGGGCAAAACCACTATTTTGTAGATAATAGAAGTGGTACAGATGAAGGATGGTTACTATATTCTCCAGGTTCTGATAGTAGCATAAGGTTTAAAATTGGAGATGGTACTGACCATATAATAGTCACTAGTGGAGGTAAGATAGCTCTTGATACTTGGGTTCATATAGCTGCTACATACTCAGGAAGTGCAGGAACAATAAGCACCTATATAAATGGAGTAGCGGGAAACACAGGGACTGCAGACGCTGGTAATACAGCTGGCGGTGGTGGTGATGTAGCAAACCTATCTCTTATTGCTGATTTAGCATTAACAACAATGACAATTGGGAGAAAATTTAGAGCAGGGACAGATAATAAACATGGGGCTCAAGGAGAGCTTGATGATGTATTTTATTACGATGATGTATTGTTAGTAGGTGAAATAAAAAGAATTTATAACGCAGGTAAAAGGAGTCACAGAAATGGCTAATTATGAAATGTATGTATGCTTAAATAAAGCAACTTATGAGAGTCAAATCCCAACAGAATTACAATCTAATCTTGGGTGGGATAACTATACCTATGATTCTGATGGAGAGATAGATACTACGACAGCTTATCGACCTACCTGGAAAGAGGCTGTATTTGCTGGCAAACTAGGTGCACCACGAGAATCACACGATGGTGCGTATATTATTGTCAAAGGTGCATTCTCCCTACTTACAGGAGAAATGACTGCTATCATAGCGTTAGGGGCCTCAAAGAACTATCCTATTAATAGTGTATTAACTAAGGCAGAGGCACAAACTTTATCAAGAAGTGGGACGTTTACAGGTGAATGATTCATTAAAAACTATAGGGAGTAGTACTGGAACGCTTATAGTTAATGTATGGGAATTAGTTCCAGAAGCATTAGGAGTCGTATTGATCGTAATGAATATAATCTATATATGGCTCAAAATAAAGAAGTTATCTAAATAGGAGAGAACATGTCTAGACGAAAGAAAAGTGCTGTTAAAAGGGCAATAGTAACCCCAGACAAGCACTTCCCTTTGGCAGATGGTCCAGCAATGAATGTAGTATCGCAGGCTATCGAACTAGTAAAACCAGATATTTATATAGATCTGGGTGATGTAGGAGAATGGCATGGTTGTTCTCATTGGCAGTGGCGTAAGAAGAAGCGTCCTCCATTAGAATATCAGATGCCTTTTATTGATGACGATATTGAGGCTGTTAACGATGGAATGGACTTTGTAGACCTAGCTTTAAATAAAGTAGGATGCAAGGAACGACATATGATCGAAGGCAACCATGATGACTGGATGAACCGCTTTGTTGAGGAACATCCATATTTGGCTGATAAATACCAATTCAAGAACGCTATTCAACTTGATAAGCGGGGATGGATATACCACCCTAATAGTGAATTTCTTAGAATAGGTGATTTACACTTTTATCATGGAAATCAGTTCGCAGGCATACAGCATACAAGAAACCATTTAATACGACTGGGATCTAATGTTATGTATGGTCATCACCATGATATACAGCAATCGAGCGTAACGCATCTTTCTGGGCAAAAAAGTGCTTGGAGTATAGGATGCCTTAAGGATATGAGTAAGGAAGAGAATGCATGGTTGGGTGGAAGACCACACAACTGGTCTCATGCTTTTGCTGTTGTGGACTTTTATGATAAAGGCCATTTTACTGTTCATGTCGTGTCAATAGTAGATGGTAAAACAAGTTTATGGGGAGAAGTGCTGGATGGTAATTAATGGATTTATTTGCAATTATAGAGAAGTTTGGAATACCTGTAGCTGTGGCTTGTGCCTTTGGTTTCTTTATATGGAAGCAAAACAAATTCATTCAAGATACCTTGATGGACGAGTTGGAGGAGAGTTTTAAAAGATTGGAAGGCATTATTATTCAGCTAATTAATCAGCAGAAAACAATGCAAATAGAACAGAAGGGGATTGAGAAATCCTTTAAATCAATAGTTACGATAATATCAAAGTTAATGAAGAAGGAGAAGTAATGAGTTTATTAGGGAAATTAGGTGGTGAAATTGTAGAAGAAGTATTTAATGATGAGTTACAAAAAGAGGTAGTTAAAGCATTAAATGATAGTATAGATATTCCTTTCTTATCAGAGAAGACTGAAGAAAAGATTATGAATGCAATATATGATACTGTAGAAGGCGTAATAAAAACGGCATTAAAAAAAGCACTCTAATGAATAAAGAAAAGAAGGAACCTCGTATCCAAGATTGGGAGAAATACGAGGAGGATGGTGATGAGTTGTATTCATATTTAAAGAAAAAAGGAAAGCATAAACGTGCCGAAAAAAAGCCTAAAGATTAACCAATTCCATGGTGGATTAAATAACTACAGAGATCGTAGAGATACCCCTGATAATGCATTAGTTAATGCTTCTAATGTGATGGTTGATATTCCTGGTAAGATTAGGATGATGGGTCGCGATATGCCTTTTGAGCAATTAGCACAGACAGTTGATATATCAGGGGGAGTAACTCCTGGCTATGGGTTATTTGCATTTAAAGCTGATCACGATTTATCTGGAGCTGCAACTAATGATGGTAATGTATTTGTAGTATATCAAAATGGAAATCAATTTAATGTAATACAGAATGGCATTGTTTATGATCCTGATACTGCGGTAGATACTATAACTGCTGGATTTGATCCAAGCTGGAGTGGGTCTTTAAATCCTGTTTTTCATTATACCAATGAAAGATTATTTGTTTCAGATGGAAATTTTGACAATACCTCTAATATGCCTTATGTATATGAATTT
>TARA_R110002020_G_scaffold121692_2_pt1 | contig 10189 bp, 8 predicted proteins | sample TARA_R110002020 | Tara Oceans TARA_R110002020 (sample SAMEA4396489) | marine metagenome | biome: Westerlies Biome; feature: [MES] marine water layer (ENVO:01000295) within the mesopelagic zone...; material: water (ENVO:00002006), including particulate matter (ENVO:01000060) such...
GTAGGTACAGATTATTATAAGTACACACCTAAGAATTGGTTTCACTTCTGGGCTACTGCATATCCAGTAACTAAAGGTATGTCAGACTATTCATTTAATTATGATGTAGCAGAGAATGGTATGGACTATGACTTAGGATTAGTCTATGGTTGGAAACTAACTAAGAAGTTTGGAATATTCTTAGAAGGTAGATATTTAAATATGTATGATGTTCAATCTTATGAATCTAAAGTTGGATTTAACTGGTTGATATACTAGGAGAAACAATGAAAAAATTATTGAAGAAAGGTATTTTAAAAAATGTAGTTGGTGCTGTTGCTCCCACACTTGGAAGTGCTTTAAGCGGTCCTTTGGGGGGAATGGCAGCCAACCTTATAGCTGAAAAGCTAGGAGTACCTAACAATGAAAAGTCTATTGAGAAAGCTTTACAAGAGGCTACACCAGAACAAATGCTTGAACTGAAAAAAGCAGAGCAAGACTTTGAAGTACAAATGAAAGAGCTTGATGTAGATGTATTTAAAATGGAAGTAGCAGATGGACAAGATGCTAGAAAACATTTTAGTAAAGATTGGACAGCTCGTATTATGGGTATAGCTATAATAGGAGGATTTTTAGGATATATATTTTTAGTAACATTACAACCGCCAGAACAAAACTCGGAGGCTTTAATAAACTTAGTGCTAGGATACTTAGGCGGACTAGCAAGTGCGGTAATAAGTTTTTACTTTGGAGCTTCTAACTCAGGAAAGGATTAATACAATGGGAAAAATATTAGCAAACATACTGAAGAAACTAGTAAGTGAAGAGACGCTTGTTGGTGTATTATTAGTGGTAGGTGATTACTTAGTAGAACTATCATCTAATGAACTAGATAATAAAGTATGGGATAAAGTAAAAAAATCACTTGAAAAAAAATAGGAGAATATTATGAATTGTGAATGTGGATGCGGATGTGGATAATAAGGTAGCGTAATGGCAAAAGAAGGAATATTAATAGACAGATACGAAGGTGGAGTCAATAACAAAGACTCACAGAAAGACTTACCAAATGGATTCTTGGCAGAGGCTAAGAACGTAGATGTCAGTGAGATAGGTAGAATACAATCACTTGGTAGTTTTGTAGCACTAGGTAGTTTAGATGCAAAAAGTGTGTCAGGTGATATATCTACCTTTCAGCCTGGACACGGATTGTTTTCATTTAGAACTGATGAACAAATATCTGGCAGTATAGCTGCTGGAGATTTTCTTGCATACACTAATCCTAACGATAGAAAACTATCTATTGGTAATACTAGTCAAGCTTTTACAAATGTAGACTCTGCAATATTAGGAGGAAGTAATACAGCAATAGAACCAGTATACTATTATGCTAATGGTGGATTAAGGGTAGCTGATGGAGATTTAAGCCACACTACTGAGTCGTTAGCATTACTGCATTTAAAAAGAGTTGTAGCTGAAGCTCCTTCATATAGTGGTTCTAATTTAAATGATTATAAATTTACAAGAGCTTTGTTAGATGCTCCTGCAGATGCTGACTTACAAGTAGAAACAGATAGCACAGAAACTAATGGTCCTAAAGACCCTAACGCTGCTGCTACTGTACTTAATGCTCCTACAAGTAGTACAAAAATAAGAATTGGATTAGCTTCTAAAGCAGCAGAGTCTGGTGAAGTAGATGGACTATTAGCAGAAGGTAGGTATATTATTGGCGTATCATATGTATATGTAGACAATCAAGAATCATTCATAAATGAATCTTTAGGTTCTATAGATGTATCTGATGGACACGTTATTGTTATAGCAGCTTCTATTTTAGATGATGCATTTACTGGAGATTTATTATTTGCACAGGGTTTTAGAGTGTATCTTAAAAACTATAATGACTTGGATGATGACTTTAGATTAGTGTTAGATGTAAACTTAGAGAAAGGCTCCAGAACAAGTTTAGGTGATGATTTTGACCCACTACAAGCAGAAACTGGTGGAGCAAATCATATGCATACACACGACCCTAAAGGCGGTGCAGTAAACAGAGCATACCTTATACAAAATTTAAGTGCTGCTTCATACTCAGAAGTGAATGGATTTGAATTAGAAGAACACGCAATTTCTTTTTACAATTCAGCCTTTGGTTATAAGACAGCAACAGTAGCAAACCAAAGAGCTTTTGTAGCTAATGTAAAATACAAAGATGCTGATGGAGAAACGAAACTTATGGGTGACAGAATACAATATTCACCTGTTAGAAGATACGATACATTCCCACAAAGTTATAACATAGATGTAGGAACAAATGATGGTGATGAGATTGTAAAGATAATAGAGTTTCAAGATAGATTGTTTGTGTACAAAAAAAGAAAATTATTTATTATAGATATATCTTCCCCTAATGTAGGTGAATATAAATTGATAGGAGAGTTTGATAATAGAGGTATATCAAATCCAGGAGCAGTAGTCAAGTCAGATTTAGGTATTGTGTGGGCAAATGAAAATGGACTGTTTGGTTATTTTGAAGGTATAGCTAAACTATCTAAAGCAATAAATGACAAAAATGATACAGACGGATGGGCAGATATAGTAGATGCAGACAATGTGCAGTTAGGATTTATACCTTTGAAGAATCAAATTTTAATTGTTGCTAATGCTAACAGTGCATCAAGTAAAGGATATATATATGATATTAATACACAATCTTTTGTCAATGTAGATACAAGCAGTGTGATATTTAATAATGAAATAACTAATATGGTTCGTTTTGGTAATGACCTATGTTTAGTTGAACAAACAGGACTTGCTAAAAAATTTGACACAACAACAGTATCACAAACAATAGATATACAAACAAAAGAATATGACTTTGGACAACCTTCAGTAGATAAAAGATTAATGAAAGTATATATTACACATAAAGCAGGAGATAATCTAACATTACAAGCTGCCTATGATGGAGGTAGTTTTGGTAACAAGTTTGCATCTAACACTTTAAGTGATAGTGCTACAATGACACAGAGCACATTTACAGTATCTACCATTGAGAATTGCAAATCTATGCAGTTTAAAATAGCAGGTACAGCTGAAGCAGATTTTGTACTGGAAGATATATCTGTGGTGTATAGAAGGAAAGGACTCAGATAATGGGTATGTCATTACACAAAGGACCTATCTCTAAAAATGATTTGAGAAACGGTGAAGAAAGATTGCAATATCATAGAGGTAGATTAAAATTAATAAGAAAAGAATTTGGAAAACTATTTGAGTTAGAGTTTAGTAGTCCAGAAGTAAAAGAGTTAAAGACATTTGCAAAACACTCAGACGTTAAGAAACCAAAGAAAGATGCAATCAAAGTTTTTAAAGACGGAGTAAGAGTTGCTAAAGGAAAAAACACATACTTTGCAATGCCAAGTTCTGGAGACTCTTCGGTAGCAACTGGAGAAACAGAGCAGTCATCTACTTCTGGAGAAATTTTAATTAAACCATAAATATTATGAATATACTACAAAAAAACAGATACTTTACCATTGTTAAGATTGACTTGGCAAAGGGAAAATTGGTAAATTTTAGACGAACATCTTTACGTAAGGATATCTATGGCTTATAATGTAAGAGGAAAATATATAAATCAAGAAAAATACAGTAATAGACGAAGAAACTCTTTACTGGATTTAGTCAGAATTACATCTCAAGACGCAAGAAATATTGAAATGCAAACACAGCGAGGTTTAGATGAAGCTCAAAGTGCAACAGACAGCTTAGCACCATTTAAGTTTATAAAAAAAATTTCTAATTTCGTTGCTCCTTTACCTGTAAAAGTTGTAACAGCGTTAGCTGATGCATTGTTTAGTGATAGAGCAAGAGATAGAGCAAGAGATAAAGGGGTTGTCCATGTTAATACTGTTAAATATTTACGTGATGATGCAAGAAATGCAGACAGAAAACTTAGGGAGGCTATTAAAGAAGGTACTGATAGTTTAAGATTTGGAGAAACACTCGTTGATAATTTAGTAGACATAGGGGTAGGTGAACTTATGGAAGCCATAGGAGATAGTGAGGGGATGGAAGCTTTTCGTAAGGGTGAAGAAGCAGTTGATTTTAAAACAGAAGGTTTTGGAGAGGGTAGATTTATTGATTTTATAAAGGGAGGTTCTAAAGCTGCTTTTGGAGAAGTAGGAAAACTTCTTAAAAACGAAGATGAATATATGGATGCAGTAAGTACTTTTAAATTCAAGAATGACCCACTAAAACAATCTGAAATATTTTTACGTAATAAACAGTTAGAACAATATAAGATAAGAATAAATCCAGACACTGGTAAAATTGAGGCGTTATAATGGCAACTAATCTACAAAGACTATTAGGTCTTGCTCCTTTAGAAAATTTAAGAGATTCAAGCAGAAGAGATATGCAAATGGAAAGACCAATTAATAATTATTTTGGACAACCACAATCACCAGAAGTGCTATCACCTTTAAACATACCAAGCCCTACCCAAGGTTTTTTTACTAATCAAATGCAAAATATGGGATTGCAAAGTCCATCAGATGTATACACATTTGACCCAGACCAATCAGGAAATGACCCAGGTGGTGGTGGTGTAATAGACCCACCCGAAGTAACAGGAACAACAGAAACTACTGCTACAAATCCAGCAAGAGATTCTGTGTTGTTACAAAACTTTTTAGCAGGTCTTGGAGAAACTAAAGGTAATCAACTATTTAGTTTTTTAGAAAATGATAACACGCTGGATATGGATGAACTACTAGAAATTGCAGGTTTTGATATTGATGCTTTAAAACTTTCTGAAAACGAAGTTGAATATAAAAGAATAACAGAAGCACTTCAGAGTCAATTTAGTAGGTTCCGAAACCAGTTTGAAGAAATACCTGGACAACTTTCAAATTTACAACAACTAAGAGGCGATTTATTTGGACAAGAACTTACTGATGCATCAGGAGCTTATGGAAACTTGATGGATTTTGTACAACAAGGTAGTGTTTCTGGATTAGAGATGGGACAAACAGAGTCACAAGCACAACAAGCTACGCAAAATTTAGAGAATGCATTGAAACAACAACTAATAGGTGCAGAAGGACAATACTTAAATGAACTTGATAGTCTTTTACAGTCTACAGCTGGTAATTTGTATACTGATTTAGGTGAAGCTGCAGCGAATTACATATCTGAAAACACAGACTTAGCAGAATTTTTAAACCCTGACCCTGAAGCAGCACCACCAGGTACTTGGAATAGAGATGCTGCTTATAAGATGGCAGAACAAATGTTAAATCCTGGTGAATTAATAGATGCTATGGCTTACTATGATGCTTTTCCAAATCAAACACAACAACAATGGGAGGACTACTTAGATGATGAATACGGTGAAGGTAGTGCTTACGATTAGGAGAATATAATGGCAAATGGAATAGTAAAACCAAATCTTTCAAACATAACATCTCCTAGAAAAAGTAGCTCTGCATCTTTTTTAGAAAAGCTGACAGGAATTTTGCCAACTGCAAGAGAAAGAATGGAGCAACAAAGATTAGAAAAACAGCAAGAGCAAACAGATAAGTTAGAGGCTATGAAATTGTTTGCATCTTATGAGAGTGAAGGTGGGTTTACATATTTAGATGATAAAGTAAATTATGCTGAAAGTTTAGGATTAAATGAAGTTGTTGATGTACTAAGAAATAACTATGATATAGAGAACAGCAAAAGAGAAAAACAAATCTTACAAGATATTCAAACTGCTACTGACTGGAGAGAGGTTGCTTCTGGATATCTAAGAATTAAAAACAACAAAGACAGTTTTTATTTTAATTCAGTAGAAAGTTTAGCAGGAAATTCTATGAAAAAATTTCAAAATTTAGATTTTATAAACGCACTGAACGTACAAAAGACAGCAAAACAAAAAGAAAGAACTCGTGTACAAGATTTAGCAGATGACGCTGCAGCTGAGATAGAAGCATTTGATAATGCAATTTTAGGTGGACAAGACCCAGAAATTGGAGAAGAAGATAGAGCACAAAAACAAAATGACTTACAAAGATTTTCTGAAAGATTGTTATTATTAGAGTCAGAGATAAACAACCTAGATATTCAAATACAGAACCCTGTTATTGCTGGTCTTAATATTTTAAATCAAGAAAGAGGACAACAAAGAGGACAACGCAGAGTAGAGTTACAAAGACAGATAGGAACCAACAAGATGGATTCTATGATGGAGACAGACGCTGGACCAGTAGTAAAATCAGAAGATGATTTAATACAACAAGTAGTTGATTTAGAAATTGCCCAGTCAGATGTAGATGATACACCTGCTGTTGTATCAAAGGTTGAAGCCTCGCAACAATTTGCTGTAGAACAATTAGACCTTGGAAATGTTGAATTAGGAAGGGGAGGATTATATCCAGATGTTGTTGGTGCAGTGTCTGAATTATATAGTAGGGCAACAAGGTCATTATACGAAAGCCAGATTAGTAGGTTACAAGGATTAATTGACAGTCCAACCATTACAGACCGTGCAAAAGAAACATATAGAAAGCAAATAGAACAAATTCAAGAAATATTAGAACAATGATATGTCAGATAATACAAGATATATTAATCAAATCTCTAATGCTTACTTAGATAAGCAAAGAGCTCAAAGAAGATACGAGGGTGCACCCAGACCTATCAAAATTAGTATGCCTGGTTATGTTAATAACCTATTTAAAGAAGCTTATAACAAAAGTACATACGGATTAGTAGACCAAATAATAAATAAAAAAGAACGATATGACTTGTCAAACTTTGAACAAGGAACATTGTTTGATGTTGGTTCTACTGCATTAGCACTTGTATTAGATTTACCTACATTCTTTGTAGGTGGTGCTGCTGCAAAGATAGGTGTTGGAGGTATTACAAAAACAGTTGGTAAAAAGAAAGTCCAGGATGCTACCAATCAAGTTACTAAAATACTAGCAGAGAATGGTGCTAGACCTGCCTATGTTAATCGTGTAAACAAACAGCTTACAGAAACATTTATTACTAAAGGTGATAGACTTATTAATGAAGCAGGTGGGTTAGGTATTGTCAGTGGTACTCACGATATGCTCCATCAAAAAATAGAAAAAGAAGATGTAGATTTTGCTCAAGCAATTAATGCTTCTTTGGTTGGTGCTGCTTCAATAGGCTTTGGTAAGTTTGGTAAGGTGGCTGGTACTAACATTGTGGGAAACAAAGCACCGAGTATGTTAAGAACTACTCTTGGAACAGCAGGAGAAGTAGTCGGATTTACACAGCCTTACACATTTCAACAAGGTAGATTGTTACCCAGCCCACAAGATTTAGCATTTACAGCAGGTATTCTTGGTGGAGTAAAAGTATTAGGCGGAGGTTTGTCTGGAATAGGTAAAAGCATATCAGGAAACATAGAAGCATCTAAAAGAAAGTTTGGTAACAGAGCACTTACTACAAAAGAAAAACAACTTAGAGATGAAATTTTAGAAGCTGAGGCTTTTAATGACCTTGGTAAACCACAGATATTTTTTAATCAAGATGGTGGTGTAAAAGTTATAAGACAAACAAAACGTCAAGTAGAGTTTACATCTTTAGATGGTACAGTCACACAAAAACTGTACAAGAATAAATTTTATAAGGAGTATGGATTAGCAAGAGGTAAAGATGCTCCTGTTACACAGCTTGATAAAATTATTAAAGATGGTAGAAAAGAATTTCCTGACTTAAAAATAAAAGATGATTTAAACAAAATGAATCCTGAACAGAAGTATCAACAGGTACGCTTGATTGAAGGAGCAAGACATAAGTCTAATTTAGAACAACAAATCAAAGCTATGGATATTGAAAAGAAAATAGATAACAATATTTTCAATAGGTTTCACACATTCAGAACAGAAACTTTACCAACTTTTTTCAATATGAGATACTCACCCTTTGCGTCTCCAGAATCTACCGTATCAAGAAAGGGTGCACTACCTGGAGCAAAAGAAGCATTAAAACTATTAGACGATTATCAAATAGAAAAGGATGCTGTGTTAGGAGAGATATATAAAAAGCATAATATTAGTCTAAAAGAGTTGGCTAAATTATCAGAAAAAGATAAAGTAAAACTAACAGAACAATTAGAGTTGCTACCAGATAACCAATTAGATGATATTGGTAAAAAATTAAGAGGTGCACTTACAGATATGTATGAGCAGTTTGCAAAGATAGACCCAAACATTGCACCATTCATAGCTAAGTATGCTATGAGAGATTTGAGATTTGATGTAAAAGATAAGCTAACAGAATTAAGAATGAGTTTATTAAAAGAAAGACCTGGACTAGATGATGCTGTAAGAATGGGTAGAGAGTTTACCAAAGATGAAGCAGGGTTTTTAAAACAAAGAATAGAAAAAGAAATCAAAAATAATTCTAACACAGGTGTTAGAGAGTATCTTTCATTTATTAAAGAAACATCTGGTGATGATTTTTATAGAGCTTATCTAAATATTAGAAACGATTTAAATTCTGTGCATACAAAAACATTTCACAATCTTAAAAAGGGTAGAGATACATATATATACTGGGACAAAAAACTAGGTAAGTATTCTAAAGATATATTTGAAACTGATGGGGTTGTAAACTTTATTAATTATGCAAACACTTGGGCAGACCAGATAGCAAGAACAAAATTTTTAGGTGTAGGTAATAAAAGAATAGAGGATAGAATTAGAAACTTAGAATTGAAAGGTGACCAGTTAAGTGCAAATGTTTTAACAGATGTATTGATTAGAGCAACAGGTGCTATTGAAACAATGCCTTACTTTAATTATAGTCCTGGTGTAAAAAACTTTTACAGAAATGCAACTCAATGGCAGATTACTACTAAGATTGCAGGTGGTACTGCTACACTTGCTAATGTATTTCAGCCGATGATTTCTAGTTTGCTAGGTGGTAACTATGCAGTGGGTGTTAAAAGTTATATAAAAACTTTTGTAGATAAGAACAGACAAAAAACCCTTAAAGATGCTGGTATTGCTGGTAATTCTAACATACAGCATATGGAAGTTTTATCTGGACTAAGACCTGGAGAAACTATAATGGAAAAAATTGCTATGAAAGCAACACAAATTTCTGGTTTTAATTTTGCAAATAGAATGAATACATACACTGCTGCATCCATTGGTGTAGATATGATGCAGTATTTAAATAATATAGCTATGGGTAAATCAGGATTGTTTACAGGAACAGGGATACCTAAAAGTTTAAGAGATAAAATTAGAAAAGAAACTACTGCTGGTAAAGCAAGAGAGGCTTGGGCTAAAGATAAATTACAAAATGACTACGGTATTATATTTAATAGTAAAGATTTAACAACAGAGCAACTAACTCGTGGTGCTATTAGATATAGTAGAGATACACAGCTTCTTAGAAACCACACAAAAGAATTATTATGGATGACACATCCTAAGTTCAGACCATTTGTAGTCTTAAAAAGTTTCCCACTAAAACAAGCTAAGTTTATCAAAGACCAACTGCGTAATGAATTAGCTTATGGTAATGTAATGCCTGTGATGAGACTTGCGGTAGCAGCTAATGTGGGCGGTACTGCCTTGTTACATTCTTACGATTTTATACAAAAGAAATTGTCAGGTAGAGATGATTATGATTTTCGTAATGCAGAAAATGTTATTGATAGGATAGCTGCGGTGGGTGCTATGGGTATTATGGGAGATTTCTTAGCAGCAGAAAGTAAAATGCAAAATCTTAGGTTTACTGTAACACCAGTTATTATGTCTGATATTGAAAAACTATGGACCGCAACATCACAGCTTATAAATGAGTCGGGTGATTATGGAGTGGCAGGAGCTAGTCGTAGGTCTATTACAAGATACAGTAGAATACTTGGTAGCAATATGAACAACCTTGCAAAGAGAGCTGAGTCTGCTGAACAAACAAAAGGCAAGTTAAAGTATCAAAGAACTAAGATAAATAAACAGATTATAGAGTTGGTATATCAAGGCAGGGATAAAAAAGCTAGACAAGTATTAACTAATTGGAACACAGCTAACCCTGACTACCCTATATTAGAACCATCAGTTGCTGATGTGTACGACTTGATTAGAAAAAAGAATCAAAAACGTAGTAAAGAACTACAATAATAATTTTTTCTACACTTATCTGAAATTTTCTTTACGAGAATAGCCCTAAA
>TARA_R110002020_G_scaffold109632_1_pt1 | contig 10188 bp, 20 predicted proteins | sample TARA_R110002020 | Tara Oceans TARA_R110002020 (sample SAMEA4396489) | marine metagenome | biome: Westerlies Biome; feature: [MES] marine water layer (ENVO:01000295) within the mesopelagic zone...; material: water (ENVO:00002006), including particulate matter (ENVO:01000060) such...
TTGTAATTACCACCAGAGGCAATAGAGTTACCTGCGTTGACACCTGCTACAAAGTTTGAAGTTCCTGCTGTTGTGGTTGAAATTGGACCTTTAAGGTTTAGTTGGGTTAAAGCATCTGTCACAGCAGCACCTGACCCTGCTCCATCTAAATAAACTATTTTAACATGGCCAGGTTCAATAGTAACTGTAGCACCTGATCCTTGCTTGATAATTATATTTTGAGATCCAGAAGTTGCATTCTCAATCATATGCACACGACTAATCGTGTTTGGACCTATTGTTATAGTACAAGCAGAATCTAAAGTACCTGTGTACTTAATGTACATAGCTCTAGCTGCGTCTGCACTACCATCTGCAATTGTTGATGCATGGGTATCAGCATTTGTTGTTATGGCTTCAGTGCCATACCCTAGAGCATCTCCAACTAGCTCTAAGTTTGTATTAGTGACATTACCCCATGTACCAGAGTTGTCACCAGTAGCCATCTCAGACAATCTTAAATCATTTACATAGGTAATAGTCATATTAGTCTATCCTTACTATTGCATTGCTTGCAGTTGCAGCAGGAAATATTATTTTAAATGTTCCCCCTGAAACTGTGAAATCTCCACCAAAATCTAAAACTGCGATTGCACCTCTAGCATTTGATGAAGCATCTCCTAATGTTTTATTATATATTAATGCACCTCTAGCTGTAAAGGAAGCAGATGTCCATTCAGGATCAGCAGCATCAAAAACTCCACTTGTACTGTTTTCTGTTACTGCCTTGCTAGTTAATTCCAACCCCCCTGCACTATATGCACTACCTGAAGCATTGGTTATTTCATTAGATGTTGTGTACCCATCCGTACTTGCAGCAAGACTTGCAGAACTTGTGTAAAGTGCGATATGTATTGTATCTGAATCTAAGTGATGATCACCTAGTAACAAATCTTTTTTAAACAATGTACACATTGCTTGAGTTATAGCCATATTAAATACCTCCGTTATATTCTGCTGTATAATCTCTTCCCATTTCTTGAGAAAATAATTGTACAGCTTCATCAAATTTACCTTTATATAGTTTTAATGTCTCTGGTGCTTTTAGAAAAGCACTAGATTCATAAAGTGCAGCAGATAATAATACATCTGTTGCGTGGGTATCTATCCAAGTGTTTGCATTAGTTGAGCTTAAACCTACTGGTAAACCAATAAAATCCACTTGATAAGATAAAGTAGCACTAGGAGTAGGAGCTAATGTAATTGTTGTACCATCAGATGATCCTGTATCGGATGCAAATTTAGTGCTATACATTATTGGTGTTCCAGTTGTACTAGAATTAGGCCAATAATCTCTTAAATATGAATCAATTCTATGATCCAAATAAATTACATTGCTACTTGATGTGACTGAAACTTGACGAATCATCCTAATACTTGGTGTTCCAGTTACTGGTCTATAATCAGCTTGTCCAACAACAAGTGTACCTGTAAAACTATTTCTATAACAAGGAAGATTTGGTAATCTTTGAAATACCATTTCTTCAGCCTGTGCTATGATTACATCTATAGAAGAAACAAGTTCAGAAGAATCATTCTCTAAATAATTCTGTATATTGGCTTTTAATGTTGTATAGCTCATTTATTCACCCCAAGCTCCATCATTCCAAGATCCTGAACCCCATTCTTGATTAACTGTAACAGATTCTGTTCCTACACCACCTGTACCACCAACTCCAGTTTCTGTCAAAGAAACAACACCAGTTTCTGTTCCTACACCACCAGTTCCACCAACCCCTGTCTCTGTGATAGATAAGTTAAGTGCTTCAACACCAACTGAACCTGCACCACCACTAGCTGACACTCCAGTAACTTCAACGACAGGAACCTCAACACCTACACCACCTGTACCACCAACTCCTGTCTCTGTAAGGGTAAGCTCAAATGTTTCAACACCGACTGCACCAGTTCCACCGACTCCTGTCTCTGTAAGGGTAAGCTCAAATGTTTCTGTTCCCACTGCACCAGTTCCACCTAACCCTGTCTCTGCAATAGATGCGAATGGAGTTTCTGTTCCCACTGCACCAGTTCCACCGACTCCACTTGGCTGTGGGAAACTTCTCACTTCTTCATTATCAACACGATTTGTATTGCCATACCCTGCAACACCTACAGTTTTTCTAGTGCGTGGATCTGCAAATGGATCAAATGTATGTGCAATAAATATAGTTACATTTTCTGCATCTGAACTTGGTCTTGGTTTAAATAAAGCAGAAGCATCAATAACATTTTTTGGTGGTGTTAATTGTGGGTGTTTTGGTTCCCATTCATCTGGAGCAACTCTCAAACCATCCCAAGTTGTTTTTAATTGAGTATATCGAACTCTGTGACCCCCTCTGTCACTCATTCCATAAGATCTTTTACCTTTTGCATATCTAGCCATTATTCTATCACCACAGATGAAACACCAATATTACCAAAACAAGGCACTCCAATATTTTTTATCTGATTTCTAGTGGAAAATATATCATAATTATAACCAATATTAACTGTAGCAGATTCAGCATCGTTATCTGGTCTAGCTTTATACAAGCCAGTTGTTACTTTAATATTTCTTACTGGGGTCAACTGTGGCTGTTTAATGTCAAATTCTTCAGGAGAAACTCTTTGACCTTTCCAATTTGTCAGTAAATCCTTGTAAGGAACTTCAAAACCACTTATGTCACATATTGCTTTAGATTTGTGACCAGTCGCATATCTAGGCATATCATACCAAATTCAACACAGTAGGTTGAATCCTCAAGCTTACACCATCATTATCTGAAGAAGAAGCATGATTAAAAGATCTTTCATACATTTCATTTAATAATTGAAATTTTTCTGGTGCATATTTCATAGATAATTTTGAAGCCAACCCTGCACAAATACAATCACTCCAACGATATGGAACATCAGCATCTTGATTAGAAGCTGTAACATCATCCAATTGGTTCATTGCCCAATAATTTAAAGTATATGTTTTATCTGGAACATTCCAAAAATATATTACTGGAGTATATTGCCTATCAATCATATATTGACTTGGTTTTCCCTCAGTCGTTTTATTTGGTATTTCATTATATTCTGATATTGTGACCCTGTTAATAGTTTGATCAGTCGTACCATCACGAATAACTGCGTCAATGATATCAATTGTACCTACAGGTAAAGTGTAAGAGGTTGTACCATCTGACAAAGTAAGAGTGTTTTGAGAAACTGCCCAATAGTTAATACCTCTATTTGCCCACTCAGAAAACAATAGATTTAAACTTCTACGAGCAGAAACTGCTTGATAACCAGTTCTAGTTTCTGCCCCTAAACCACAACGATCATAAGCTTCAGCTATTATTTCTTCGACATTAGGTCTGAATGCTACTGTACCAGATGTTGCCATTAATACTGCTTAATACCTCTAATTATAATTTGATAGGCATCACCTGTTGCCCCTGCACCAGTTGTCGTAAACTTAATGTCTCCAGTACCATTAGTGCCAAAACTTGAACTTGTCGGTAGTCCACCAAATTTTGAAAAATCTTGATAACCAGACTGACCTTCAGTCAAATGCATTACAATTATATTAGTATCAGCAGCGGCTAATATTTCTACTGTCATAGCAGAAATAACCCACCAACACTCTGCAATTCTTATTCCTGTACAAGCTTCACCATCAGCGTTTGCCACTAAACCAGAAACGTCTATTTTAGAAACTGCACTTTCATTACCTGCATCAACATACTGATATTGAAAAGCCATGATGACTTCTCTAGTATTGTCAGCTATTGTTGTAACTTTTGTAAGATCTGCCATTTATCACTCCGATATTTCGCCACGCAATAGCATAGCTTTATATTCAGCACTCCCTTTTGGGGGGAGTGCCTTACTTTTTGAAGTTTTCTTGGTAGTAGTCCAAGCTTCATTGACTGTAGGAGTATCTGGATTATCAGGAATAAATTTGCCAGATTTTGTTCTAGCTCTTTTCTTCTCAGCCATCTAAATCTCCATTATCTGTCTTGGGCAGCAAACATATAGTCAATGTTCATTGATTTAGTTCCAGTCGCAGAACCTGATAGTTCCATTGCTCCAAGAGCTAAATTTTCGTCATCAGGAATATTTGCTGTATGCGTAGCAACTAAAGACCTGTTAACAAAAAACTCAACAGAGCCAGTGCTCTTTACATGAAGCCCAAGTGTTACTGCTGTGCCACTTGCAATATCTACACCTGAATCTGTTGTAGTTGCAGTACCATCTTTCTCAGTAACACAGTCGATATTACTATCACCATCGTCTACTTGGAATACAATACGATCAGCAGCAGTTAACATTGCTTCTGGATTAGTTGCAAAGTTTACTGTTAAACCTATACAAATATCCATTGCATCACCTTCTGCATCAGTAGGAGTTATTTTAGTTTCAAACCAAATATCTTTACCAGATGCCACTGCGAAAATTTCATTTCCTTGTATTGAAGCACCATCATTGTCAGTTGTAGCTTGTGAACTTAAAGTTACTGCTCCACCTACAACATCAGCAGCGATAGCAGCAGATGCACTACTGTCTTTCACAACTGTCCAGTCATTTGTATTATCTAAAGCAACACCAGTAAAGTCATCCATATAAATGACATAATCAGGGTTTCTATCTATCGGTAAGTTTTCAAACCATTTCTTAGGATTCTCTTTCCCTGCGAAAAGAATCGGTCCAGTAAAGTGTACAGCCATTTTAAAATCTCCTGTCGTGGCTAGTGTCAGCTATTGCTGTCAGTAAGATTAGAGTTAAGGAGAGGACAACATTGCCCTCTCCCAAATTTATTTTATGCAGCACCTTCTGTGCCGAAAATGCCTCTCCAATCAGTAAATCCGAAAGAATATCTTTCTCTTACTTTATAGCGAACATTTCCAGTTTCAAAGTCACCTTCCATCCCTTTTTTCATTGGGGATCTTTGGAACATTTTCATGCCATCAGGTACATCTGTTAAAATAAAGAATGCATCTGAATCGGTTAACCTTCTCATAATATGATAACCTTGAGGTAGGTAACCACCATTGCGAATCGCATTGATGTCATTATCTGCTGTTCCAGTTCTCAACTGAGATTCTAATAGTCTCTCAGCAGTGAAGGTATATGCAGTCGGTATAATCAAAGTTGTACCTTGAGCAGCTACTCTCAAACCACGATCATCTTTCATATCTGCGATTTGAATTAGCATAGATTCAAGTGATGTCTCAGATAAATCTGCTGCTGTTGCCAAAGTATTACTTTGAGTTCCATTTGTTGTTGGGTGGGATGCACTTAACAATGCAACACCATCTCCACCACCATATGGATCTGTGGTTGAAGTTGCGTTATTCAAAATATTTGCAGCTTTGATTTCCTTTGTGGAAGCCATAGATCTTGCAAGTGCTTTTGTATAACGAGAAGCAATCGAACCATACTGACCATCTTCTTCAGCTTCTTCAGTAATTGAAAATGCTAATGCTACAGTTTCATGCTGATATCTAGCTGTCCACTGCTGACTAGCAGTATCATAACTAATAGCTGCACCTTCATCTTTAGTCGGTGCATTACCAAATCCTTGTAACAATACATCTTCTTCAAAAGCCTTTGTAGAAGTGTTGGCAGAAAAAACTGCTTCGTATTCTGGTGGATAGCGATCATACTCAAGTCCAAAAAGGGTATTCAACCCTGGCTCAAGCATTTTAGCAAATTGTGCTCTATTCATAGCCATTGTCTAATCTCCCTTATATACCTGCTGTAGCTTTGAGAACATGCTCATTTACAAGCACCTCAACAACAGCATTTGCACCAAAAGCATTATCTGGAGATTCATAAAGTCCAATAATTTTGCAAGTGGCTGTGCCATTTGCCATTGTTGAATTTAATTCAAAACCAGATTGCCCTGTCGTAGTAGACCCTGCACCTGCCACAACATCAGCACAATTACCAATGTTTGTCTGAGCAGGAGATCCGTCTGACATAATTTTATAAACAATATATGGATCATCATATACATATGCGATTATATTTGTAGCAGTAGTGCCTGTGGGCCAATACTGACTATAAACATAAGAACCATCTGAAGCAGTATAAGACACACCTGCAAACACACCAATATTGTTTACTTCTGTAGCTGTATGAGGTGTAATTACACCATCTGCTGTCAGAATACAAAGATCACCTGTAAAGATGTTCTCTGCCAAACCACTTGTTATTGTATATTTGTTTGCACGAGGAATATTACCACTCATATGGCGAACTGGCACTAAGCCAAAGGCTGCATCTACATTAGCCATTTAATTTCTCCTCAGAGTTAAGTTTTAATCATCCATGACAGATAGATCCCTGCCACGACTCGAATTAGACGCACGATCTTGGTAGATCCTTTGTCCAGTTTTTCGACCTAACGCATCTAGTTCTCCTGGAATAGCTTCATTAGCTTCTGAACTCTTATTTTGGTAATAATTTTTCATAGCTCTATGTTTTTCTTGTGGCATCTCACAAAGTAACATGCCTTCAATTCCAATCGAACCTGCCCATTGACCATGATTAATAGTTGGATACAACTGATCTTTCACAGTATCGGCTTTGCGTGGTTCCCATCCTTCACGCATACGTTTGTATACGTTGTCTGGGGTCTCCTTACCCTGAATCGAGGTAGCTATCCATCGTTGAGTGTATCCTGGTCGAGGTTCTGGTGCATCCAACAATGAGGGTGGTTTCCAAGCTGTGTCTGGTCTTGTTTCAGTATCACGCACAGAAACCCTGTTTTGATTCGCACGAATGTTTCTATTTTCAACCATGATTAGCTCCTCTGCTGTTTTCTAATTTCAGCTTCGTACTTTTTAAGACTTTGTTCATCACTAATCCCAAGTTCTCTAGCCATTGCAAGTTGATCTTTCGTCATTCGTACTCTATTGCCCTTATAAGACGAGCCACCTGTAGTTGGTGCAACTGGTTGTCTACTTTTTACTTTAGCCTTATTCGGACTTGTGCCTGATACTAACTCAGGAAACACCTTCTGTAAACGATTATTTAATTCTTCATAATAATCACTTGAATTTTTATCAAATCCTTCAGCTTCAATTTGAACATCAATCGCTCTAGCTGTCGCTGTTTCTCTTTCAAAACCTTGCTGATTAAACCAATTATTCTTTTGCCACCATTGCATTGCCTTGTCTGGAACAGGATTTGAAACTGTTTGTTGTGCTCTACCAACTGTCGGTGATACCGACTGCTGAGATCTTTGCTGTTGTTGTAATTGTGCAACTCTAACGGCTGCTCTCATATCTGCCAATTGTTCAGAAAAATTAACTTGAGCTTTTGTGTCACCTTCTTCTACAGCTTTTTCTAAAGCTTGTTTGACTTGTGAGTATCTTTGGTTAAATGCCTGTTCAGTGTTTTTATTTGCACCTTGCTCTAATCTAGATAATCTAGCATTTAATTGAGCATTTTGCTCTTGCATTTGCTTTACTTGTAATTCAGCATCTTTTCTTTGAGCAACAAGCTTTTGTATTCTTTTCTGTACTTTTTCACCATAATCATCTTCTTGCTTGGTTTTTTCTTCTTCTGCTTGTTTTTGTACTTCTTCTGCCTTTTGTTCTTCTGCTACATCTTTAGCTTCTTCAGCAGGATTATCTGTAATTTCTATTTCAAAATCTTCAGGCTGTGCTTGAGCCTTTTTGATTTCATCGTTTATTTCGTTCATCACTTCATCTTGATTTTGCATGGGTGCGTTCTCCAAGTTATGTCGCTATGTATGATGTAACTTCTACACTGTCTGGTAAAATAGATGTAATTTCATCATCATTTAACAAAAGTAGACGCACACCATTAATTGTTACTTTCTGACCTGCATACTTTCCGTATGTAACTCTGTCACCTTCTTTTGGCACAGTTGTCATTCTCCATGACTGTCCAGTGTCACGATCTTTATAGGCTAAATCCCCCAAAGATAATATACGACCATGAGCAGTCATATATTCTTCGTTGTCTTTTGATTGAGATGCCAAGTACAAACCACCTTTAGTTTTCGTTTTAACTTGATGAGGTTGTACTAATACTTTCCAGTTTAATGGAGTAGGTAGTTGTGTTGTATGAATCGTCTGTTCAGTCGCTTCATCTTTATATTCTTTATAAGCTCTAAATGCCATTTTTATTTCCTTTCTCAATATATATAGCATGTTGATGAGACATGTTATTCATCCTCTTTATCTAATTTTTTCATTGTTTCATTGATAATTTCAGATGCTTGAGACAAACCTTCTGCAATACCAACGTGTTTTTGATATGATTCAAAATCGGATAACCGACCTTCAACCATCCCCTTCGCTATCTCTAACCTTTTCTCTTCCAGATTCTTTTTTATCCTCTGTAGTAGGTCTGTTACTGTCATCTCTCACCTTTCCAGACATAGAAACACCAGTAACATGAATAACGACATTTTTATTATCGTCTGACATTAATAGCCTTTCTTTTTCTTGCCCTTAACTTTTTTACCCTTTTTCTTTTTACCCTTATGCATCATGTTTTTAGCTCCTGTTAAAAGTTTTGAAAATTGTGATCTTAATAACATAATGACATAAGGATAACATCAAATTTAATAATTTCAAGATAGTTTGTTAAAACCCATGCATGTCGCAATAAGCTTCTGATCCATAAGAAGGCTCTGACTCTTCCCAATGATCTGTATTAAGCTTACCACCATTTTGTAAATGTAATTTCATTTTATCGCAAAGCTTCTCAACAGCAAGCTCAAGAATTTCTCTAGCTTTAGTTGTATCCCCTTCAGATTTTTTAATAAAATATGAAAGTCTAAAAGTATGATCGTGAGACCAACGATTTCCTTTTTCATCTTCTGCTGAAACACAATAGGCTTCGTGATGTGTCTCCGTACCACACTCATCTGTACCTGCAAGATATAACCAAGTATCAGGACCAAAAAATAATTTATTTGCTTTTGCGATATCCATTATATTTCCTTTCTTAAAATGATTTACAAAGTGCCTTACCTTGCTTTCTTACTTTTGCTTTATGACGCTTTAGCTGTGCTTTCTTCTGAGCTTTTGAGGTTGATTCTACATTAATTGTTTTAACCTTCATTTTCTTTCCTTTCTTACTATACGAATCACTATACCATAAATAAAAAACTTGTCAAGTAGATTATTATAAGCTATTGTTTTTATTGGATAACATTTTTATTAAGAATTAGGGGTTGACAAAGTAAACGAATCAGTATATATTAGATTTATAAGTTTTGAGAAAGGAAATAAAAAATGGATATAGAAACAATAAATTTATCTGAGGATAGCGATAGATTAACAGTAGGTAAGATACAGTGGGCAATGGAAGTTATGATGGAGAAAGTTCGTTTAGCTCATCATCATGGTAATAAAGTTTCACCAGAAGCAGATGAAGCAGTAGATATTTTTTATAATTTTGTAAGTGATGATGGTGTAACACTTTATTGGCCTTAATTCGCACTGATGAGAGTGGGGGTTGCTCCCCCACCGAAACCGAAAGGTCTGCGATAGCAAAAAAAGAAAGGAATTAAAAATGGAATTAACAGAAAATAAAGTAGAAGAACTTCAAATAAAAGTTGCAGAGGCAACCTCTGATGCTTTTAGGAAGACAATCCTTGATTTTGTAAAAGACTATAATAGAACTCAAAGATGTTGGGATCGTGGCCATGAAGACATTCATCTTAAAGTGTGTGTAGATACTTTAGATGGTCTTTTTAGCCAAGCTTGTACAGATATAATAGATCAAGTTTTGCCACAACCAATAGATTTACAAGAAGCGTGGAACAACCGATTACAAAAGTAATAACAAGTGGGGGAGAAATCCCCCACCAACTCTCTCAGAAAGGAAATACTTATGGACAATCAATACTTAAATTTAAAAAAGATTGCAAATGCTTGTGATCTTAAATTAATTAAAGTTCCTAAATCTCAACGACTTGACTGCGATTTTCCTTATTGTCTTTTTCGTATTGGCGAAACTATACATGAAGCTGTTGCTTGTTGTAACACTTTAGATGAAGTCGCTAAAGCACTTTGTAGACATATTTTGTACAAGACAACTACATCAGGGATTTACTTTGATCCTGTTACTGGTCTCAGAAAAGAGATTACATGATACAATTTAAATACAACGATGGTGGTAGATCCACTTTAG
>TARA_R110002020_G_scaffold51148_3_pt1 | contig 10188 bp, 14 predicted proteins | sample TARA_R110002020 | Tara Oceans TARA_R110002020 (sample SAMEA4396489) | marine metagenome | biome: Westerlies Biome; feature: [MES] marine water layer (ENVO:01000295) within the mesopelagic zone...; material: water (ENVO:00002006), including particulate matter (ENVO:01000060) such...
GGAAGCAGTGAAAAGGCAAGGCTCTGCAGGTGATATTATTGCAGATACAGCTGATGTTGCTCTTACAGGAAACATAACTGCTCCTGTTCTAAGATTTGTTAGAAGAACTCTTGGAAAAAATTCTGGTCTTACTGCAGACCAGCTTGAACAGGTTTCTAAAATAATTATCACTGAAGATCCTGATATTATGCAGAAAGCATTGATTGATCCACAAATTCAGCAACTTTTAGTTTCTAGAATAAATGCATTTGCAAACCTTGTGCAAATGGGAGCTGGTGGTGCGGGTGCTTATGGGGCTGGAGAAGTTGCAAGAGAGTCTGGAGCTTCAGGAGTTGTTGATTCATTAGTAAAAGCAATGTCAAGATCTACTAAAGAAAAAGTTAAGGCTTTCCAGTAATAAAATCTGCAAGCTCTTTCCATCTCTGATCAGTCATGTTCCCTTGATTTTTCCATGCTAATATATCTATAAAATCTTTTGATGATGGACGGTTATATGCTGTTTGTGCATCTTTGCCATCTATCAGCCCAATAAAATCTCTGCCAACTCTTAATAAAATCCAACACTTGCCTTTGTGTTCTTTGTATTCTTTTAACCAGAGAGACTGACTTAACATTATCCCACATGCGATGCGTTTCTTTGGCCAAAGATCAAGATACTTTAATTCTATCCAGCCAGACTTACCATCACGAATATAATGAACATCAGGCATTCCCTGCATAACTTTATTCTCAACACGATACATTTTAAGGTCAAGAGAATTACGAACTAATGTCCAGAAATTTTTTTCACTCATGTTATTCTCCTATCATGAAAAGAGAAGCAGGATCTTTAGTTATCGTGTCTGCTAGATTTTTCTTTTCACGCAATGCATTAATAATTTTAGTGTCAATGGTCTTTGGGCTCTCAAAGTCAATATAAGTGACGTTATTTTTTGTGCCGATGCGGTGACACCTATCTTCCGATTGCATTCTTGTTTCAAGATCAAAGCTGTTAGAATAATAGATTGCGCACTCAGCTGCAGTTAGTGTTAAACCAATGCCACCAGACTGAGGTTGTCCGATAAAATATCTTACATTCGGATCATTCTGAAAACGGTCAACAGCAACCTCTCTGTCGTCATTAGAGACCTCACCGTAGTAACTGACTGCCTTCTTGCCTAATGCTGCTCCTATGGCCTTAATATCCCTTTTAAACCGTGCCCAGATGATCACTTTGCACTGAATATCGGGTAGCAGGTCAATAAGGGCAGATAATCGGGTATTTTTCTCATCTATTTCTGTTCCACCATCTTCAGTAGGAAACCAACCACAAATAATTTGCTGGAGCCTTAAAAGTCTAGTTATAGCTTCTGGTGCAGAAAGGTGTTCACCCTCTAACTCAGTAACAAAATTTTTGCGCAATTGATCATAAAGTTTGCGTTGCTTTTTAGACAACTCAACAGGATGACGCTGGTATATTTTTTCAGGCAGATCTAAGCAGTCTTTCTTCAAAACTCTAAATGAATGCCCCTCAATGGCTTGAGTTAATTCATCAATGTTATTGTACGAAACAATTTGCCTGTTCTCAAATCCTCCCATAACGCAATATCTTGCTCTAAAAGAATAATAACTGTCATAACCAAGTATGTATGGATCAAGAAATTTAAATTGGCTGTAGACATCTTCTGGACCTTTAGTGACTGGGGTGCCTGTCATTATCCTTTTGTATTTTACATCTTTTGAAAATTTAGTAATTACTTTTGTGCGTTTTGCTCCTGGAGTTTTTATTCTTGAGCTCTCATCAACCACAAGCATAACTTTATTAGATAAAATTATTTTTTCCATAAATGAAACAGCTTTTTTAGAAACAAAAGCTTCACAATTAAAAGCAAATATTTTAAGGCAGTCTTGAGCAGAAATAATGTCATTAAATTTTGCTGTGTCTTTAGCACTTATCCCTGAGTAATAATATACAGATTTATAATCGCACCAATCAGGCATGTGAGCTGGTATTTCTTTGCTCAACCAATTACGATGAACACCATTAGGAGCAATAACAATTAAAGCTGAAATTTCATCACGCCCATACAAATATGCGGCATTGTCAATAATGACTTTTGTTTTGCCTGTTCCCTGCTCCATTAAAAGAGCAAAAGACTCTTTGTCTCTTGATAAATAAAATGCTTTGCGCTGATGGTCATAAGGCTTAGTTTTAAAAGAAAAATCATTCGGATCAACAAAATCATTATTCTTTTGTTTGTGCGTCTGATCAGCCTCTTTCAAAGACTGAATATATTTATCTAAAACTGGCTGGGCATCTTCTTCCCATTTAGCATCTGGCCAGTGTTTGTGAAGGTGATTTATATTTGCTCCTGTTGGGGCAAAAAGTAATTCTCTCCCAACCCATTTTTTAAATCCAGGAAGAGAGGACAAAGCTTGTATTGAATTTCCTTCAAGTTTTGTTTTCGCAAGACAATAACCTCGTTGTGCTTTTTTTATTAATAACAATTAATTTTCTCCTAGTGCCAATTTACTTCAATCACTTCTGGATCACAATGCTCTATAAGGATGGGTTCTCCATCCTCAATTTTTTCAGCCTCATCTAGCAATTCAGGATGTTCATTTAAAAAATCACAAACATGTCCCTGCCAATTTTCATTTTCTTCAAGAGCAAAATATTTTACAACTTGTTCTTTGCTTATTTTTACTGAAACTAAATCTTGTCTTTCAAATACATGACTAATTGTTATAAAAAATTCTTCCATGACTTCTCTCCTCAGTTATCTTGTAATTGATTTTCTTATCAGGAACATTTTCCTCCCATCTATAGAATACGTGATTTTCTATTCTTACAACTCTAGTTTTTGTTTTAGCCCAATTAGGATTTATATTAATAGAATGATAGTGCGTTGAGCCATCAGTCAAATCATACCAAGCATCATTAAAAGACATGCTAGAAACAATGGTCATGCTAGATATATGCAGTGCATCTTCAAAAGCATCAAAATCTTCTGGTTTATCAGATTTGCCATCACAAAAGAAAGAGAACTGGCATTGGTTAATATAAACTCTGTCTCCTGGTTTGCTGGAAAGTTTACCCTGCCTAACAACATCGCATATATTATCTGGATATCTATCATCAAAAACTCTATTTATAATTACATTTGCAATAGCAAATTGTCCTGCTATTGGTTCGGAACGAGCTTCAAAATAAATCGCAACTGCCATACAGGTCAATGCTGAAAACATAATTACCCTCCTTTATAAAAATTTTCTTTCTCAGTTATCCATTGGGCAACAATTGTCCTTGCAAGAGATTTATTAACTTTAAATTTATTTGCAACGATAGCAGGAGCCTCAAACATATTCGTCTTTTTCTTTTCACGCAATCCGTCAAGATAATCAAAAATTTCCTGCCTCATATTGTATTTTCCTTTAAAAATTTCCTACAAAGTTTTCTAAGTGTTTTGCTAGAACTTGGATTGCTAAGATGCTCGCAAGCTTCTCTGATTAATCTTTCTATCATTGCTTTTGGCATTTTATTTTCCTCTCAAAAAATATGAGGGGGAAATAAATCCCCCTCAAGAATTACTTTATGCAGCCATCATCATTTCTAATGGAAACAACCAATAGTCAGCAGGTGCTGATAGTTTTGGATTCTCAATCTCGAAAACACGATGAACTAATTTCCTCAGATGCTTGGTTGATTCAACAGCTGTCCAATTAGGATTTTGATTGTCAATAGTTGTGTAGTCACGAGTATCAACAACAATGACATGCCTTGTTACTTCAACAATGTAAACTTTTCCAGCTTCAAGAGTTGGCAAAAATTTAGCAAGCTTTTTGCGTTTTGGAAGATTAGTCCACTTGCCTTTTACACCAAGCTTTGTGCAACTCTTTTTTATGTCTGTTGCAGTTACACCTTTTGCGTGACGTTTGCCACGAATAGCACGAACAGTTCTATATGCTGTTTCATATTTAGTTCCACAAACTGTAGCAATAGCAAATGGACCACACCATGTAGTTCTTTTAACCATGTTGTCGTACATTAGTTCTCTTTCTTCGGGATTATGTTTAGTCATTTTCATTTCCTTTCTCAGTTAATATAAGTATTGTACTCTTTCTGGGCAGAGAAGTAAAGCACTTTCTTTTCTAATAATTGCAATGACTTATGACATCTTACGATGCTTTTCGACATATATCTTTCTAAAGCCTTTTTTAATATTCCCTTTTACTAAATACCAATCACCAATTCTTCCATCTTCAACAACTGTCTTTCCAATTTTATTATATTTAAATCTGTCGATCGTGCATATTATTGCAGATGTATCATCTTCAAATGTTAAATTTAACCAAAGATTATTTCTATCGACTTTGCGTCCTCCACGTTTTGCTAAATTTATTGTTTCATTCATATCTCTTAAATTTTTCTCTTTAAGCTTACCAAAGAAAACATAAACTCCAGAGCTCTCTTCATTTATGTCGCCAATGTCTGTTATTTTGGAAACAATCTTGTGAGCTGTTGGATTAGCCTTTATGTGCCCAAACCTCCGCTCACATTCAAAAATATCATCGTATGGAGTTTCTCCTGTGGACAAAAGATTTTCCTGCCTTGGTGTCAATGGCTGTTGTAATTTCCTGCGTTCGATAATATCTTCAGCCATCTTTGGGCCAATGCCTTTAATGCCGATTAAACCACCAATCAGTTCTCCTTCTTGGACTGACCAATTAATTTCAGATTTGAATTTGTCGAATGGTTTGTAGGACAAACCTTCTCTGGCCACTTCTCGTAATAATTTGATTCCTTGGTCTTCATCTTTGACATTCCGCAAACAAGCTGCAGCAAACTCCAAAGGAAATTTACACTTAATAACACAACACCAATAACTAACAAGACCATAAGAAATAGCATGAGAGCGATTAAATGCCATAGACCCCATAGTGTTGATGTGATCCCATATAACTTTTGCTTCTTTTTCAGATATACCATTTTCCTCAGCACCCTTCTTAAACTTTTCAAAATACTTGTCGAAAAATTCTTGACCCAAAGACCTGCTCATTGCCCTCCTAAGTTGGTTCACATCTTCCCAAGATAGCTTGCCTATCTCTCTTCCAATAGTCATAACTTGCTCTTGATAAATTACAACACCATTTGTTACTTTTGTTATGCTTTTCGTCATTTCATGTAAATATTGGATCTCTTCTTTTCCTGTATGCCTTTTTATAAATTGAGATGTGCCACCAGACATTAATGGTCCAGGACGAGCTAATGATGTAATTGCAGCAATGTCCTCAAAATTATGAACTTTCATTTGACGTGTTACAGATTGCAGTGCATATCCTTCAAATTGAAATATCCCTGCATATTTCTCTTCATTTAAAATTGCAAAAGCTTTTTTATCATCTGTTGGGTAGTTTAATAATTTCTCTCTAGACCAGCCAACCTGATCTAAAGAATCTTGAAGGACAGAAAGAGTTCGCAAACCCAAAGCATCTATTTTTAATAAGTTTAAATTTTCAGCATCTTTTTTATCAATTTGTGCTGCACCAGTTTGAGCACTTACAGAGCAATATTTACTAACAGGATCTTCAGTGACGATTATTCCAGCAGCATGAACTCCGCTGTGCCTTGCGTGATTTTCCATCTCTCCAGCGATTATCATTTGAGGATATTTTTCTAAAACTTTTTTACCAATATCAAGATCATTAAATGTATCAATTATGCACATTGCTGCACGAGCATCGCCACTGCTTCTTTCTATTATTGCTCCTTTTAAATCATTGACCTCCCAAGCTGGAATGCCAAACTCTTTTGCAACTTCGGAGATTGTGCTCTTAGCTTTATAGCGTGAAACTGTTCCTAAGTGAGCAACTTTTTCTGCACCATATTTTTGCCTGAGATATTCAAAAACCATCTCTCTGCGATCATCTTGAAAATCGATGTCTATGTCTGGCAGGTCTTCACGAGTTACATCTACAAATCTCTCAAACAAAAGGTCATGCTCTATTGGGTCGACATCTGTTATTCCCATTAAATAGCAAACAAGAGATCCAGCAGAAGAACCTCGAGCTGGCCCAACTAGCATGTGTTGTTTTGCATAAGAAATCATATCTGCAATAACATAAAAATAGTCTTCAAACTTTTTTGAAGCAATCATATCAATTTCACGAGTTAACCTCTCTGCATAAACTTTATTTTTTAAATCAATATTCCTAGTTTTTACACCTTCTTTACAAAGTTGCAACAAAGTTTTATCGCTGTGAAAAGATATCATTTCAGCTGTTGGTAATTCTGCATTGCACATCTCAGCTATCTTGTATGTATTTTCTAAAGCTTCATCTGGCCCCCAAGGAACAGCCTCTCTCCAACTCCATTCATTCAAGATGTGCATTGGCTTGGTGCGGTCAGTTCTATTCCTGCCAACAAGAACTTCATAAGCTTTTTTATCTGTTACATAAGGATAATGATTGTCACTTGTTGCAACAGTTTTAAAGCCTTTAGATTTTGCAAACTCAAGAGCCTTGCGTGAGCTCATTGGATTAAGCTCAATATAAAGATCGTTTTTTCTGGCCAAAGGAAGCATTCCCCATTCTGGGTTTGTTCCTGAGAAAATTATTGTGTTCTCGCTTATATCAAATAAATCAGAATAACTAAGTCTAGGAAAATAATAAAAATTATCTTTGCTTGTGCTCTTTGTTACTAAGCCATAAATTTCTTGGAGGCCAATATTATTTTTTGCTAGAAAACACATTGTGTTAGATTGTTGTTTGGTGCGTTCTGTTGCATCACCAACAACAGATATCTCTACACCTAAGATAGCTTTCTTGTCTAAAGACTTGCATGCTTTGCTAAAATTAACATGCCCCCAAGTTCCTGAGTCGGCTATTCCTATGGCATTGCCTTCACAAGCACCTATAACTTTATTTATTGGTCCAAACCCATTGCGGAAAGAATATTCAGTCCTTGTGCGTAAATTAAGCATGCCCTTCTTTCCTATACCATTGTAATATTTCAATTAAAGCTTCAACATCTGCAATTGAACGGTGAGCACCTTTGTGTTCTTTGCCAGTAACTTCAAGATATATGTCGACTAACTTTCTCTTTTTTCCCCAAACAACCTCTCCAACTTCTACTGTGCAAATATGTTTATATGGCCAAGGAAAGGCTGTTAGTTTATCAAGCCTCTCTAACTCAAATTTTAATATCTTTCTGTCGAATGGAAGATTGTGTGCAACTAAAGTTTTCTCTCCTAAAAAGAATTCGCATATATGTTCGTAATGAGCTATAAATGGTTTTTTGTCTTTAAGTTCATCATCTGTTATGCCAGTGATTTTAGTTATTACTGGGGGCAGAGGGTGTCCAGGATTGCAAAAAAATTCAGTGCGGTCAACTTCTTTTAATTTATTATCTAACTTAATTGCACCGAACTCTATTATCCTTGGCTGATTATCTAAATCAGCTCCTTCAGCTTTTGGCAGTCCTGTAGTTTCAAGATCGAATACTATCATCTAATCCCTCCAGCATAAAAGAATAAACACCAAGGTCGTGCATAGAATCTTTATGTGGTTTTCCCCACTGGTTCGTATAACGGATTAGCTTGCTAACAATCATATTGAGTAAACCCATTCGATTTATATCATCTTTAGTCTCAAGCTTTATGCCATTTGGAAATAAAATTTTCATGACCTCTCCATACTGGAGATATGAATTTCCATATGCCTCACCTCGAGTCTCAAAAGTTTTGATAGCATTACGCAGATTAGAGTGTATCAATTGCTTGCTGATATCTATCTTTTTAACCATCAATTTTTCCTTGTTGCCTTGCCTCTTCATATTTTTTATCTCCTTCATTATCATTAACATACTCTTTAGATATAAACCCTCGTCCATTTATGAGCATGGCTTGTATTGCTATTTTTTCGCCTGACGGTAGGGTGCGGATGTGGCCTCTTCTCCAATGCTGTCTAGGCGAAGCTCTTTTCATGCCGAATCCTACAATATTACCACTGGATGATATGCCACCAAATGTCACAATCTTATGTTCATACAGAGGTGTCTTGCCGTTCTTTTTTCTTTTCTTGTTTAATTTTTCTGGGGGCAGGACAGTGCGAATATCAACTCCTTTTGCATTAACAATCGCCTGTATTGCACCCATCATATTTATGTAAGAGTCTTCCTGTTTAATTTTTGGGGCTATAACATTATTATCAAATCTCCAGTGCTTTGAGTTTGGTTCTAACTTTTTGCCAAGAGGATTAAACTCTTGTGGGTTTTCCTCATGCGGATCAAGAATAACTTCAGAAGTAATACCCTCCTGTATTGCAGATGTCATAACTGTGACCATGACCCCGACATTTTCAATAGCCTTTTTATTAAATCTTAAAACATGAATATACCATTTGCTTGAGTATTCTTCTAAGGGCAAATTGATAGGCACTTTATCATATTCTCGCTCAGAAAAATTCTTCACTGATTGAGAACGCAAATCTGCTATAGCTTTAGAAGAATTGCGAATGATTACTGCATATTTGCCTTTTCCCCACCCTCTAAAAGTATCTCCTGCACTTGGATCAGATGTCAGTTCTATTTCCGCATAGGTATAAGGATAAGGCATTGCAACTAGATTAGCATTTAGTTGGTCAAAGCCAGTCACTGCTAATACATCAAAGTCTTTTGCTGTATGTTGCCCTAAATCAAATTTGCCTGATAAGTCAACAACGTGGGCTAAATGAGATCTCCTTTTACTCTTGTCTCCTTTCTCAACAACACCATAAACATCATTGATATTAAAATGATCTATAACTTCATGAGCTTTTGTCATTTTCCTCTTTCCCTCTCTCATAAGCTTCATTTATTTTTTCATCATAAGAGTTTGCTTTTTCAATTGCCTCTTCAAATCTCTGCCTTGATGTAGCAGAAATATCAAAAAGCCTTGCAACCTTTTCTCTGTCAAATAACAGATCATTGCCAATCAAACGTAATTCCATCTAAAAATCTCCTGGTGCTACTTGTAGACAACTCAGTCCTTCGCCACGCCACATATCAACACAAATATTCCTGTCTTCGAGAACAAACCAAACATCAGAAAATTTTATGTTTTGATTAAACAGATCTCTCTTAATATCAGCATCTGACCTATGATCATTGTTTCCTCGCATTAAGAGATTATCAAAAGGGATGTCATATAAAACTAACCACTTCATTGTCTCTCTTCTGCAAGATTCACTGCGAGCTGTTATGATTACAATATCTGTTTCATTGTCCTTTAGTCTTCTAAGGATGTTACAAATGTTCTCAATTGGTTTATCATCTTTACCAGCCTTATTAAACTCTTCATAATTTCCTTTTCGATAAAGGTGAATTCTTTTAGTTGGATCAGATATTGTTCCATCAATATCAACAATAATTATGCGATTGTCCATGATGGTGCCTCCGTATATTTCCAAACGGCCATATACATTTTATCACCTAAATAATAGTTGCGGTAAGCCTTGATTGGGTCTTTGCATTTATATTGTTCGGGCATGCATTGTGGTGGGTCAGTAAAAGGCATTCCCCAATCACTATTACTAGGGAGTTGTGCTAATGATTCGAGCAATCGTTCTGTTGCGTGATGTTTATTATAACGGTCTGTATATTCACACATGAGAGCTTTCATATGACTCCAAAGCCAATCATAATTTAAAGGACTTGACCTAACCCATATGGTGCTTGGATGGTTTTTGTGGGCTAACTTGTACAATCCTACTTTATCAGCATACTCGTCACCGTCAAGAACACGGTGGGCTGTAGATAACATTTGAGCTGATTCAAGTATCATCTTAACAACGTGCTTATCACACATCATATTTGCCGCAACTACAGGGTCACTGTCTAAATAAAATATATTCATTTTCATTCCTTTCTCAGTTGATTTATTTTACTCTATATTGACCTATTAAGCAACCTATAAACTCTTTTTTGTTTGGTTGCACAAAACTTCAAGCTGACTTGTTATATCAAGTATATAATTTTTAAATTGAGATTCTTGTCTTTTTTCTATTCTCTCTTTAAAAGATTTTATATATTCCATAACCTGATCAATTTGGGGAGAAAGCCTTTTGTTTGAAAGAAACATAACCTCCTCTCTAATTTTAAAAACAACAGAAGCAAGGTCACAAAGTCTTATTATTTCTCCTTCTTTGCCTTGTTTTGAATTCTCCCAATTT
>TARA_R110002020_G_scaffold82922_2_pt1 | contig 10187 bp, 8 predicted proteins | sample TARA_R110002020 | Tara Oceans TARA_R110002020 (sample SAMEA4396489) | marine metagenome | biome: Westerlies Biome; feature: [MES] marine water layer (ENVO:01000295) within the mesopelagic zone...; material: water (ENVO:00002006), including particulate matter (ENVO:01000060) such...
AATGAGAGATGATCTTAGTCAAGTCATGGATGCCCTACATAGACTAGAAGATAAGTTAGATAAAGTATTGAGCAAGGATTAGATAATGGAACAATTTGCGGGATTTACAAACGCACAGTTTAGAACAATATTAGGTAAACTAGGATATGAAAGTAATTCTTTTGACACAGATGAAGTTAATAAATATTTAGCAGCTAATCCTAATGCATCAGCTAAATTAGGACAGTATACCATGATTGCTAGGCAGATGGTGTCTAACAAAAATAATCCAAGAAGAGGTTTTGCACCAGGTGGATTAGCTGAAATGAACAAGTATATTAGTGGATCTGGTGGAAACTATAAAGATCTATCTACATTTGAGAACTATGATTTTAGTCAAGCCCCATTTTCAAAAGAAGAATGGATGGCTCAAGCTAAAGCAGAAGGAGGGGGGTCTAATACACAGCAATCTACAGATATGAATGTGAAGTTTGGCGCAACAGCACCTGGTGCAACTACGTTTACGCCTGATCCTGTGACTACATCAGCAAATAATCAAGTTACTACACAAGGAAATATTCAACCAGGTGGGGTACAAAATACTAACACTGGAGCTACATCTGAAAACTGGCAAGATGATCCTAATTTTAATTGGAACACTTTAAATGTCCAAGATGTTCTTGATTTAACTGTTGGCAACATACAGTCAACACCAGAACTTATTAAAAAGTTTGATGCCAATAATGATGGCAAAGTTAATGCAACAGATGTATCTATAATACAAAACAAACAAAAAGCCTCTGGTACAAATACTACATTTACACAACCTAATGACCCAACCATGACAATGACAAATGTTCCTGTCAATCTTATGCAAGAACAACCAGGACAAACATTAGATCCTACAACAGGGCAGATTGGTAGTGGTGTTCCACAGGTTAATACTACTACTGTTGATCAAACTGTTACTGCGGATCAGCAGACACAGCCTGATACATCTATCGTTGAGCCATCTCAAATTTCTGATCAAACAGAACAAAATTTACAGAATTTAAATGCAGAACAAGGAACAGTATCGCCAGAAGGAACTGTGCAACCAGCGCAACAGGACACACTTCAACAGACTGACTTAGAAGCAGCTCAGTTAGATGGGTCTCAAACTGTGCAACCTACAACTCCTAGACAAGTTGAGCAAGGTGAAATGATTCCAGGCTCAAGTGTTGATATGAGTAAAGTGGAAAGTGCTATTGGGAAGAATGTAGCGCAACAGGCTGTACCATCAGCAGCAGCTACAGTACAAGGACAATTAGAGCAATTAACAGCAGACTTTGATGCCGCTAGTCCACCTGCTTGGGCCGCAGGAGCTATGCGTAAAGCATTAGCATCTATGGCTTCTAGAGGTTTGGGTGCGTCAAGTTTAGCGGGTCAGTCTTTAATCCAAGCTGCTATGGAATCTGCTATACCAATAGCACAGGCAGACGCTAGAACAGTAGCTAGTTTTGAAGCACAGAACTTGTCTAACAGACAACAAACAGCTATGTTAGCCGCTGAACAGAGGGCTGATTTTCTCAAAATAGATTTCAATCAAGACTTTCAAGCTAAAGTAGCTAATGCAGCTAAGATATCTGATATAGCTAATATGAATTTTACGGCTGAACAACAGATTGCTTTAGAGAATGCTAGGATGGCACAAACAGTAGATTTAGCTAACCTTAACAATCGACAAGCTAAAATCATGGCAGATGCTGCAGCTTTAACGCAGTTAGATTTGAGCAATCTTAATAATAGACAACAAGCGCAAGTACAGAACGCAAAAGCATTTTTACAAATGGATTTAGCTAACTTAGATAATGCTCAACAGACTGCCATGTTCAAAGCCCAAGCTAGACAACAGTCACTGTTATCGGATCAAGCATCTGAAAATGCAGCTAGACAATTTAATGCATCTAGTCAAAATCAATCAGATCAATTTTTTGCTAAACTAAATTCAGATGTTGCACAGTTTAACTCTGCACAACAAAATGGTATGGCGCAATTTAATGCAGGGCAAACAAACAGTTTATCTCGTTTTAACGCTGAGTTGCAAGAACAGAGAGCGCAATTTAATGCGTCTAATGGATTGATTGTAGCACAGGCTAATACTCAATGGAGACAGTTTTTATCTACAACAAATACAGCCGCTATTAATGCTGCTAATATGCAAGATGCTAAAATGGCTAATGATATGACACAATCACAGATGGACAACTACTGGCAAGAAAAAAGAGACTTAATGAGTTTTATCTGGAAGTCAGGAGAGAATGAAAAAAATAGAATAGCTGATTTATATATGTCTGAAAACGGTGCAACAAATGCACAAGAATACGCAGACAATGTATCTAAAGGACAACTAATAGTAACACTGGCAAGCAGTATATTTGGTGATGGAGATCTTAGTTTTCTAAATCCAATTAATTGGTTTTAATAAGTATAGCCACAAAGGGCTTATGTTATTTTACGTCTATTTTTTATTATTATGGGGATTATTATTATGGCTAATGAATACGGAGGACTTTTAAGTACTCTAAATAGTATCGGATCAAGAATGGCACAAGCCATTAGAGAGCAAGCAACTGAACAAAGTGAAAGAACAACTTCATCTCTTATGGCTCAAAAGAATGTGCAAGATTCAATAGATAAAATTAAAGACACAAAAGGGTTCTCTGAAGCAAATATGGCTTTGTTTAGAACTTTTGCTGACTTTGATAAAGCTGAAAAAAAGTTTGACATTATTGAGTCACCTGAAAAAATGGAAGGTTATAGAGGCACAGTAAATGATACTCAAATCTTTGGAGTTGAAAATGATCCAGAAATTATGACGTTTCAACAATTAGCTGATGCTCACGAAGGAATGGGATCATATGATACTCTATACAATAACACAGGTAAAATAAAATCTAGTCCTTTTTATGGAGTAGACATAACAAATAAAACGCTAGGTGATATGTTACAATTTACAGGAGCAGATAGCGAGTACCTAAAGTATAATATAGCTACGCATGGACAAGACACAACGGCAGTAGGGCGATATCAATTTGTAGGAAAAACTTTGAGAGACATAGTTGAACGAGGAAAGTTTGATCTTAATCGTAAGTTTGATTCTAGTCTACAGGATGAATTATTTAAGTGGTATATGGATGACACACTTAAAGTAAATAATAGGACAGGCATTACAATAGAAGATAAAATTGATGCGGTTATTTCACGATGGGAAGGCTTTAAAAAAGCTCCTAGAGAAACAATAAGAATGGCTATAGAAGAATATGAATTAGGAAAAATAGCATCAAATCCACCCATGAAGAGTTTGTTAAGCAGAAGAGGATCATAAGATGGACATGTTTAATGCCCCAATACCAGGTGAGTCACTAACAGATGAACCTCAAAACTACCCTTGGGAGAATCCCCCTGAACTTTCTACAGTTACTGAAACTATAGATTTTTACATGCAGAAGTTAACACAGCCAGATGTTATTGATAATTTGCTTTTAATGTTACAATCAAAAATGCCAGTAGACAGTATTACAAAAAGTTTAACAATGGCAGGGGTTATGGAAGGTAAACATAATTTAGATATTCAGATGTTAGTCAATCCTGTTGTGCATAAATACATTACTATGATAGGTAAGAAAGCGGAGATTGATTACATTGATAAATTTTCTCCAGATCAGAAAGAAAGAAGCCAACAAAAAGAAACATTATTTTCTAATCGTATATTAGAGGAAGCCATTGATGAGTTGGGGGATGTGCCTGAAACAGAAAAAGATGAGGGCGATATACTGATGGAACAAACTTTAGACGCACTAGAAGGTGGGGAAGTATCTGAACAACCAGAGCCACAGGTTGAAGAGCCAATGCCAGAGGAAGAGCAAGAAGAGAAGCCTAGAGGTTTAATGAGTAGAGAAGGAATGTAGAATGGGAATATTTGATTTTCTTAGTGGGCCAGGTGTTGTCAGTGGCATTAATCAAGGTATACAACAATTAAGAATAGAAGATAATGATAAGTTTAGTAAGTATTTAGATAGAGCAGTTGACTACGTAGAAACACAAGCTTTACCATTACTTAATGAATCTAAGAAACTTGCCACAGCGGAGATACGAGTAGCTAAGCGATTAAGAACAATGGGAGTAAAACCTAATGTTATTAAAGCACTAGCATCTAGGGGTAAGGGTGGATTGTCAGAATTTTATGCAACTGTGCAACAAGTTAATTTTAAATATGCTAGTAATCCCACTAAACAGATATCTGGAGAAGACATTAACAATGCAGTCGTAGGCGCAGAACAGTTTAAAAATGAAGATGAAACAGTTAGAGATTACATAACGAATACTTATATGCCTAATATAGATTTAGGTATGGATAAAGTCTCAGCTTTTGATATTTCAGGGGCAAGAGGAAGAGCTTATAAAGAGTTAGATGATTACGCAGGTACTGTTTTAGCTGATGGCACATCTTTAACCTACAAAGATTTGTACACATTAGTTAAAGGGGGTTCTTACACAGGATTTGGTGGGGAGGACATGGGCGTAACGATAGATCAAACGGTGCTACAGCAATCTTTTCAAGCTCCTTTACAAGAAAGATTGTATGATCAACATGCAAATTCAGCTATGTTAAAGATTCAATCTTATGGTGCAACTACTGATAAAGCTGTTGAATTATTAGAGGCTGATAATAGTGATATGGGCTTATTATTAAATGAGTATGCAACAAGAATGTTTCCAAATCAAAAAGATGCATTTATAGCCCAGACTTATTCACAGGTTGAAAAAGGACAAGCTGCAGTAACAGGTGCAAGCACAAATTTATATATGGGGTTTAATGAATTAATTTCTTCAAATAATGAAAGAACACCTTTTACCACTGAAGCGGTAGCTAGAGCGTGGGCAAAAGTTATTGGTGTGCATAGTAGATATGATAAACCTATATTTTTTATAAAAGAAGATGGCACTGTTGGCAAAGCAACTGTTAGTGAATTAATAGGATAAAATTATATGTTTGGACAAGGATTAGCAACACTCGCTGTACAAAACAATACATCTCCTGAAGACAAGAAAAATGCTTTTCACGATTTGTATGATGGATTTCCTATACTCTCTGATAATGAGGAAAAGTTAAAGTTAGATGACCTTTATCGTCCAGAGAATATGCAAATCATGCGAGACTACATTATAGATGTATCAGGAAAACAAGCTGAGAGGTACACAGATGATGAAGTACATGGTATGTTTTTAACTAGGATGCGTGACTTTGAAACAAGTGATGTAGGTATACTAGATGAGGGCTATTACATAGCAAAGGCTGACGATAATAAACGTGCTAATGCAGGTAAAGCGTACATGCTGTATGATAATTTATCAAGTGTGTTTACATCAGGAACAACTTTAGATGCTGTTTTTGGAGTAGCTGAGCATTTAAAAAATATATTCAATCCTTTTGAAAGTCCAACTACATACGCAGGGGCTGGACTAGGTAAAGTAGCATCTGTAGTTGGGGGTAAGACTGCAGCTCAAGTCATTAAATCTTCAGCTAAAAAAATAGCTAAAGAAAAATTAGTTAAAGAAGGTGGGCTGACAGCACTAAAACAATCAGGCAAACATAATCTTAAAAAACAACTTGTAAAAGAGTCTATGCAAAAAGCGTCTGGTAACTACGCTAAGAAACAAGCCTTAGTCGCAACAGGCGTAGATATGTTTACAGCAGGAGCGTTAGATTGGCACTATCAAAATATTAAGATGAAAGCAAACGCGCAAGAAGATTTTAGTGGTCTTCAAGTGGGTCTAAGCTCTCTTAGTGGTCTTATAGGTGGTAGTGTCGAATGGTTCAGGATATCCAGAGGAACAAAAACAACAACAGCATCTTACAATAGGGATTTTGTCAGAGATTGGAGAAAGACAAATGCTCAGACTCCTGTAGACAGAGAAGCCTTAGATAATAGAATAGCCACAGATATGGAAACATGGGCTGAGAAAACATTGAAAGGTGGCAAAATACTACAGAAGTTACGAGGTCAAACAGATGCACCTGGTATGGTAGGCAATTCAATTACCAATCAATTTTGGGAGGCTGTTTTAGTAGGGGATAGTAATAAAGGTGTATCAGGTATTGCAAGGATAATGCAAGAAGAGGGGTTTTTAGCTAGATTAACACCTGAACAATTAGATGCCACTACTGGAAAACTTAAAGGTTTTACTGATAAGTTTACAAGTCTGTTTATTGAAAGTGCTGAAAATGGTGGCATGTCTCAAAAAGCAAAGGATAGAATTACAAAAGCACTTACAGACGTAGGAGTATTTGATGAAATTAAAAGAGATCCAAGTGTTAGGGATTTAGGTATACGTGTTAATACAATTGAAGATTTAGCTAGGCTATTTGCTAGAGATGCAAGAGCAGGTGGACAAGTTCTTAATTTAGCATCTAGGTTATCTAAGGTTGCTAAAGGAGATGCTAATTATTTAAGAGCAGTAGCTGATGAACAAGATGAAGTAAAAGCAATTAAAGGCTCAACTAACTTTTCTAAGTATCTAAGCGGATTTAAAAACAATGCTATGTGGTTGCAAAACGTCTGGAGAAGGACTGTTGTATCTGCTTTGCAAACTAGTGTTCTTAACGTCAAAGGTTTTAAAGCAGCTACAGCAATAAATGCTTTTGCCGATATATCTTTAATACCTATTGAGTATACAAATTCTTTGTACAAACTTGCTAGGGGAGATAGAGAGGGAGCATTAAGAAGCTTTAGAAGAACAACCGATATACGACAGAATCAAATAGAACGTCTACGTAATTTCTTAGATCCTAATGCAACAAAAGAAATGTTTGAAGATCTAATGAAGATAGACAAAAGATCTGCAAAGATACTAGATAGAGCAATTTCAGGTGGGCTTGAGGGAACTAAGGATATAGAAGAATTAGCTAAGAAGTTTGATTTAGATCCAAATAATCCTGTGTTTAGAACAGTTGAGGGGTATGCTAATGTATCTCAAAAAATAATGTTAGTAGATACTGTAGATAAGTTTATGAAGTCACAGGCTTATTTAGGAAATCTAGATATGGCAATTAGAGAGAACATCTCAGGTATGAATTTTAGAAAGATGTCTCAACTAAGTCAAAAAGAATTAACTAAAATGCTTGTATCTGAGGAATTTACTAATGCTACCATTCAAGCTACTAATTTAACTTTATCAGATATATTTAGTAAAAGCTATAAGTATGTAGGTAAAGAAGGTGGAAATAAAATTTTAACAAAGGCAGCAGGATTTATAGAAGATATTGGTAATATACCCATTCTTGGTACAGTTTTTCCTTTTGGTAAGTTTTTTAATAATACTGTAGCTTTAACTTATGATGTTATGGGTGGGGGCAATATAGCTGCAATAATGGAACTAGCTAAAACAGGTGCAGTTTCATACGGCACTAAAAGAAGAGCAGCAAAGGGGCTTATAGGTGGAGGTGGGTTTGGTCTTATGTTTACTGATCCACTTGGATTAAGCACAACAGATAAAGATAAGCAAGAAAAAAAGGTTTTGGGGGTCAATGTGCCTACCTTTCCTATATATGAAGGATCAAGAAATTTATTTGAGGATGTTTTAACAGGCGCAATGATTTACACAGGACTCAACTTTTCTTTGGAAAGAGACAGAGAAAAACAAAGATTGGGGCTATCGTGGAATGAAGAATTAAAAAGTAATGGAAGTATTGTAGACATTACATATGATTTTCCTGCATCGCAATACGCTTTAACATCTAGAGTGTTAAACACTATAAAAGAAAGTAAAGAGAACCTACCTAAAGAGTTGATAGGGGCTATGTCTGAACAACTTTTGTTTGGGCAACTACAACGAAACTTAGGTAAATACGGTAATATTGGCCCAATAGTGAGCGAGACATATAATGCTATTTTTGAAGGTGATTTCACTAGTTGGGACAAATCTTGGCAATTAATGCTAAGAGGGCCAGGTTCATTAATATCAGGAAGTATAAGTGGTATTTTAAGACCAGCTGATCCTATAAACAGATTGGCAGGATATTACTTAGGCACAGAGTCTGAGGCTAAAGACGCTAAACAAACTAATACTTTATTGTACGATTCAGGTAGATACCTACATAACATATTTGAAGTTCTTATGGGCGATAGTAAAGTTCCTGAAAGAAAAGAGATGGCGCGTGAAGGTAAGGTATATCCTACATCGCCTGCGTCTGATGTATTTAGTGAACGAACCTTAGAGCCTAAGACATATACAGAATTAGCATTGTCTGATGTTAACTTAAAAGGCTGGGCGCAAGATTTAAAGTCTTATTATCCTGAAGGTCTTTCCCTATTTAACGAATTAATAGCTCCTGTTCTAGAAAGAAAGTTTGAATCTTTTGTTACAAGTGAAAGATACAAAGCAATGCCTTACGATAAAAAAATGCGGAGAGTTAAAGGAATTTTGTCTGAAACTAAAACACAGATAAAAAAGAGAATGCTAACAGGTGCGTATGGGCGAGACAGTGCAGAGCCACAAAGAGCTAGATACATCATGGAGATTGCTGACACAAAAGGCTCAACGAGAGCAAAAGCTCTTGAAGCTTTAGGTTTAAAAGGCAGTCTAAACACAGATGATTTATTAGAGTTAAACACATTACAGTTATATAAAATATTTAGTAAAATTAAAATAATAGAAAAACAATTTAGAGAAGAACGTAAAGGTAGACAATAAAAAAGAGGGAACAGAATTAACTGCTCCCCCTAGTTCACACCACACCACCACAGAGGTAGATCCCTCGCTAACCATGACGAGGGGCGAGTCTATTGAGCGACCAACCTATGACTTACTATATAACAACTTTTTTAGTTTGTCAAGTAGTTTTTCTAAGTCTTCACATATTAATTTAATCTCATCAGGGGCATCTTTACAACTACGCTCCATGAATTTTTTTGCTTCTTCTTCTAGACTCATAACTCTTTACCTTTTCTAACTGCTCAAAATAGGCTTTATTAAACCCTCTTTGCCACTCTTTGTGTCTGTAGGTGTTACCATTGAAAGGATTGACTATCTTTCCTAGATTAAAATCTTTGTATCCTTTTTCATTCGCTTTCATCTTTAAATCCTTTTAAATATTTATACGCTCTATAAATGTTATTAGGATCATCTCCCAACAAACCTAAACTAGTATTACAGTTATGACAGAGCCACCCTCTGAACATTTTCTTTTTATGATCGTGATCTAAACAAAATGCTGCTTTCCTATTGGACTCTTTTAAAGATATATCTTCTAGAGTGCGTAAGCATATGGGGCAAGCGTGTTCGCTATCTACTGGTGGAGCTTCCTCTCTTATCTTATCTCTTATTTTTTTCATGTTTGATCTGCATTTTTTACATTCTGGTCTTCTCCACGTATTGAAACCACTATGCCAATCAAATGCCTCCAAGGGCAAGTAGTCATTGCACCATGTACAATTCTTGCCCTCGCCCTTAACTTTGTTTGGTAACGCTTTAAATAAATCAAATTGCATTATGCACCAATATCAACTATTTCGCAAGAGTTTCCACTACATGCAAATGCCTGACTAGCTGACGTTCCATCAAACATTTCATAGCCTTTTAATAAGCTCCAATCAATTCGATTAGGGGCTTTTTTTAATGCTTCTTTATATTGTTCTTTTGTACATTCTTGATAAGGAGCTTGCTGATAAACATGGTCTTCATGGGGTAAAAATGAAACGCCTGACATTTCATCAAAGTGTTTATATACGAATGCTCCTACTTCCATCCATTCGTGATCTCTAACAGAAACTGTACAGCTAGGTTTATGTTCACACCAGTGTCTCTGGTACTCTAACCATATTTCAAGTTGTTTGATTGCTGACATACTATTACGATCTATGCAACGATCTGGTGACTTGGTAGGAAAACTAAAGACAGTTATATCATTTGGCTTCATTACACATGGCTCATTAGGAATGCCTTGATCCTTCATAAACTGTGTAAGAGGATCTTTGTTATCACCACGTACAGTACGAATGTAGTACTGCGAATGCCTAGCGTGAATGCCACTGGCAGAATCACATAGCTGTGATACAGTACCACTAGGCTTTACACAAGTTATAGCGGCACTAATTTCAATTCCAAACTTCTTAGCATACTCTTTATTTGTATCAATAGCAATTTGTTTTAAAGCAACAAGTCTT
>TARA_R110002020_G_scaffold81727_1_pt1 | contig 10178 bp, 17 predicted proteins | sample TARA_R110002020 | Tara Oceans TARA_R110002020 (sample SAMEA4396489) | marine metagenome | biome: Westerlies Biome; feature: [MES] marine water layer (ENVO:01000295) within the mesopelagic zone...; material: water (ENVO:00002006), including particulate matter (ENVO:01000060) such...
GGCTTCATACTACTGTACCCATTGTTCTGGTTGGTGGGCCTCGTGCGATACAGGGATGGCGCACGGGCGTACATGGAAAGTCCCTTTGAGCGTGAGGCGTATGGGCATGAGGCTGACAAGGGCTACTTAGCGACCCGCAAAGCGTATGCGTGGGTCAAGTACATCAAAGCCTCATCGAATCAATCTTCAGTTTAAGAAGACCATTCTCTCGCTTCACGTAGTCCACCTCAACCTTCAAGGCAGATACCTCAGTCATCAGCTGAATGATTTGTTCCAGGTGCTCATCGCGTTCCTGCTCCAACCTCTCAACTCTTTTAATCAAGTCATCTCGATACAGCGTCTGCTCAGCCTTTTCCTCTTTCTTGACCTCTCTCTTTTGCTTCATCATAAACTCATAGAACTTGAACGCACCCGCACTGAACACGCCTGTAACGGCGGCTACGATTGCAGCAGTTGCGGTTGGCTTATCCACGAAGATCCTTATGCATTATTTCCACACGCATTTTAACGTATATCCAAACCCACAGGGCAAAGTACACGCCCGTGACCACAAGGCTGCGGCCAACTTCGCCAATAGCGAACTCAGGGTCAGAGACCACGCTCAGGACGAACTTGGTAGTCGAAAAGATGTACAGCATCAGATACACGCCAACAAACCTGGAGCAGGACCGAATGTTGGGCAGACTGAACAGCATGCCGAGGGCCACAACAAAGTACAGACAGTACTGAAAGTAGGCCCACTCATTGCCCCCATCAAGGGCCTCGCCGTAGCTCATCCAAAGTACGCGATTGTTAGCGAGGTCAGCGATGTTCCAGAACAGCAGCAAAGGTCCATAGTCGTGGTAGACCAGGATGTCCTTGTAGGCTTTGAAGAAACTTCGCATTGTGGCACCGTTACCCAATCATAACTTGGAGATAGCATGGCTGAACATTCATTAGATGACATCGTCCATTCGATACAATCGGCTGTGCTTGCGGCAACTGACATTGCAGAGCGGCATGAGCTTGACTCCATCATGAAGCAGGAGTTCTGGGAACTCAAGGTGGATGATACTGGTGAGCCAATACAGGATGCCGATGGGAGAGACGTGTACACTCCTCGCATGGTGACAATGCGTATACCTAAATGGGAAGACGGTAAGCTTGTCTCTACGGATGTTCCTGTACCGATGCAGTCACTGACTACGGGGCAAAGCCTTACTGTGGACCGCTTGGAAGTTGAGATGTCTGTAGAGATATCAGGACTTGAGCCAGGGAAAACAAAGGGCAAACTTATGATACGGCCTGGTGGAAACTCGTCGTGGTTTCATAAACAGAGCAACACTGCTAAACTCAAACTGGTTTTCAAGGGCAGTGCGCCCCCCGAAGGTTATGCTCGCATAGATGACCAACTAATCAAGTTGCTTCCGTAGGAGTCCATCATGGCAGATACACTCGTAAACATGTCCGACCAGTTTGGTGGTCTTCCAATGGACCAACTTATTGGGGGCCCCCTCAAGGCTGCTTGCAGTGCTCAGGTGCTACTGGCTAAGGCATCATCTGACTTCATTCAGGAAGTCGGACTTGATACTGATGCGACAGGCAAGATAATGTCTGCCCGCACTGTGGACTTTAGTTTTAACAAGCCAGTTCAAGATCCCGATGGCACTACTAAGATGGAGAAGGTGGACCTTCAAGTTCCACTACTTGCCATCATCAACACTCCTAGCCTGTCTGTGAAGGAAGCTGAAGTGCGGTTCACTATGGAAGTGAAGTCGTCTACTTCAAGCAAGCAGACTTCCGATAGCAAGGCTGACCTCACAGCGCACGCCAAGTACAACGCTGGGTTCTTCTCCTGCGATGTCACCATTCATGGCTCTGTGGCCAACCACAGTGAGAACAGCCGCAAGAGCGACAACAGTGCCAAGTACGACGTGAAGGTCTTAGCCCGTGATGATGGGCCTCCAGAAGGTCTCATGAAGGTTCTGGACATGCTCAACGACGCCATCGCACCGACCCAGGGAGTAACACCCCCCAAGAAGTAAACCCCTAACACCACAACAGGAGAAACAACATGTACCTAATACTGATGAGCATACTACTGGTGTATGCCCAACCAATAGAACTGAAATACTACAGTGTGCTCAGTGAGATCACCCCAGATAAGGAGTGGATCATTAAAGGCGATGATGGGCTTTATGTGTGTGAGGCTGAAACATCATGTAAAGGCTTTAAGGACAGTGACTCGATAATCACTGGCCGAGCCGTTTGGTATGACCCAATCATTGTCTTTTACGTCAAAGATGACGTGAAGCGTCGATGCACACTGCAGACTTGCGTTCACCCACGACCGCTGACTTACCAAGACTTGCGATGGGATTTCAAATGATTGAACAACCATCGACTACGGTACGCTCGAACTCAATGCGTGGAGTTGTCCTGTCGTATGTCTTGTCGGAACCTGGAGTAGAGACGGTTCAAACGATCACGGATGACCTGAACACTGATGATAAGCCCAGAGATAAGTTGTACCGATCTATATTTATGGCTGTTCAAAGCCTTACAGAACGAGGGCTCGTCATTCTCGGAGACGGCCCGAACAAATCGAATCGACTACTCTGGCCAACAAAAGCGGCAATTGGTGTGCTGAATCATTGAGCAGTGAGGCCAAACTTTACTGAAACGGTGTCAGATGGCGCTTCTGCTGCATTTCCGCCATTAGCGGTTTGAGAAACATAAAATTGAATCCCAGTTGGATGTGCGTATTTTGTTGGAAAGTAGTAATAGCAAGACGTGTTTGCTGCACAATACAGTTGAGTAGTATGCGCAGTGCTTGTAGTAGATCCTTGGGTCGCTTTAATCATGTGCAAGTACACTGCTTCGGCAGAACCATTTGTTATCTCAACAGCATAAATATATTGAGCTGCAGCAGCAGCAGTCTCGACAACTAGATTAGCATCGAGATCGACAACGACGTTTTTGACTACTGGATTCGCTGCAGTGGATGTAGTGACGGCCATGATTACCTCAAGAGCAAAGGAAGGTCAGGAGAACAGTTCCAGGATCACCTGTGTCATCATACGGCGCAGCATCGGTTACCCAAAAACTCAGTTGACTGAATGCAAGGCCAGCAGGGAAGTTGATCGTGGCTGCACCGCTCGAAGGAATCTCAAACATAAGATCAGGCTTAGTCGTACCAACAGTAACTTCGCCAGCAGTGATTTTCATCTTCAGATAGCAAATTGCGTTTGAAGTCTGATTGACATCGATCGCGTACAGAGTTCCTGCACCACCAAAAATATCGGTACTGGCGGTATCGCTGGCATTGTCTTCATGCGCAATCTTGTAGGAAAGAGAACCTGTTGAGAAACCAGTGACTGTAAGGCTCACGTATCACCCCAATTAATATACAAATCGATTGTATCAAACCTTAGTCCATTAGGAAAGATGCCACAATCACTAAATCAAAAAGAAGCAACCGTCCACTCCTGTAGACCTCGCACCGCATGTTGTGCAAAGCGGCGTTTGACAGGACAAGACTTGTTGCCTATTCTGTTACCACCAAAAGGAGACAACATGAGTGAACATGTAGTTGACACAGTTCCAGCCCTAAAAGCATTGATGGGAGAAGTAGGATCTACCTACCGTGAATGCGCCAGGATTTTTGGAACCGGTCACAGCCCACTATGCAAAGCGATCAATCGAAAGGGCCGAAGACCCACCCTTGACACTTTAGTGAGGTGGGCAGCAAATGCTCGAGATGAAGCCGGGATCGAGATGTCGTTCTTGATTACGCCGGATAAAACCTTGAAGTGGCAGATAAAGAAGCTCTAACTTCGTTGACCGCCAACCGCCGAAACGGTAAAGTCATCGTCCTTTGAAATCAAAACCCACTCACCACGGTGGACCTAAAAACATGTGTGCTGACAATGGAGAAACAACAGTGTGGATAACTGAAGCAGAAAAAATACCAGTAAGGATGATTGCTCAAAAGCTAGGTTTAAGCAGTGGAAGGAGCGGGTCTTTTGGGCCATGCCCACACTGTGGAGCACTGGCCAGAGGGTCTAGCGATAAACGTGGTCCGATTGGATTCAGACGAGACGATAAGGGTTGGAAGTGCCACAAGTGCGGGATGGTTGGGTCGGGTATTGACCTTGTCTCCGTCAGATTGTGTGGGCTCAAATTTAGGGACTCTGACTCACAAACCAAAGACAAGGTCAGTGCATGGTTTCAAGGTCCAAACGCTATTGAAACTCCACTGCCTAAGCCAGCCGACGTTAGCGGAGAGGACTTCCCGCCAAGGGATGAAGTTCTCGACTTATGGAAAGAGTCATACTCATTGAACAAGCTTGAAGAGAGCCATTCCGTATTTAAGTTTTTGAGGTCAAGGAACCTACATCTTGTCTCGCTCTCCCAAACAGGAATCGCTCGCGTTACTCCTGATAGAAATGCTTATCGTTGGCCAAAGTGGTGGCCTGGAGGACGCTCAATGAAATGGCGATTAATAGTCCCTGCCTTTGACTCAAAAGGTCAGTTTCGAAGCATACATGCAAGGGCTATTAGTGAGACACACAATGCCCCAAAGACGTTGTGGCCCAGCGGATTTCAAGCAGCTGGCTTATTCATGCCCAATCGATTTGCTGTAAAGATGATGCGCTCAGAAAAGCAGGACATTGACGGTTTGATGTTTGTTGAAGGGATCACAGACTTCATCAAGGCATCTACGGAGGCTCAAAGAGAGGGGCTGAAGCTTGCTATTCTTGGCGGAACTTCTGGCTCATTCTCATCAGTGAGCAAATTGTCTATTCCAGACGGAATCAAAATCTACATCGGGACTGACCCAGACGCCAAGGGCGACACATACGCCACCACCATACAGACTCAACTTGGTTCACGCACAACATACCGGCTCCCACTTCGAAGCTTAGAGGGGGCGACCGGTGACAGACCTTGATGAAATACTCTCTGGAGAAGAGGGCGGAGTAACACTGTCAGGCTTGTTGAAGATGGCAGAAGAGAGTCACGAAAATGGCAAACAAGAAGGACCACAATCGAGTTTGATAGGGCGACTGGAAACGACCACAACTCGAGACGGTACGGAGAAGATAAGGCCAACAGTATCGAATCTGATCCTGATTTTGTCTAAAGACAAGAGATGGAAAGGAAAGGTTTGGCTCGACGAGTTCCGATCAGTCGTAATGATGGATGACCAGGACTACAAAGACACTGATGATACCCGCGTAAAGCTTTGGATGAAAAAGCACTACGACATCTCATTCAGCACTGACGTAATCGTAGAGTCAGTCACATACACAGCAGAAGAAAACGGCAAGAATCCTCTGGTCAATTGGCTGAAGGGGATCACATGGGACGGAACGCCACGTATGGATGAGTGGTTGGTCCGAGCTGTTGGAGCAGAAGACAGTAAACTGAATCGAGAGATGGGTAGACGCTGGTTGGTTCAGTGTATTGCAAGAGCATTCAAGCCAGGAATCAAGGCCGACTGCGTCTTGATCCTTGTCGGGCCTCAAGGCGCGAGGAAGAGCACTACATTTAGGCTTCTTGCTACTGATGAATACTTTTGTGATACCCCGATGGATATCGGCTCATCGAACGCCTACATGCAGATTCATCGAGCATGGATCTATGAGGTAGCAGAGTTGGACTCTATCCGAAGGGCACACAACTCATCGACCAAAGCATTCCTGTCGGCGCAAGAGGACACTTTCCGTCCACCGTATGGGCGAAAGGCAATCACCTTGAAGCGACACACGGTTTTCTGCGGAACGACCAATAAGGGCGAGTTCATCACGGATATGACTGGTTCTCGTCGCTACTGGCCAGTCCAAATCGGAAAGATTGACACTGACTGGACGCTGAACAATCGGGCACAGATATGGGCAGAGGCCGTGGTTGCATTCAAGAACGGTGAGAAGTGGTACCTCGAGAACGAAGCAGAGCAACAATTGGAAGAACAGTCATCGGACTTCAGGCAATACGACCCGTGGCACGAAGTCATTGAAAACTTCATGGTGGCGAACTACGGAGCGCTCTCTACCAGTGAAATAATGACTCAAGCCTTGAGCCTGGAGAAGTACCAGATGACTCGCAACAACGAAATGCGAGTTGGAGACATCATGCGTCAAATTGGGTATGAAAGAACCAGGAAGCGCATCGGTGGGCAACGAACATATGTTTGGAAGAAGGCAGACCCAGACAATGTGATTGCAATTTCTACTCCAGAACTGGTACAGAATGTAGATGGGAGTGATAGTTGATGTTGGTTGATATGATGAAGCCTGAAGACGTTGAAATGCAAAGCTTGATAGATGAGTACCTTACTGAAGACGATAAAAGTCTGGTTTTTAAGAAGGTACAATCAAACAAGGCGATGGGAATACATGGGGGAAACAGTTTTGTCCTGTATTCCAACGCCAACAAGGTAAAAGAGTTCGTAGAAAACGGCCACTATGTACAATTCATAGCCTATGGTATCGACTACATGATTCTTAAAGAGTCAGGAACCTTTACCTTGCGTGCCAACGATTTTGACTCAATCGATCAACTGACTGAGTTTACTAGTGAATACATGTTCGACTGGTACCAGGACACTGGCGACATAGACATGGATCTTCTCGACAAAATTTATGCTTGGCTATTGGTTTCCCCGTACCAAGCAATGGCGATGTCAGAATGCGCCAGAGACCACCTACACAAAACAGTAGATTATCTGTGGATGTGTACGGTAGTAGAGAACAAAGCATTTTCAAGTGAATGCTATGGGGAAAGCAAGCGACTGATCAACTCTAAACTTGATCATTGGTTCAACGGTGTTTCCATTTTGCGGCGAGGCTGTGGCTATGAAAACATCATAAAACCGATGGAGTTTGAATGGACGACATAGAACGAATCCAAAACTGCTGGACGATGCCAGAGAACTGGGCCGTTGAAGTATGTGGCGACACCATGCAGGTTTTTGACTCAGAACGTGAAAATGTGATCACAGCTATGACTCAAATAAATATCATTGAGAAGATCAACGAGCACATAGAGACACAACAACACTGGGTCGCCTTCAAATTAATGGAGGCAACACTCAAAGAACCAATAGAAGCCTGACTACTTCTTGTAGGTCGACTTCTTCTTAGCGGGTGCTTTCTTGGCGGGTGCTTTCTTAGCAGGTGCCTTCGCCGCAGGTGCCTTCGCCGCAGGTGCCTTCTTAGCGGGCGCAGCGAGTTTGGCTTCGAGTTCCCCGATGTACGCATACAGTGCGGCGTATACCTCTTGAGAATTGTACCCATGCCCACTAGGGCGAAGACGGGTAACAATACGCATTGCTTCTACTGTTTCTTTAAGACTCATTGTCTACTCCATTTATGAACGAAGGCCCGATTTTAATCCAGGCCAGTCTCTGACAGATACTACACCACCTGTAGCTTTTTCGATACCGATGGCCAAGGGAAGCGATGGTGTCTTCCGGCCATACTCAAGGTCTCTCAGATATCCAAGACTCAAACTAAGATTGAATCTATCCAGTTCTATATTCAGCCAACCAACGAAAGATGCCCGCGTGCTTTTCCCAGGCAAACTCTTTCTGTAATCTTCGATGACCATTAGACACACCTTGTCAAATAAAAATAGCGTACCGGACAAGTTTTGTCCACAATGGGGTGTGGCTCCTTGACACACTTCAGTTAAGAAAGTACTCTGGGAACAGGAGAACACAACCAATGAATCAAGAAGAGCGCAAAGCCTGGCTAACTGAACGGAAGAAGGGTCTTGGTGGTACCGATGTAGCATCAATAATGCTTGCATCATCAAATATGGAAGACAGGGTCGGGTGCTTTGAGCGAAGTCTATTCAAGTTGTGGTCTGAAAAAACTGGATGTTTTGAAACAGAAGATTCTGACAATCAGTTCCTGATGCGTGGTCGAGTTATGGAGAAATACGTTTGTGAGCTATACGAACTCCATTTAGGGGAGGGATGTCGCCTTTGGGAGAAGGGTTTGACTTGGCATTCTACTCGGCCACGCATCTTTGGAACGCCTGATCGAATGGTTGAACACGATGGAGTTGTGTTTGGTATGGACGCCAAAACCAGACGGATGCGCAAGGGGTGGGGCAAGAGCGGGACTACAGACATACCTCTAGATGTAGAAGTTCAAATGAGGGCCTACATGGAGATATTCGACGCCCCGTGCTGGGACATCGCCACCTTGTTTGGCTTGGATGACTTTAGGGTCTACAGGCTTGAACGAGACAAAGACCTTGGTGGACAAATACTAGATGTCGCAGAGCAGTGGTGGGACTCCTACGTTGAAACGCAGACACCTCCGCCAGTCGACGGTACTGACCTTTGTCGTCAGACTCTTGGTAAGTTGAACCCTCGAGTAAAAGATGATGTTTTGAGAACCGCAAGTGTTGCTGAGCGGGACATATACGAAAAAATTCTACGCATTAGAGGTGAGCACAAGCAAGTCACCGAGAAGAAGAACGAGCTTGAGAACCAACTGAGGAACTGTATAGGAGACTCACTTGGGATATCTGGCATTGCCACCTGGAAGCCAACAAAGCCACGGCAGATGTTCGATAAGAAACGATTCTCATCCGACCACCCAGACCTTTACCAACAATACGTTACTGAGGGCTCCTCTAATAGAGTCCTAAGAATTATGGAGCCAAAAAATGACGACAGCGATTAGTCGACGCGACCAACTCACATCTTTGAATGCATTCTTGGGCGCAAAAAGAGATAGCCTTGTCAAGATTGCCCCGAAGGGCACAGACGTTGACCGCATCATTCGGGTTGCAATGTTTGAGGCTGCAAAGAACGAGCGACTTGCCCAGTGTACTCCTGGGTCTGTTTATATTGCCTTGGCTAAAGCGTGTGAGTTGAACTTAGTTGCCGGTGGCGTGCTTCATCGTGCATCTCTCGTTCCGATGTGGAACAAGCGTGCCAAGTCGTATGATGCAGAACTTTGGATTGAGTACACAGGCTTGATGGACCTTGTAAAGCGGTCTGGAGAAGTGGCTCACTTTGTTGCTCGCGTGGTCCACGAAAATGATGAGTTTGATCACCACTTCGATCTTGAATCAGGTGAAGTGCTCAAGCACAAGGTCAACTACGAGGATCCTGGTGGCCTGAAGCTTGCCTACGCCGTCTGCTACTACAAAGACGGTCAACGGCAAGTAGAGGTTATGCGAAAGGATCAGATTAACAAGATTCGTTCGAACTCTCGCAGTCCAGACAATGGTCCTTGGGCACAGCATACGGAAGAAATGTGGCGCAAGACTGTCATTCGACGGATCTGCAAGTATCTTCCACTCACGCCACAAACATCAGCTGTGCTTGATCACGACATCAAATCAGACTTTGAAGACGGTGGCGTTATTGACAACACTGTTGGTAGTGACATACATTTAGCCAATGAAGATGTTATTGTTGGTGACGACAATGTTATTGATGTTACTAATGAACCAAAGCCAAAGAAACGAAGGAAGTCGAGCGTAAAGGATTTGGTTGAAAAGGCCAAAGAGAACGAACTTCCAGAACCCGAACAAGATTTTACTGAGTAGGAGATTTAATGTCACTCATCGATCAAGCAACATCAAAACGATCACGAAACAAAATGTTTAACGAGACCGCAGGAACGCGGTCGACACCAAAGATGATCATCCAGTCGACGGAACTACTGTCGATTATGCGATCTATCTTTGATGGCGAAGTGGTCGACAAGAAGACCAAGAAAGAGTGGTCGGGCTATCGTAGAAAACTGAAGACTTCTCGTTGGACTCTTGCAGGGACATTGAATGCGGTACACGAGGAACTGTGGACAAGCATGATGAAATCAACACTTCATTCAATGAAAAAGAACATCAACAATTCACAACCAAACGGTGAGTGGAAGTTGTATGACTACGAAGTTGACATTCGAACTGGCAAAGATGATGTTCAAGCAATCATCCTGGCGGCAGAATGGGTTGATTCTCGAAACGAGGCAGACCTTCGATACCAAAACGGGGTTCCTGCAGTAGACGTTCACGTTGATGTGTCCAACAACAACAAGGAACTGATTGAGGCGCTTATGCAAAAGCAAGACTCATCAAACGACGATGAACTCAAAGACTTGATGAAGAAGGTTATGCTTCAAATGGCAAGCAAGGCAATTTCTGAAAATGAAGAAGCGCCAAAGAAGCCC
>TARA_R110002020_G_scaffold197900_1_pt1 | contig 10177 bp, 8 predicted proteins | sample TARA_R110002020 | Tara Oceans TARA_R110002020 (sample SAMEA4396489) | marine metagenome | biome: Westerlies Biome; feature: [MES] marine water layer (ENVO:01000295) within the mesopelagic zone...; material: water (ENVO:00002006), including particulate matter (ENVO:01000060) such...
CACGCGGCTAGATCCGCTAGTCGATTGATAGACTTGCTCGTTCCACACACCTGTTCCGGCTGCTCCAGCGGAGTCAGTCGAGTCACCAGTAATGGTGAACTTCTTAGGTGCGATCTCAGGGCAGATCAACCAGCCTTTGAGAGCGTAAGTCACTCCAAGCCCCTTCAGAAGCTCGCCAGACATATCGGACTCACGGAGGTCAGTCCGAATCGAGTTCTCAGCGGCGGCTTGCGTCTTGAGCCGCTCGGCAGTGAGCAAGTCACAGACGAGGACACAGACAGGCATTCCGTCAGCCATTGCGGTAGCATACTTACCAGTAGCGTCTTCCTGAAGCATACGCATCTTGATCGACTCAAGGTGCGCCCAAGACAGGGCCTTGGTGTTCTGCTTGTCGGGAGTGTCAATGGTTCCAGCAACATCATAAGTTCCGTTTCCGAAACCGTAAGTGTTCCAGCGGGCGGCGGTGTTCGTCTCGAAGCACTCGTTGGAGTCTCCATTCTCAGTGAACTTGCCGTCAGCCAAAGCGATGAAGCGATTGCCCGAGATACGAGCAAACTCGTCTTGATACATCCGAACCCAGTACTCAGTTCCGAGGTCAGTCAGGAGACTGACAATCTCATCACTTTGCGACTTGGACTCAGCGGCGGCACGAAGACTCTCAACAGAGAAGTTATTCGTCTTGAAGCTCTTTTGCAGGAGCCCGTAGCCACGCTCAGACGGGTTAAACGTAATAACGTCAGCAGGGGGATCGACGTTATTCGTCGCGTTAATCGCGCCACCAGTGGAGTCGCCTCCGTAGTTAGCAGTCGAGTTCCCCTTGATCGGCTCAGGATAAGCCGCGTTGTCTCCGTCAATGAATTCAGCGTCCGCGTCAGCAGTGATGCCTACTCGGTCATATTGAATATGCTTCTGGACAAAGCCAGCGTTCTGCTTCCATTCGGAGCGGTTGTCTCGGAAAAGCGCCAGCAACTTGCTGGAGCGGTTCATCTTTCCGTTAATCTTAGTAGAACCAATGATACCAGTATAAGTGGTCCAGAAGTCCGTAATTGCGGATTGTGCCATAGTTTCGTGTCTTTCTAGTTAAGGCTTTGCGGGATCTCCGTCCAAGCCAAAAGACCAGCCGCTGACAGGTTGCCAAGCTCTTAAAACTGGTCTCAGTTGTGGTGCAACGTGCGACGTTGCCTACTAGAAGGGTTATGGCCCCAGCGATCCCAAAGTGAATTTTACCGCTGGCCTTTGCTCCAGCGCACATCTTATTTATCAGGATGACAGAAGATTGTAAAGTCCCTTTGTGTGCGCTACTATGTGGTATGCCGTTACCCAAGTCTGTCGAAGTCGGAGGAGTTAAATTCAGAATACAGCGAACCCCTAAAGCTAAGGGCGATGAGGACTTCGGGGAGATCGACACAGATAGGCGCGTGATTTACATTAACCCGTCTGTCTGCAAGACACAGAAAGCGGAGTGGCTCACGCTTAAACACGAAGTAGCTCACGCCGCCCTTCACGTATCAGGCATTGGATACGTCCTTAAGCACAAAGATGAAGAGGCACTGGTGCGAATGCTAGAGCATATAATGATCCCCTCTCTGGAGAAGCTCACTCTTTTGGAACACTCTTAGCGATCATTCTTTTGTATGGGAGAACCGCCCACTCGGGGCAATATACTTGTAGCTTGGCCTCTGGGAATTCTTTGAACACAGCATACCACCCTTTAGCCCATTTCTCTGCTGGAGCCTTATTGTCTGTGTTGTTCCGATAGTACTTTTCTGACTGAGGATAGTGCTTCTCGGTGAGCGTCTCCCTGCTTCCCGTCCATAAGCTATCGAAGCCAATTAGTCTTATATCGCTAAACCCTACCCGTAACGCCCATAGCACTGCGGTCTGCCCAGCGTTCTGTGGGTCTCTACCAATGGTGTCTTGTTTGTCTCTGGGCGGGACTGCACCTATTAGCGAAATCTTTCTAGTGACACCTCTGTTGCTCTCTACATATCTGTATGCTTGAGGGCCAAGAATGACAGGTCGCGTTATGCGCTGCTTCCCAAGCAATATCTCCCCCACGATTCGAGCGTCCGTCACGACAACTGAGTTGGTGTCCTCAGTTAGATTGCACCCAATGGAGATGCCGTCTGACCAACTGTGATTAGCTCTGCTTGGGCCGTTTCCTACGATGTATATTTTACTCATAGTTCAAGGCCAAGCCCTGCTGTCAGCTTTTCTTTCGTGGTGACTTCCGCGTTGCCTTCTTAGAGGCAACCTTTTTAGGGGCTACTTTCTTAGATGTTACCTTTTTGGGTGGTCGCCCTACTTTGCTTCCGTATGTTCCTTTTCCTTGTGGCATAAATAAACCCTATCGAGCGTAGCTCGCTAAGTCAAGATCGCCCTTTGGCCCCAAGCTTTTCCCTTCCCTTTTAATTGATTACAAGAAAGCCCCGCTGAGAGGGTCGGATGAGAGTCTCAGCGGGGCCTCAGTGCGTCCAGCAAGGGGCTTAAAACGGAATATCGTCACTCTCGTCCAGCTCGTCCTTTTCCTTGCGTGGCAGATTGTCGCCCTCGGGGATCGCTGTGCTTCGCTGCTCCTGAATCTGGTCCTGTTTCTGAGACCTCAAATAAGACTGGAACTCCTTATCGGCTTCCTTGGCTTTTTCAAGCTCCTCATCCGAGGGTTCAGAAGCTTTGAGGACCGGGATGTCATACTTGGTAGAGCCTTGCTGCCCCTCGTTTGTGGAGCCATCCCAAGTGACGAGCTTGCCCTCCAGTTGGCCTCCAGCAGATTTCTGGAGGTCAAACCACGCTCCGCTTCCGCTCCCTGAAAGGACAAGGCAAATGGTTCCAGTTTCTCCGTTGTGAAGTTTGCCGATTCCATAGACACAGATGGCGAATTTTCCACCACAACCGCGAACCGTATCCTTGATGTCTTTCCACTTGCCCGAGACGACTGGGGTTCGGGACTTAAATCCATAGTAAACATCAAGGTCTTCGTTCTGGACGTTCTTTACCTCGTTAGCGCGGATTCCTGTGTTTTTTGCGGTGCTGTATCCACGGACGGAATAAAGAGTGTCAAACGGGATGAATTGAAACGACTTGTGCCGGATGTTCTCCTCTTTCTCTTTATCCCACGATTGAATGCGGCCTTCTCCGTGAGCGCCTTTCCACTCAAGAAATTGCTTTACGGGGCTTGATGCTCTTTTTGTAGTTAATGACATTGTATTGCTTTTGTTGTATTTGTGTTGCCGTCTATCCGTGCTGTCTCTTCGGAGAGCCTTGTAAGCCGCTCTCCGCTAGATCTCTTTATGCTCCTACGCTGATTCCAAAGCTGGACGCAACATCTTCGTGGCTAGGTGCTTTACCTTTAGCGGCTGCTGGAGCCGCCGTTCCTTGGCTCAAGTTTACCCCAGAGGCGGCTTGGTCTTTCTTGCCTTTGTTGAGCTTGCCTAACTGCGCCCTCAGTGCTGCATTCTCCTTCAGCAAGGTCGGAGCGTAAGCGGCAGACGCCATAGCGAAAGCTTTGTTCTCTGCTGAAACAGAGTCGAAGTCAGCGGAGTTGGCAAACGCTAGATCTCCTTTGAGTTGCTTTTTATTAGCCTCCGAAACAGGAACCTCTGCATACTTGTCCGTAATCTCTTTAACTTGAAGTCGGTATAGCTTTTGGGATTTAGCTTGGGCTTCCTTTTTGCTTTCTGCTTGCGCTAATTGATTGGCCTCGTGAGTTGACTTAGCATCCTCCAGCATTTCCTGCTGTGATTCGATGGCTTTATTGTAATCTCCCGCCATCAGAGATACTTTCTGCTCGATATGTCGCTTGTATTTCGAGTTTGACTCTCCTGTCTCTTCGTCCTCGTCAGGCATCAATGCGTCAATCTTGTCTGCAAGAATCCTCGGGTTAGTCTCTCCGATTGCTCGGGCGACGGACTTCTCATCTAGCCCGAAAGACTCAGCCAATGACTTCATTTCTTCCGCTATTTTGGCTACAGGCAATTCGTAGGCATTCGCGTAAGCGTCGGATGATTTGACAGCCAGTTCGTAACTGTCCTCAGTTAGCTGCCTATTCAGCAACTCCAGTTCCTCTAAGCGATCCTGCTTCTCTTTCATCTCACTCAGTTGAGATTCTAGCTCTAGCTCTCTGGGCGAGGACGCCGGGGATTTCTTGGCCTCTTTGAGTTGTTGTTTGAGCGACTTCCACTTGGCTCGCTCTTTGTCCTCCATGCCTTCGACCTCGGCCTCGGTCTCTGCGTCAAACGCCTCTTCGTCAAACTTGTCGGGATCAGCTTTCTTTGCCGCTTTGTCGTCGCCTTTGTCGCTGCTTTTGTCGAATCCAAGGTCAGGAACACTGATGTCGTCGCCTTCTCCGCTGGTGTCTTCTCCGCTGGTGTCTTCTCCGCTCGTGTCTTCTCCGCTCGTGTCTTCTCCGCTGGTGTCTTCGTTAGTGTTGACGAGATTCTCTACCGCCGCGTCCTCTTTTGAGGCACTTGGGTCTTCGGCTTTTACATCATCGACTGCGGGGGCGGCTGTCTGTGACTCATCGGCCTCTTTGCCTTGCGACTTAGCCCATGCTTCTTGAATGTCAAAATCCTTGGCCTGATCTCCCGATGGAGCTTCTGTCTTTTGTTTGTTTTCGTCCATGATATTGAGTTGTCGTTATTTTGGAATCTCGCTTACGTCGTTGATTAACCCTCTTGCCCTTGGTTTGGCTGGGACTCTGGTGATTTGTAACTTAGTCTGAATCATTGTGGCTAACCTCAAGAACCCTGACATGACGCTGGCCGTGTGAGCAAGCATATCGTTTGTGTGAACGCCGTCAAGTGTTTTGTTTATGTCCGCTACGGGGGCTTCCCGAAGGCACTCATCAATTAGCCGCTCAATCGCGGGCGCGACCGCCCTAAGAGCATCCTTGTCCTCTTTTGTCATAACTTAAATTACTTGCGGAGCTTGCTGATAATCTCTAGCGATTCCCCTTCTCCGTGTCCCATCCAAAGCACAGCACTTAGTGACTCCGCTTCTGACTTCGCTGACCTTACAGCACGAACGGTAGAGAGTGCAAGACTTATTTCTTCATCATCCATTGCCTCTACATCTGATCCTGTGACCTCCGCATAGAGGTCCAGCGTTTGCTTTGCTATCATGACTTGATTTGACCCCTTTGCTATTGCGGCTTAGGCTGGTGTCCGCGTATTTTACTCGCCGCGAGAGCGCCGTCAATAGCCATCTTTGCTTGGGACTCATTATTCTCGCGAATGATCTTTGCATCTGACTCAGCTTTCTTTAGCTGCTGGTCTAGCTGGAACTTCTCAACTTTCATTTGAGACTCAGTAGCCGCTTCGTTGAGCCTGCTTTCTTGCTCTTCTCCAGCGGCCCCCTGCTGTTGTTGTTGATCTTCTGCGTCTCGCTGCTCTTTCTCGATAGCTTTCATGCCGTTCATAAAGAATTCTCCGAGTCGCTGCACCTGAGCGGTAATCTCGTTGATGCTTTGCTCGGTCACATCGTTAGGAACGATCATCTCAAGGTGGTTTTGGCAGTGCTTGTAAATCGGCAGGTTCTTTAAGGTGTATTCAGTTAACTCTAGCTCGCCGCTCTCTACGAGATCCTTGGTCGCCATCATTACCTCAAGGTGAACCTCAAGGTGAACCAAATGGTCTTCGCCGTCATTGGGTTCAATCTCAGCGCCGTCTAGCATTTGATTATTCTCTAGCTCCGCAATCTTATCATCGTAGGTCTTCCTTGTCTGGTTCGGTGGCCCAATGTAAGAGTCAGCGGCCTGCTTCCCGGCCCTGTTCAGGATGTAGTCGTAATCATTGTTTTTGCGGCCCTGAGCATCCATTGACCCGTAAGTGTTGGATCGGATGTCTTTCAGCGCGTTCATCTGGTTGGCTTTGCTTCCTCCCCCAAGAACCCTGATCGCCTTCACCCCGCTCCACTGAATCGCGTTAAATATGTCTTCACTTAGCCCGTCCTCCTCAATCAAGAGTCGCTTCATCTCTATGGACTCAGGCGTGTCCTTTTCGTCCCTGAAGATCCTCGCTACCATTTCTGCGTAAATCCTGTCGAGAGGAGGGTAAAACAACGTAATTGATGCGGAGTTCATCGCGTTCATCTCCTCTAGCGTGGCGCTGATGTTGTCTGAGTTTGCCCTCTCCCCAAATGAGTCAACCTCCCCGATGTTGCCTGAGACCTTCCGCAAGGCACTGTCGATAATGCTCATCGCCGGAATCAGGCTTTGGCCAAGATCTCGCGTCTGCTGCTTTTCTGGCATCCTGACCCCCGGAGCGAGAATTGTTCCGAACGCTCCGAACTCGACCAAAGCCGTGTCTTGAAGTTGTTCTGTTCCGTCCACCTCATATTGAGGGAGAGAGTTAAGCTTCGCCGCGTTAAGCAGATCAGTGGTAGAAATGTTTTCTGCGTTACAAAGCTGGTAAATGAAATGTCCCATGCCGCGAACGGTTGCCAAGCGGTTCCCTTTGCCTGACGAGTAAGGGAACACCTGAAACGCCTCGTTCATGCTTTTGTATTTGCTTATTTGCTTCTGAAGGAACTCGCCGTCCTTCTCGGGCGTAGTGAAGAAGCTGACCGATCCGTCTAGCTCCTCCAAGAAAATATAAATTATAGGGATAGGTTTTACGGTGTGACTGACGTATGCCTCGTTAGCCAGAAGATCCTCCTCCAGCTTCTCCCAGTTCTTCCAGTCCCCTCCCTTTGATGTTGCTGCTGAGTGAATCGCTTTCCTCACTGCGACCGCATCCCACCCTTGTTTAGCTGCCTCGCCCTCGTTTCTGATCTTCCTCCACAGATCCCCAACGTGAAGCTCTCTCTTCATGGCAGCAATAGGAATCTGCGAACTGACTGGCTCGCAATTGACCGGGAACTTAATGTCACTGCGTCCCGCGCTTCCTACTTTCCATGAGTTTACGTCCTCGAAGAAAAGAACCCCAGCGCCGTCATCGACAAAGTTACAGCAAAGGTCGTTGAGACGGGTAGCGAAGCAATCCCAATCCCGTAGCATCTCCGAAAACCTAGTGGCTAAATGGCGCTCTGCCTCAGTCTTTTGAGGCCCCGGAATCTTCGTTGACAGCGGGATCGAGACAAGGTTTCTGTCGGACTCAAAGATGTCCATGATCCCTGATGCCGCGTTGCTCGTAATTAGCTTCCCGTGTCCTGTGTTCAGGTTGTATAGCTCCCCTTGTCCTTCTTCCTCTCTCTTTGATTGGCTGTAAGGCGGAACATTGTTAAGTAACTCCTGAACTATTGACCTATTGTATGATCCTACTCGGTCATCATCAACCAGCCCCTTGTAAATCGCTCTGGCTGAGTCTGCGTTCAGAAGCCTAGATTCAGGAACCTCTCCTGTTTCAAGGTCAGGAACCGCAAGTATATCGAGGGCTGATTTACGAAAATTTTCTAACATTAGAATTGAAGTTTTTTAGATGACCTACCAGCAGACATTCCAAATCTTTTGCGAGCCCCTCTGAACTCAGTCTGTGCGCGGCCTATGATAGCCTTTTGCTCTTGAGAATCAAGCAGTCTGTTTTGTATGGCCACATCCAGCATTACCACAAATGCGTCCGCTAAGTCAGGGCTCTTCCCTGTTCTTGCTCGCATTCTTGGTTTCGGCTCAACCTTCAGCTTGTGTCCCGATTGTTTTTCATCGTATTCTCGCGCCACAAGCTCCTGTACTACTGAGGCAGGAATGCCCGAGACCTGTCCTGATCGAATATACTGCTTGGGTTGGACCCACAGTTCTGACACCCGATTGCTAAACTCCAGCTTTGTGTCTCCGTTCAGGCTTACCGTCCGGCCTGACGGACTGCCTCCGAACTCGATCTTTTTGACTTTGGGGGACCACTCCATATCGACGATATGGCCAAAAGCAATCCCCGCTCCTGAGTTATCAAAGCCCGCACATTGCGGAGAAATGCCGCGATCTACGGACATGTTCCGCCAATTGATGACGATTTGGTGACTAGGGGCCATCTCTCTTGTGTCGTCAATGGGAATCTCGTTGATACATGCTACATGGAGCTTCTGCACTCCGTTTACCCTGCCACAGATTGCCTCGATGCTCGGGCTCCTGTCTCCTCCGCTGGTAAACGCGGAATCCAATCCGCAAACTCTAGTTAGCTGGTCTGGGTTGTCCCACTTGGGCTCATCGGTTCCTGACGCGCTCATTAGCTCGGACTCAGAATAAATGGCGTTAGGCGACTTGTCAGAACACCACATGGCTCTATACATCCGATAATAATATCGGGAAGTCGCCGTGTATGTCTCTTTTGCCGCATCCATGACTGGCTGTGATGGCATCCAAAAGCACTTAGGGGATTTTTTCGCTCTGTCCTTAGCGTCCCAGTTTTGCTCTTCTTTGATCCTTGGGGACTTCTCTGCATCAAGCCTGATGACCTTGCCTCGCTGAGTGAGCCATGAATCAGGTTCATGCGCCACAGAGTTCCACCCGTCTTTTGGCTCACAGAACTTCCCAAACGGGTCAAGTTTCAGATTCGGGTTCCCGAGTGCTATCATTTGAAACTTCGGGTTGTTAATCAGGTTGGTATAAGCAACGGTCAGCAAGTTAGCGGAAAGGTCAGGAAGCTCGTCAGCAATCAATAAACAGAGCCCCCCTCCCGGCGCTAACGCCCCCGCAAGAACTCGCGCCACAACGTCCGGGTCAGTTGACAAAGCCGTGTTAGACGGAGCTTTTGCTCCCATTACTTTTGACGTAGCTTCCTCTCCTTTTTGTTTGTCAGCGGCCACAAGCCTGAGTCCTGACGCATCTGTGATCTCCCCTTGAGCGCCTAACCCTCGGATAACGCATTTGGAGTGAACTGATTTGCCGGGAGCGACCGTCCCTTTCTGCCCGAAGTAATGCTCTACTTGGGACCAGTATTCCTTAACCGCCTTCCAGATCCGACCTTTGGCCATCTCGATTGTGGTCGATGTCAGGAGGCATAGCGTCTCGGTCGGGGCGCTGAGATACATGATAATAGCATATAACCCGTAGCAGTCGCTTTTCCCTCCTGATGATGCTCCCGCCACCCCTAAGAATCTTTTTGGCTCCCGATTGGCTAGTGCCTCACGGACCATGAGTTCACCCCAGTCGTTCCAGATGTGGTGACGGGTTGAGTCTTTGTTGTTGAAAATGATGTCAACCGCGTTTTTATAGTGCGAAAAAGAATCAAGCCTCCCGTCCTCCCAGTCGCCACGCGGGTCATGCCTCAAGCAGAATAGCTCAATATCAAGCGCACTTACGTTTGCTGGCCACTTCCGATTGTATTTCGTAATAGCGATCATTCGTTCTAACACCTGCCTAACAGCTTGTCCAGCCTCAGCCCGCCCAGCTATGTTGATCGCCACAGCGGATAAAAGCTCTTGACAGAATGGACTCACCCGTGAGAGGTTCGCCTTGGCGGGCCGATAGCCCCGTGGCTCACTGGTTGATTTCGTGCTGAATAAGTCGGGACCAGTGATCCCTCTGTAGGTAGCCCCTACGGTAGAGGGACAATCCAAATCTCAGCCAGTTAGCACTGGGGGGCGCGGATCAACTAGCTTGATGAGAGCTAGGATTGGATACTCAAAAGGTATTTACGGTTGATCTTGTTTCATGCGGACGACCGAGACTCGGTTTCACTTGATTAGCTCTCCTTTCCTCCCTTGCGGGGGGAAGGGGGGCTGTTTCACGAACTTCTCTCGATCTGGTTTCACTTCGTTTCCTTTACTTCAAAAGAGCATTGAGACAAAAGAAAAATAACTCAGAAATGTCTTGCTGTTTGATGTTGTTGCTGCATAATCTTTATTGAAGCAAATCAAAAATAAAGACTTTGAGACAGTGGTGTAACGGCAGCACAGACGCCCCAAGCGTTGCATTAACTACTAATCAGTATGGTAAACAGGTGAAGGTTCGATTCCTTCCTGTCTCATAATTATAATCAACTACCGCAACCAATGACACTAACCAACACACAGCTACTAGAGTTCGCAAAGACCCTAAACCCAGAAACTCCCATCAACACTTCATGCTCCCGCACATGACTAGCATCACGAGCAGCCACTCAGTTGAGCGGCAAAGCACATTGGATGGATGATTGGGAGGTATTTGACCCCGTGGGTTCGGGTGGTGCCAACGGCTTTACATCAGTTGCAGAGGGTTACGCAGAGTGGACTATGAGCATGGAAGGTTCTGTAGAAGGCTACCCTA
>TARA_R110002020_G_scaffold21893_2_pt1 | contig 10174 bp, 13 predicted proteins | sample TARA_R110002020 | Tara Oceans TARA_R110002020 (sample SAMEA4396489) | marine metagenome | biome: Westerlies Biome; feature: [MES] marine water layer (ENVO:01000295) within the mesopelagic zone...; material: water (ENVO:00002006), including particulate matter (ENVO:01000060) such...
CATCTACCACATCACCTGTATCACTAACATCTTTTCTAATTTCTAATATCTCATCTAAACCAGCATTTAAACTACCGCTGGACTCATATATGGTTGTATCTTTTTCTGCGAATGTAAAAAAATGCATCTATCTACTCCTATGTACCAACACCTAAATTATCACCAAGAACCTTACCCTTGATATCTGAATTAGGAAATTTAATTTCAAATATACTTGGGTCTAATGATGGATATAAAACCCCCTCAATTAAAGCTGAACTAATATCATAAAAATTTCCAGAATAACCATCTGCTATACTATGTTTGTTAGTAATTACAATTGGTAAATTATTTGGATTATTATCTGCTGGTGGAACAACGGTAGCTACACCATCTACCAATGATAATTCATATGCTATATCAGATAAGACTACTGGTTGTCCTAGTTGCCATCTGTCAATGTTAAAAAAGTCTTGCACAGTTGTAACACATCTTAAAAGAACATCTTGTTTATTAAATCCAGATTTTGTTAAAATACCAAAATCAATTGCAATATGAATTATATAAGCATCCTTTATATTAATAGCATCAGTAACCATTCTATACTGAGACAAATATGTTTTTAGATTATTTTTTACTGTATCACTTAATGTAGTTAATTTTTTATTAGAATCATATCCGAGTGTATACATATTAAGTGCTAATGGATTTGGTATTCTTCCAGTCTGCAGTGATAAAACCGTTGAACCTATATCAGCTTCTGTTATTGTTCTTTCTAATTCTTCTGTTGCGGAGGATTTATTTAATTGATCGTCTGATGTAAAATGAACCTTTGCAATTGAACCATATCGGGCAGGTAATGAATATGCTCTGACGATATAATCTTCTTTTGTAACTGCTCGTTGTTGAGCTTGAAAGTGTGCCAAAGCACTTTCCCTAACTTCTCTAACTGTTTGTCCAGCAGAACCACCTTTAGCTGGTGATACATTTGTAAATCCAACTGAGTCTTTTGCTTCTTGAACTAAGGTAGCTGATAATAAACTATCTTGTATCTCAAATGTTATGTTTGATATATCCGTTATGGTATTAGAATTTACATTGTCATCTAAACCACCACCATATGCATATTCTATTGTGAGTGTCGTGTTAGCTGGAGCTAGTCCAAAAGTTTTTGTTTTAAGAAAGTTACTTGGATCAAATGCATCAGTTAGATAACTTGGACTACCTGGTAAATTAGAACCAACACTAGTTGGATTTGGAATAACCTCTTCATCAGGATTATCCGATACACCAGCTCCAAATCTTAAAACTACTTTATCGTTTTCATCTATGTAAGTTGTAAATCTACGAGATGTCTTTTTTAACTTTAAAATATAAGGAGCTGTCTGACCATCAATAGCTGAAACAGGATCATTATCTACATTGTTTTCCATATCCTCAAATATAGTATCTCTAGCTAGAGAATCTACTTCATACCATTTATTACCATCACTATCTGTACATGAGAGTATTTCTATCACATCTGGATTTGATAATTTTATCTGTGAATATTTTTCTGCAGTACTGAAATCAAAAAATTCTGTTACTATTTCTCCACTCTGAACTCCGACTTGTTTTTTTAATAAAAATCTAGTTGGTATTCCTCCATTGGTTTCATATATAGTAGATTGCATTATGTTGGATAAATCCGATGATTTAAAATTAACATCTTCTAGTGTACGAAATGTAGTTCCATTGGTACTAGCTTTTACATTGGTTCCAGCTTTTACAGTTAATCCATACCTTAAATCTGGTTGATCGTTTAAAGCTGGAACTACTTGAAACACATCTAAAACAGCATCAGCAGGTGAAGTTACTCTTGGTGTGTATCCAAATGATTGAGCTATATTGTAAACATTTCTTTTTTCTTCTGCGTATGCCAATAGGGATTCTTTAAATTGTGAATCTATATAATACGAAAGAACATCTCCAACATATGCAGCCATCTCAATAAACATCATACCAGGTGAAGCCTCATTGAAATCATTATATGTATTTGGAAAATACTGTTTTGCAAATTCAATTAAATTAATTTTAAAATCATTAAAATCTTTATTTAAATAATTTATTGTTTTTACTGTATCTTTTTTTACTGTTGTACGAGCCATGTTAGTTCCTATTAATAATCCGTGCTTGTAGATGTATCTGCAGAGACTGTTACCAAGTCTCTTTGAGATGGATTTAATGAAGTTGAAAATTCTACACTAACAGAAATTTTATTTTGATTTTGTTGATCTGCTTTTGTACTAACCTTAATTATATTTATATATGATAACCATTGACTTACCGATCTCCTAACCTCTTCTTCAATTTTTTGTTCTAGGTCTTGGGTATCTGGTTCAAAACAAAGAGCTCTTATTCTACTGCCAAATTCAGGTTGTGCAACACGTTCACCTGGATATGTTAAAAATAAATTTTTTAAGTTGTGTTGAGCTTGTTGTAATGAATTTCTAGTAAGGGCAAAATCATTATTATTATCTGCTCTTAACGGAAAAGATAACCCTACATATGTTCTTGGGTCTAAATCAATCTCTCTTGCACTCTCAGCCATTATTTACCCCTTCTTTTTATTCATTGCTTTCATTAAACCACTATAATCTCTTGTTAATGCATTTGTTACGTGGTCTGGTACTTGTTCAACTGATTTACCAGCTTTTTTAATTGTATCAACTGCTACCATATCTCTCTTCATATCATCTGATTTACCATAGCCCATCATTTCAGACATTCTTGAAGTATCAAATGCTCCACCACCTAGAGTTGGATACTCAGATGATTTTTTTCCTGATTTGCTAAGTCCAACGGTTTCATTCAAAACATCATTTAAACTTTTATTTTTTGTATATTGTACTTCCCGCTTAGGGTTTGAAATATCAGATACCACATCCATCATCTTAGGAGAACTCTGTTCCTTTATAAATATCTTTTTAACTTCTTTTTGTACTTCTTTACGAACTACTTCTCGTATTACTTTCATAAATTGTTTTTTATTCATGACTTTAACTCCTGCTTTTTATTTAATATCTTCTTGGCCCAGCATCACGTTTACCATCAGCTGTACGAGTGGACTCCTTTTCAAAATTTTCAGAATCAAATTTACCATCTGTTCTAAATCCATCTTCATTATCATCTAATAAAGTTTTACTATTCTTATCATAATCACCAGTTTTATTACGTGGAATTTGAAAACCAGGTAATGCTATCATTATTTCTTTATTATAATATCTTTCATTTTTAACAATATCAATTATATTAGGTACTCTTTCTGCTACAATTTTAGCTATATCCTTTGCTGCATCCACAAGCCCTACTGGATTGGTTGCCTTACCTATTGCAGCAAATCCATCTGAAACAGTAATCATTAAATCAGTCATCAATTCATGAATTTTTTCAGGATTTAATGTTGGTATAAATTTAGATTGTGGATTACCTAAAAATATAGTACCTGTTTTATAAGAACTTATGGTTACCCGTGAAGCTTCTAAAGTTATATTTCCAGCCGCTCTCAGGCTAATTTCATTCGTTCTAGCGTTTAAAAGTAATCTATCAGCATTCAATGCAATACTATTACCTTTTAAACGCTTTGGTAGTATACGAAGTTTACTACCTTTAGGTTTTATACTAGGAAATTTAATCGTTTCATCTGTGGTTAAATATATAGAAGCACCATCTCGAACAATACTCTCTTCAGCAAAAGCATTTGTATTTGGATATCTTTCATATGCAGGTTTGCCTTGGCCAGCTCTTATTTTAATATTAGGTGCTTGATTTTTTGGATTGGAGCTCAAATTAATTGAGTTGCCAAATCTACCTTCAAACAGTACATCACCCTCTTGACATTTAACATGCTTGATATCTATGTTTCTTTCAAATGTTTTACCATATTTAGTACCACTCTCATATTCTTTAGCAGTACCTGGCATTGAGTTTTCATTAACACTATCCTTTCTGTTTATGATACTCGTGTAAAAATGTTGTCCATTATATTCTATCACTGCAACGTGTTCACCCACCACGGGTATAGTGGTGATGTGTGGAGTTAATGGTAAAACAAAATTAAGATCATCTTTACACTTTACCTCTTGATTTGGATTATTGATGAATGTGCCAATGACTGCTCCATGAAAAGAACTTCTATTTAATACAACTCTGGTTACCTCAAAAGCTTCTGAGTCATGGTAAATCGTTGTTTTTGAATCAATGATATTTCGTACATATTCACCTATTGTAGAATATTTTGGTATACCACTTGGTTGTTCAGGAAATATATTTGTTAATCTTTCAAACCATGCCATTTAATTTGCCTTAATATCTTTTTCAATCTTATTATGTATGTTATCCGATTCAGCTTGTATATCCTTTATAGAAGTTTCTATACCAGATAACAACTGTTGTTTTTCTTCATCGGATAATCCATACTCATCCTCGGATGAAGTCTTACCCTCTGCAGAAATAAGTCTCTGTACAATACCAGCCATCTTAACAAGTTGGTCATCATTCTTTACATTGATTTCCAAATACTCCTTTATCATTGGTACGATCTGAACTGCAGTATCACCATCTTTGATAAATTTAGTAAGTTCTCTTGTTAAAACATCAAGCTGTTTTCTGTTGTATTCTGTATTTTCGTAAATATCTTTGAATAATGATGATAGTGATTTACCATCAAATAATTCATAATCTATGCTCATAGTTTACCTATAAAATGTGTTTGTTCATATATAAATATAAAATAACCTAAAAATCACGATATATGTATATATATCAAAGTTTATTATTAAATACACTAATAATTATTAATAGCACAAAAAAAGGGGAACGAAAGTTCCCCTTTTTTATTATGTGGAGCTGACAGGGATCGAACCTGCGACCCCCACAGTGCAAGTGTGGTGCTCTCCCAACTGAGCTACAGCCCCATAGTTTAAAAAATAGAACCTGTGTTTGAGGTATCTATCTTCCCATCTGTTGAAAACTCATGCATCATACTCAGATAATAATTTTTCATCTGATTGATTACTCTGGTGATATGTTGGGTGTTGGAACCTGTCATCTCACGGATCATTATGTACAAAGCCTTCTTATTAAAGTTTTCTATGTTAGCTCTCCTACGAAATAACTCCAATACAGAATCAGCAACAAGTATGTCCTTTTGTCGTCTGAAAATATTAGTAATATTATTATCCCAATAATCTAACATTTGGTTAACAAACTCCACATTGAATTCATCAGATTCGGTTAATGAAGTTTCAGATGTTAGGTTTCTCTTGTAATCCAATACAGTTAGCTGGTCGTGTATCTTCATCTTTTTATAATTATTATTGTTATGAAGAATTAACCAATTCTTACCAACAACTGAAAAGTATGAGAAAGCTCTACCCTTTTCAGAATTATACTTGGGCATCTGCATCACAAGGAAAGCTACGACCTCGTGTTTTACCTCTTCCAATGGATAATCAAAATAGTAGAATTTAAAAGTGTGAATTAAATTTTCAGCTAACTTATCAAAAGCTTTCTGAATGTGTTCTCTGTATATTCTGTTTTGAATAACAGGATTCTTAGAATCATTATATCTAATGATTGCATTCTGAACTGGTGTACCAAAGTAAATCTTACTCTTCTTCTTTCTCTTCTTTTTCATTCTTGGTTTTGGTATTGACTTAACTGATCCTGATACTTTTGCTGTGTTCATTACTGTTCTTCCCCTTTATAACTGTCTAGTTTTTTAATTATTTCTTTTATTTGTTTAAATACATCACCAACCTCATCATCCTCTTGAAAATAACCCTTGCTATCTATTTGGATTAAATCATTCTGTACTGACTCAACTGCTTCTGTAAAATCTTCCACCCATGTTTCCAACAACTCTGTTTTTTTCATCAAGTTCCATATTACATAACAAGTGGTTACGAGTAAGATAGATGCTATGATGAGACTTACTTCTAAATACATTATTTATCCCCAAAGAGTTCATTGAATAAATCCTTAGACTTATCTGATAATTGAGTGGAAGTTTCTTTCATTGTCGTAGCCTTCTTAATCTTTTCCACTCGACCTTGAACTTTAATTTCTTCTTGTCTCTCTTGATCAGCCCACATCTCATATTCAATACGAGTAGTAGCCATGTCAGCCTGGTGTAATATGAGAGGCATGTTGGTCTTTAACTTCTTCTCTGGTGCATATGCTTTGAGGTATTGAATGTTACCCTCATCGTACATACCATCGGTTAGTTTAATTCCAATCATCTCATTCATTGTAATCTTAATATCGAATTGGTTCAATATCCAAATACCTCTATCTGGTGGAGTCATGAATTGTAACTCTGGATTATTGATGTAATACTTACCTTGATTTTTAACATGCCAATCAGATGGATTTGGTATGTAGTGATCACCATCTAAATCTCCGACCTTACCCAAGTCATGATGCATAGCAGCGAAGATTAATTCCTCTTCGGTGTAGTTGTCAACTATAGCTCCATTGTCTTTCCATATCTTATAGAACTCCTTACTATAATGTACAATGTTTAAGATGTGTTGAACATAACCACCTGTTGTACATAGGTGAAAGTGTTCTTGACCAGAAGCTGGAGCTAGACACATTCTATCTTCAAAGTGTTTATACATCTTTAGTAGTTTCTCTTTACGCTCACCCTCAAAGGTATCTTCAATCAATTGTATTAATTTATTCCAATTCTCTTGAATCTGTTCTGCTGTAAATTTTATCATGTTATTTGTCTCCCCAAAAATTATGTTTTTTAATCGGTGTCTCTTTATTTAAACGACTCATCTTAGTGTATAGTTGTTTGTACTTTTCAAATACTTGTATTGGATTATCACTCTTTACCATCTTTTCCAATGATTTTAAAAGTTCGTACATATCCTTAGATACAACTTGTTGTAGTATGTAATCATGACTATGTACATAATACTCAGCCTTGTCTATAGCCTCTTTAAAAACCATGAAGTTATGTAACCTCATTGCAGTTGTACACTCACTCTTCCATTCAATTGCATCTTCCCAATGTAATGCATCTCTTAAATGTTCCTTATCAAATTCAGTAGAAAATGGTAGGTACTTAAATGTTTGATCTTTAAATGTATCATCTCTTTTTGGTATGTTGATCGATTGAAATGAAGCTTTTCTAAAATCATAGTCTAGATAATACCCACCGAAAACAACAGCTCTATCTGGTGAGGAACTATCAGTTGTAACGACTATCTTAGAACCAACCTCATCTAAGGATTTTTGTAATTGATTTAACATTAGGAAATCTGAAATCTTAGATATACCTAAAATGTGAAGCCATTTATTTGAATCCTTTAGATGTTCTTTACCATTCAATAATGATAACACACCAGACATGAAAGCATATATACTTCTACCACCACCACCGATAGCCCAACCTTGAAATGGAAATTCTTTTATCTGATCATACCAATTCATATATTCAATTTCATTTGTACCTTGAACCACATTCAAGAAATCAGTATTACCTGTTTGTTTATCTGCAAAGTATTTAAAGTTATCCTTACTGATTCTCAAACACTCTTCATACATTCCCTCATATGTCATCTTAGGTGGTATATCTAGATTCATTGCAATATCAGAATTATTTTCCAACCAAACAAATACTTTTTCTAAAAGTGACTTATCCCATTTAAGTGCACCCGAAGCTATTTGGAATCCACCAGAATCACCCATGATTAAATTATCACTAGTGAATCCATGTTCACCATATAGGTCTGCATGTTTTAAAAAATGACCAGCTGAAATTAAAAACTCAGTATGTCTATATTTTTCAGGAAAATCCTTTGAATAAAACCTTGAGGTCAATCCATTTCTCAATACCAAATTTTTTCTAAGAGCTTGTCCGAACCCAGCTACTGAAAAAGATGGAAAGTATTTAAATTTACTCATACTAAATAATCCTGTATTTCTTCACTATCCTCTCGTTCCCACGGGTACACAATCCAATCATCACCCTTTTCATCCACCCAATAATCAGGTTCTATGATAGATTGTTTGTGATAATGTATAGTGCCTGTCACCATCTCACTAAAACCCAAACCTGTATAGTGATTCAATGTTTTACCTGTATCTGCTATATCGTCAACGAGTAAAAACTTACTACCGTATAGATTTCTCAATTCCTCGTGATAAGGTATGTTTAATTTGTGACTTACCATCACAGCTATTATAAGACCACCACGAGGTATTCCAAAAACACCTGTGACATCCTTGTCTACTTTATCACATAGTTTATCTACTGACTTGTCGATGTCATCCCATGTTAAATATTTTTTCATTTTAAATCCCTTATAAAGTTATAAAATTCTTCTCTTGCCCTATCGGAGTTTTTAAAAGCATCACTTAGTTTTGCAGTTTTCATTGTTGCATCATGTTTTACACCACGAACACAAGCACACATATGGTTTGCCTCAACCATAACACCAACACCTAAAGTATTCTCACATACCCTTTCGATATGTTTATGTATCTGCATGGTTAGGTTCTCTTGTACCTGTGGTCTACGTGAATAGAATTCTACTATTCTGTTTAGTTTACTCAAACCAATTATCTTACCATCCATACTAGGTAGGTAAGCAACGTGAGCTTGACCGATAAACGGTAAATGATGATGTGAACACATTGAATGTACTTTGATGTTACCTTGAAAAATAATACCATCGTATTTATCCACGTTATCAAATGCAGTTATCTTTGGCCCTTCACTATAACATCCAGAAGCTAGATCATTTACAAATGACTTAGCAACCCTCATCGGTGTATCTGAACTATTGGGATCATTTCTCCAATCTATGTTCAGAGCGTCCATGTAGTGACCATAGTGTACTGCAGCATTCTCAATCATCTCTTGTCTCTGTTCTTCTGTCATTGGTTTATTACCATTGGCATATTTTAATTTACTCATTAATTTCTCCTACATATTTTGTAACATCCTCTATTCCTGCTTTGTTGAAAGCTAGAATCCTATCCTTACATGCACCACATTTACCACAACCATCACCATTGTAACATGATATAGAATTCTCAAAAATATATTTAAAATCCAAACCCAATGATTTACATATACTGTAAGCATCTTCAACAATATTAAATTTTTTCTTATCGACATAAGGTAAGTAGTAATTTATACTATCTGTATTTATATTACCTATCTTGAAAGCATCCTCTAGTTTATTATAAAACTCTGGTGTACAATCTGGTGGTATAACATTACCATCACCTGCGTGAACCCCTAAACAGATATCAACTTGGTCATCGTGTTCCTTAGTAATCGATACTGCAAAACCATATAGTACAGATGAGAATATTGCATTCCTATTAGGTACAAAGTTCATCTTCATTTTAGACTCGGTGGTCTTACCTGTAGGAACATCAACATCTGAACTAGTCAATGAAGAGTTAAATGAACCGAATACAGATGATAAGTCAACCCTTTGATTTGGTATAACATATCCCTTGTATTCCAAATAGTGTAGGATACGAGCCAGACCATCTAGCTCTACTTTGTTTTTTTGTCCATAGAAATAACTTATCGTATGTACATCATAACCCTTTTCAATAAGGTGTAGTAATAAAGCAGTTGAATCCAAACCACCGCTTAGACTTAGAATAGCCTTTTTCATCTATTCAACTTTCTCCAATTTACATAACCGTAAACATTTAAAACCATCAGAACAACCGACAACAATATCTGTGGATTAGCATTTATTTTTATTGAATAAATCAACATAAATAAATTACCTAAGAACCACACTATCCAAGATGTGTCTAGTTTCTTTGCATTCAAATAGTACCCAAGTAAAATACTTGCAGTACCCAACCAACCTATTATATCAAACACCACGTTTATCTCCATATGCTATTATGTGTAACCTATCTGTAAAATTATAACCCTCGTTGATAGCTATCTCCATCAACCACTTTCTTCTATTGTTTAATTCATCCTCTGTCAATCCCTCTGGCATCAACCATATCTTGTTATCTGGTACATCCAATACTTGTTGTATGTATTTTACTTCTTCCAAATCTTCTTCACTAGATATAACAGGTTTTAACTGATAGTCTGAATGATTTCGTATTAATCGTTTCATTGCATCGTAGTTACATCTCCACTTCTCGTGTTTCAATC
>TARA_R110002020_G_scaffold305490_3_pt1 | contig 10174 bp, 9 predicted proteins | sample TARA_R110002020 | Tara Oceans TARA_R110002020 (sample SAMEA4396489) | marine metagenome | biome: Westerlies Biome; feature: [MES] marine water layer (ENVO:01000295) within the mesopelagic zone...; material: water (ENVO:00002006), including particulate matter (ENVO:01000060) such...
ATCGACCTCTCCCCGCAGGGGAGAGGTGAAGAAACCAGCGGCGAGCGTTCCGCTAGTCGAGGAAGCCGCCCTGGGTCAGGTAGTCGGTGGCCACGGCAGCGGAAGCTTCGCCGCCCACCTGCACCCGGCCATTGAGCTCCTGCAGCACTTCGAGCGTCAGGCCTTCAAAGACCGGCTTGAGCAATTCCTCGATCTGCGGATATTCGGTCAGCACCTCGGCGCGGATGATCGGCGCGGGCTGGTAGACCGGCTGCACGCCCTTGTCGTCCTCGAGCACGGTCAGGCCGGATGGGGCAATGCCGCCATCGGTGCCATAGACCATGGCGGCGTTGACGCCATTGGTCTGCTGGGCCGCGGCGGCAATGGTGGCCGCCGTGTCACCGCCCGACAGGGTGATCAGCTGGTCGGGGGTCAGGGTAAAGCCATAGACCTGCTGGAACTTGGGCAAAGCCGCCGGCGAGTTGACGAATTCGGCCGATGCGGCGAGCTTGACCTCGCCGCCGCCGGCAACCCAGGCGCCGAATTCGCTGAACGTGGTGAGGTTATTGGCCGCGGCCACGTCATCGCGCAGGGCGACAGCCCAGGTATTGTTGGCCGGCGATGGGGTCAGCCAGACGATGTTGTTGGCCTCGAAGTCGAGCTTGGCGGCCTCGGCATAGGCCAGGGCGGCGTCGTTCCACAGCGGATCATCGGCCTTTTCGAAGAAGAAGGCGGCATTGCCGGTATATTCGGGATAGATGTCGATCTCGCCCGCCGTGATGGCCTGGCGCACGATCGGGGTGCCGCCGAGCTGGATGCGATCCTCGACGGCGATGTCATTGGCCTCAAGCACCTGCTTGATGATATTGCCCAAAACGCCACCTTCGGTGTCGATCTTGGAAGACACGACGACCTGCGCGCTGGCGCCGGTGACGGACAGTGCGAGCGCGGCGACGGCGCTCATGAGCGTGGATGTGAGGCGCATTGGTTTCTCCGATTTGTCCCTGACTGGCCGAGGCCAGCTTCTTGATCTGTCCGCTGCAGCGGTAGGATGACGTGTCGATCAGCCACCGGTCCGCGCGAGACGATCCGAGCGACGCTGAATATGGGCGAAGGCCCGTTCATCAAAAGTCATCAATGGCGGCAAAGGTTCCGCCATCAGCCGCAGGTAGCATTGCCTCCTGACAGCGCCTGTCAGCATGCCCGCGCAAGCGCCCGGGTTCAAGCAATCATACGCGTGACGGGGCCGTCCGGATCAGCCGCCAGACCAGGCTATTTCATCCAGAACATGGACGTGAGGTCGGTCGCGATCGGCTCGTTCTTGTCATTGGTGGCCATGACATCGGCCATATGCGCCCACCAGCGCTGCATCACGGCCGTCGCCGGCAGGTCGGCCATCGAGTGGTCCTTGCGGCGCCACAGCACGCCGAACAGGATATTGGTCTCGTCGTCGAGATGGATGGAATAGTCCTTCACCCCCGCCGCATGCAGCAGCTCGACCAGTTCGGGAAAGATAGCGTCATGGCGCTTGCGATATTCCGCCGCCATGCCGGGATGGAGCTGCATCTTGAAGGCGTGTTTCTCGTAATCGCCATCGGAGATGATCATGCGCGCTGCCTCCACATGCGGAACAGGATGGGCAGCGCGATCACCACGATCAGCAGCCCACCGATAAAGATCGACATGACAATGCCCGGCACATTGAGCAGGCCGAGACCAAAGGTCACCAGCCCCATGATCAGCGCCGCCAGCACCACGCCGATGATCGAGCCGGCCCCACCCAGGATGGAGACCCCGCCCAGCACGACCATGGTGATGGCCTCGAGCTCCCAGCCCTCGGCAATCGAGGGCCGCGTCGAGCCCAGCCGGGCCGTCAGCAGCACCGCGGCCATGCCGCTCATCAGCCCGGTCAGGCAGAAGAGGATGAACTTGATCCTGTCGACGCGCACACCGGAAAACTGCGCCGCCACCTCATTATTGCCAATGGCAAAGACGCGGCGGCCGAAATTGGTGCGGTGCAGCAGCACGAAGTAGGCAATGGCGCAGATGACGAAGAGCACCAGCTCGAAGGAAATGACCCAGAAGACATAGCCCTGCCCCAGCCAGGCAAAGCTGGCGGGATAGCCCTTGAAGCTCTGATCGCCCAGGATGATGAAGCTGATGCCGCGGAACAGGCTCATCGTGCCGATGGTCACCACGATCGAGGGCAGCTTGAGCCGGGTCACCAATAGGCCATTAAAGGCGCCACAGAGCAGACCGGCGCCCACGCCGATGGCGATCAGCACCGGCGTGTCGGCGCCATATTGCAGCGCCAGGCCCATCAGCGTCGAGGCCAGCGAAATGATCGCGGCCACCGACAGGTCGATCTCGCCCGAAATGATCAGCAGCGCCATGGCCAGCGCGATCAGCGCCTTTTCGGTGAAGTTGAAGGTGAGGTCCGAGAGGCTCCAGGCATTGAGGAAATAGGGCGAGGCAAAGGCATTGGCGATAAAGATCGCCACCGCCACCAGCACCAGCAGGCTCTCCCAGCTCAGCACGGCGGATTTGAGCGGATTATCGAGGCGATCGGGCAGCTGACGATGCAGGGATGTATCGGTCATGGCGTGGTCTCTCCCGAACCGCCGAATAAGCATCCCTCCCCCTTGTGGGGAGGGAATGAGGGTGGGGATGGGTCCAGAACGGCAAGAATAGTGGTCATGACGCCGTCGAGGTTGCGCATGACGTCACCATTGCTTACCCGCAGCACCCGGTAGCCTTCCCCATTGATGAAGGCATCGCGACGGCGGTCATATCTGATGGCCGCATCGGTACCGTGCAGATCGCCATCGACCTCGACGACCAGCCGGCGCCCGTGGCAGGCAAAGTCCGCATAATAGGGCCCAAGCGGCACCTGGCGCCGGAAATGGAAGCCTAGCGGGCGGAGTTCACGCAAGGCATTCCAGAGTTTCGCCTCGGGCGCCGGCATGCGCTTGCGCAATTGTCTTGCCCGCTCAATGCCCAACCAGACCCCCACCCTTGGTCCCTCCCCACAAGGGGGAGGGAGACGCCGGCTGCGCCTCCTCTGCCCAACTAAAGCATAGGTCTTGCTCGGCAAAAAGGGAGCCACTGAACAGGCTTCCCTCCCCCTTGTGGGGAGGGAATGAGGGTGGGGGTATGACGCGCTCAAATCCATCATACCGCTTCCGCCTTCTTGAGAATGATCCGCCCCTTGCTGGCTGCGCCGCGGGCATTGAGCACCACGGCCAGCAGGATTGCCGCGCCCGAAATCGCCATCTGCCAGAAGGGGCTGATATTGATCACCGGCAAAGCATTATTGATAACACCGAGGAACAGCGCCCCCAGCAGCACGCCGGCCACGCTGCCAATGCCGCCGGCAATCGAGACGCCGCCGATGACGCAGGCGGCAATGATGGTCAGCTCATAGCCGCTGGCCACCTCGGTCGAGGCGATGACATAGCGCGAGATCCAGAGATAGCCGCATAGCCCCGCCACGGCGCCGGCAATGACAAAGGCATAGAACTTGGTCCTGCCGACATTGATGCCGGTATAGACCGAGGCCGTTGGATTGACGCCGATGGCGTAGAGCGAGCGCCCCAGCGGCGTGCGCGTCATCAGCACATAGAACAGGGCAGCCACCACGATGGCGAACCAGCTCAGCACCGGCAGGCCCAGGAAGACGCCGCGCTGCAAGGCGATGAAATCGGGGCTCATCTGGGCGGCATTGACCCAGGCACCGCCGGAAATGACAAAGACCAGGCCGCGGAAAATGGTCAGCGTGCCCAGCGTCACGACGATGGGCGGAATATTGAGCTTCCACACCAGCAGGCCGTTGAAGGCGCCCAGTCCCGCGCCGATGACAACGCTGAGGCCGAGCAGCAGCGGGATCGGCACGCCGGGAAAGGCGGCATTGAGCATGGCCACGATCATGCCGGTCAGCGCCAGGTTGGAGGCCATGGACAGGTCGATCGAGCGGGTCAGGATCACCGCCATCTGCCCCAAAGCCAGCATGATCAGGATGGAGGTATCATTGAAAATGGTCAGCAGATTGGCCGGCTGGGCAAAGCGCGAAAAGCGCAGCGTCACCAGCACGATGACCAGGATGATGGCCAGCGCCAGCCAGATTTCGCGGTGTTTCATCAGCCGGTTCATGCGGCCTGCTCCTCGCTGATGCCCGCGGCCAGGCGCACCAGCGTCTCCGGCTTGAGCCCCTTGTTGTCCACGGTCTCGACCATGCGGCCCTCGCGCATGACGACGATGCGGTCGCTCATGCCGAGCACTTCGGGCAGTTCGGAGGAGACCATGATGACGCTGAGCCCCTGTTCCACCAGCTCGGCCATGAAGTCATGCACCGCCGCCTTGGAGCCGATATCAATGCCCTTGGTGGGTTCATCCAGAATGATCACCTTGGGCTCGGTCGCCAGCCATTTGGCGATCACCACCTTCTGCTGGTTGCCGCCCGACAGGGTCGAGACATTCTGGCTGAGCGAGGCGGCACGCAGGTCGAGCCGCTCGGTATAGGTGCGCGCCAGGGCGAACTCTTCGGCCAGGCGCAGAAAGCCCGATTTGCTGGTCTTGCCCAAAGAGGGCAGCGAGACATTCTTGAAAATGGGTTCGCCGGTAATGACGCCCTGTTTGCCGCGCTCCTCGGGCACATAGACGATGCCGGCCTCGACGGCATCGGCGGGCGAGCGCGGCGTTATGGTGCGGCCATCGAGCACAATCGTGCCGGCGCTGGGCTGGGTCAGGCCGAACACGGCCTGCATGACCTCGCTGCGCCCGGCCCCCACCAGGCCATAAAAGCCCAGAATCTCGCCCTTGCGGACGGCAAAGGAAATATCGTCGAATTCGGTCGGGTGGCTCAGGCCCTTGGCCTCGAGCACCACGTCGCCGATCTCGGCATTACGGGCCGGGAAAATCCCCTCCACCGGCCGGCCAACCATCATCTGCACGATCGCACTCTGGCCGGTATCCCTGATCAGCCCCTTACCGACCTGCTCGCCGTCGCGAAACACCGTGTAGCGGTCGGCAATGCGGTAGATCTCGTCGAACTTGTGCGAGATGAACAGGATCGCCTTGCCATCTTCCTTGAGCAGCTCGATGAGCACATAGAGCTCCTCGATTTCCTTCTGGCTGAGCGCGGCGGTCGGCTCGTCCATGATGACCACGCTGGCATCGATGGAAAGCGCCCTTGCCACGGCCACCAGGTGCTTTTTGGCAATGCCCAGTTCCTTGAGCTTGATATCGGGATCGATGCCGGCCGCCATGGCGTCGAGCGTTGCGCGCGCTTCGGCCCGCATCTTGCGCCAGTCGATCAGGCCGAAGCGATTGCGCGGCGCGTGGCCGAGATAGATGTTCTCGGCCACCGTCAGCTCATCGAACAGCACGGTTTCCTGATGGATGGCGGTAATGCCGGCGGCCGACGCCGAATGGGCGGTGGGCAGGGTGACGACCTTGCCACCCACCCGGATCTCGCCGGCGTCCGGCTGGTAGATGCCGGTCAGCGTCTTGACCAGAGTCGACTTGCCCGCGCCGTTTTCGCCGATCAGCGCGGTGACCTGCCCGGCATAGAGCTCGAGCGACACGTCATTGAGGGCTTTTACACCGGGGAAACTCTTGGTAATGCCGCTCAGCGTCAGGATGGGGTCGGTCATGGGTCGGGTTTCTAGGAGAAGGAGGCCCCTCCAGGAGGGACGGGCCAGGCTACAGACCAAGCCGGGAACAGGGTCGGTCCCCTCTCCCCTGAGGGGAGAGGGTTAGGGTGAGGGGTTCAGAGTCTGGCGAGAGCATCGTTTGCCCTCCCCGCTTAACCCCTCACCCGACCTTGCAGGTCGACCTCTCCCCTCAGGGGAGAGGTGGGTTTGGTCCTAGTAAATCTTAGAGAATTCTTCGATATTGGACTTGTCGAAGGTGAAGGGAGCCGCCATGGCGCCCGCGCTGGTATCGTCCAGCGTCAGCTCGCCCATGCGGCCCATGGACAGGGTCGCGCCGGGGCCGGCTTCGGCGCCCTCGACCAGGTCATTGGCCAGCATCACGGCCGAATAGCCCAGGTCGATCGGGTTCCACAAAGCCACGGCCTGGCTCGCGCCATTGTCGATGAACTGCTTGAACTCGCTGGGCAAAGCCAGGCCGGTGACATTGATCTTGCCGATCAGGTTCTGGTCGGTCACCACCTGGGCTGCCGCCACGACGCCCACCGTGGTGGGGGCAATGATGGCTTTGAGGTCGGGATAGGTGGCGATCAGGCCCTTGGCTTCGTCGGTCGACTTGACCGAGTCATCGTCGCCATAGACCACGGCGACCAGGTTGATATTGGCGAACTTTTCCGGCAAAGCGGCCTTGGCCGCCTCGATCCAGGCATTCTGGTTGGTGGCGGTGGAAGCGGCTGACAGGATGGCCACATCGCCACCCTCGGGCAGGTAGTCGGCGGCCAGCTTGATGATGGTTTCGCCGATCAGATTGGTTTCCGAGGGGTTGAGGTGCAACTGGCGGCCTTCGGGGGCGACGCCGCTATCCCAGGAAATCACCTTGATGCCGCGCTCCATGGCCTTTTGCAGGGCCGGCACCAGGGCATCGGGGTCATTGGCGGAGATGGCGATGGCATCGACCTGCTGGGCGATCAGCGCATTGATCACTTCGATCTGGGCTTCGGCCGTGGCCGCGGTCGGGCCGGTATAGATGACTTCGACGTCACCCAGTTCGGCGGCCGCTTCCTGGGCGCCCTTGTTGGCGGCGTCGAAGAAGCCATTGCCGAGCGACTTCACCACCAAAGCGATGCGGGTCTGGGCAAAGGCCGGGCTGGCCAGCAATGCGGCGACGGCAGTGGTGGCCGCGAGAATTTTCAAGAATTTCATTCGGTATTCCCTCCCTGGGATGCTTTCGTCTTGTTGTCTCAGGCGGTGCCGGCTTGCCGGTCAGCCTGAGCAGTGGTGTCCGCCACGATGAGCCGCACCCCTGCCGTTTCCAGCATTTGGCGGTCGTCGTCGCTTATGCCGCTATCGGTGATGACAGCAGCGATCCGGTCGAGCCCACACAGGATGAGGCTCGATCTCCCCGAAAACTTGGATGAATCCGCCAGCACGATCAGTTCGTCGGCCTGGCCGATCAGGCCGAGCTCGGACTGGACGACCATGGGGTCGGCCTCCATCAATCCGTGCGCGCCAATGCCCTGGCAGCCGATGAACATGCGCTTGGCGTAAAAATGGCTGGCCACCACGCCGCCAAAGGGCGAGAGGATGACATTTTGCTCGCGATAGACCGTGCCGCCCGGGATGACGACCGAGTTGCGCGAATTGTGGATGAGATATTCGGCAATGGCGAAGCTGTTGGTGAAGACGCTCAGCCGACGCCCGGTCAGGAAATGCACCATCTGATAGGTGGTGGTGCCGCCATTGATGATGATGGGTTCGCCATCCTGGCAGAGTTCGGCCGCGGCCCGGGCAATGGCGCGCTTCTGCTCGATATTGATGGTCTGGTTGACCGAGAAGGGCCGCCCCATCAGCGCCGTCTGCTCGGGTGGGTTGATCGCCTCGGCGCCGCCGCGCACCCGTCGCACCTCGCCGCGCAGGTCGAGCGCCGCAATATCGCGCCGGATCGTTGCTTCGGACGAGCCGGTCACCTCGCAGATATCGGCCACCGTCACGACGGAGCGGGTCTGCACGGCGGCGATGATGACGCGGTGGCGTTCAGTTTCATGCAAGGCAGCTATCCTCCTGGCGCATACTTCCCATCCAATCTGATCACTGTCAATCATCAAACCGTCAACTTCGAAACATGTTAGCCGGATATGATCGAGAATGATTGTTTCTGATTGACAGTGCCGCATGATCGTGGGCATGTCCGGGCAATCCTGATCAACAGCCACTCTCTGGGAGGAGTCTCATGTCCACTTCCGCGCCCAAGCGCCTCGCCAACCTCTGGGATGACGCCAAGGCCGCCGCCATGAGCGAGCCGGAACGCTTGGTTTACCGCTCCAATCTGCTGGGCAGCGACAAGCGCGTCACCAATTATGGCGGCGGCAATACCTCCTCCAAGATCTGGCAGAAGGATCCGCTGACCGGTCAGGATGTCGAAGTGCTCTGGGTCAAGGGCTCGGGCGGCGACAGCGCCTCGATCAAGCTCGACGGTTTCTCGACGCTCTATATGGACAAGCTGCGCGCCCTGAAGGGCCTTTATCGCGGCGTGGAATTTGAAGACGAGATGGTGGGCTATCTGCCCCATGCCACCTTCAACCTCAATCCACGCGCCGCCTCGATCGATACGCCGCTGCATGCCTATGTGAACCACCCCTATGTGGACCACATGCATCCCGACGCCATCATCGCCATTGCCGCGTCGGTCAATTCCAAGGAACTGACCCAGCAGATTTTCGGCGACAGCATTGGCTGGCTGCCCTGGAAGAAGCCGGGCTTCGAGCTCGGCCTGTGGCTGGGCAAGTTCTGCGAGGAAAACCCCAATGCCAAGGGCCTGATCCTTGAGAGCCATGGCCTGTTCACCTGGGGCGACAGCCCCAAGGAATGCTACGAGACGACGATTGCCGTCATCAACCAGGCCATCGAATGGTTCGAGCAGCAGACCGAGGGCAAGACCATTTTCGGTGGCGCCGCCGTCACCGCCCTGCCCGCCGACGAGCGCCGCGCCATTGCTGCCAGGCTGATGCCCAAGATCCGCGGCCTCATTTCGGCCGACAGCCACAAGCTGGGCCATTTCGATGACAGCCCGGCCGTGCTCGAATTCGTCAATTCCAATGCGCTGCGCCCGCTGGCGGCCCTGGGCACGTCCTGCCCGGACCATTTCCTGCGCACCAAGATCCGCCCGCTGGTGATCGATTTCGATCCGGCCAATCCGGACATCGACGCGGTCCTGACCAAAATCCCCGATGACATCGCCGCCTATCGCGTCGACTACCAGGCCTATTACGACCGCTGCAAACACGACAATTCGCCCGCCGTGCGCGATCCCAATGCCGTGGTCTATCTGATGCCGGGCGTGGGCATGTTCACCTTTGCCAAGGACAAGGCCACCGCCCGCATTTCCGGCGAGTTCTATGTCAACGCCATCAATGTGATGCGCGGCGCCTCGACCGTCTCCACCTATGTCGGCCTGCCCGAGCAGGAGGCCTTCGACATCGAATATTGGCTGCTCGAAGAGGCCAAGCTGGCCCGCATGCCCAAGCCCAAATCGCTGGCCGGGCAGATCGCCTTGGTCACCGGCGGCGCCGGCGGCATTGGCAAGGCCACGGCCGTGCGGCTGCTGCGCGAAGGTGCCTGCGTGGTCCTGGCCGATATTGACGAGGCGGCTTTGGCCGCGGCCAATGACGAGCTCGCCGGCGCTTTCGGCAAGGATTTCGTCCGCCCCGTCATCGTCAATGTCACCAGCGAAGACGCCGTGATTGCCGGCTTTGCCCATGCGGTGGTCGAGTTCGGCGGCCTCGATATTCTGGTGTCCAATGCCGGCCTTGCCTCCTCGGCCCCGATCGAGGAAACGACGCTGGCGCTGTGGAACAAGAACATGGATATCCTGTCCACGGGCTACTTCCTTGTCTCCCGCGAGGCCTTCCGCCTGTTCCGGGCGCAGAAGATCGGCGGCAATGTCGTTTTTGTCGCCTCCAAGAATGGTCTGGCCGCCTCGCCCAATGCCTCGGCCTATTGCACCGCCAAGGCCGCCGAAATCCACCTGGCCCGGTGCCTGGCGCTTGAAGGCGCCGGCGAGCAGATCCGCGTCAATGTGGTCAATCCCGATGCGGTGCTGCGCGGCTCCAAGATCTGGGCCGGCGAATGGCTGGAACAGCGCGCCTCGACCTACAAGACCGACAAGGATGGCCTTGAGGAAATGTATCGCGAGCGGTCGCTGCTCAAGCGCTCGGTCTTCCCCGAGGACATTGCCGAAGCCATCTATTTCTTCGCCTCGGATGCCTCGGCCAAGTCGACCGGCAATATCCTCAATGTCGACGCGGGCAATGCCCAGTCATTCACGCGCTAAGGATCAGACGATGACCGAACATATCATCGACGCATCCACCGTCGACGCCGAGAATGCCAGGCGGATTGCCGATCTCAATGTCGATTACGACACGCTGGGCGAGCGCCTCGACCGGCGCGGCATTGCCATCGACGCTATCAAGGACAAGGTCGCGGCTTTTTCCGTGGCCGTGCCCTCCTGGGGCGTGGGCACGGGCGGCACCCGCTTTGCCCGCTTT
>TARA_R110002020_G_scaffold20990_12_pt1 | contig 10167 bp, 7 predicted proteins | sample TARA_R110002020 | Tara Oceans TARA_R110002020 (sample SAMEA4396489) | marine metagenome | biome: Westerlies Biome; feature: [MES] marine water layer (ENVO:01000295) within the mesopelagic zone...; material: water (ENVO:00002006), including particulate matter (ENVO:01000060) such...
AGGATAGTTTTATTCATCGAATAATTCCCAGCTTGTAGGCGTTCCACGGTTCACATCTATTTTTAGTGTTTTGCCAACCAATGTATTGAAGTGCTTTGGCTCTAAGCCAATACCGGGGCGAATACGGCGAATGTCCTTATCCTCGACCACTTCGCCAGCTTTCATGTCCCGCATAAAGTAAATCGAACGGCGGAAAATTTTATTCGCTTGTTCCGCCTCTTGGCGATTATAACTAGGCTTACCGACAGCCGCCCAAGCGTCACGAGTATCGGTGCACAATCTTTCGAGCTCTTGTGGTTCAATAGAAAAGCCGCTATCTGGCCCGCCATCATTTCGGTTCAAAATAAAATGCTTTTCTATCAGGCAGGCACCAAGTGATACGGCAGCAACCGAGGCCGTAGTGCCCAACGTATGGTCCGACAAACCTGGTACGGCATTAAATCGACGCCCTAATTCTACCAGTTGGGCGACATTTGCCTGTTCCATAGGGGCCGGATAGCTGCTAATACAATGCAGTAAAACCAGTTCCTTGCAGCCTGCGTTACGAGCGGCTGTAACCGCCTCTCCGATTTCATTTTCTGTAGCCATTCCAGTCGACATAATCATCGGCTTTCCGGTTTTTGCAACATACTCCACTAGCGGGAGATCCGTAAGCTCAAATGAGGCAATTTTATATGCTGGAGCGTTCAGCTCTTCCAACAGATCTACAGCGCTCTCGTCGAATGGTGTCGAGAAAACAGTGATTCCAAGTTCATGAGCATAATCGAACATGGCTTTATGCCATTCGAAAGGGGTTTGCGCCCACCTGTAAAGGTCGTAAAGCTTATAGCCATCCCATGGCCCGCCTTTAATCAGGAACTCTGGGCGGTCGCTGTCGATAGTCATCGTATCCGCTGTATAAGTTTGTAACTTTATCGCTGAAGCACCCCGTCGTTTTGCTTCCTTGATTGTTTCAAAGGCTCTATCCAAGGAACCATTATGGTTGGCCGAGAGTTCGGCAATAATGTAAGGCGGGTGTTCCGGACCAATTGTTACACCATCAATACTTATGTTCATGTTGTCCCCTGCTTTGATTTTTTTGCGAATCCTTACGGTAGCTGTAAGCTCGCCTTCACAAGTATTAGCACCGGAGAACTCAAGTATAAACTCACCATGTTCCAAATAGGCCTTCGGATAAGTTGGAGCATCTAACATGCGGATATGATTATAAAGATTTTTGACGGAGCCAAATACAGGCAGCAAGCTCTGCTCAGGTGTCCGGCGTTTGAATATTACCGATTCGCCTTTCTGGGGCTCTGGCTGTGGCTCATTCTTTATCATCCATCGGATCAAATCGAAACTCAGCTCACCAGCCCGTAGATAAATTTCATGGGCCGTTCCCTCAAGTGAGAAACGGCGCTTGGCATACACCGGCCCCGCATCCATTTCTTGAACCATACGCAGTGCTGTAAGCGTAGTTTCTGTATGGCCCCGAACTATTAAATTCTGAAGAGGGCTTCCCCCTCGACCATATGGCACATCAGTCATATGGAAACACACGCATTCGTTGCTTTTCCAAATTTTTTCTGGGACTAACCAATTCCAGTGGAGAAAGAAAATATATCTTGGTTTTTCTTGTTGCAGCGCTCCCAATAACTCTTCAGGAGATGACACCCATACCCAATCAACTGATATATCTTTTTCTAAAGACACAAAGCAGTGTCTATGCCATTCTTTACAACTAGCGATAATGTAAAATTTTTTCACCATATAATTGCCTGCCAACATGGACTAATGCTATAAAATCTCAGACTTTATATATCTACTTAATCATTAAGAAAAATTATCTAGAGCTGCTTACCCACTACGCACAGTTAATACTAAACTCTCACTTAGACAAAGAATTAATTTTCGATTCCATAATATCGCGGCTGAGTTCCCACTCGGAGCATAGGATGCCGAGCCTATAAACGTTAAGATATTTCTCATCACATCTGAACTGCTGTTTAAATATACCCTCTTGTTTAAAACCAAATTTACCATGAAGCTTAATAACAGGCGAGTTATACTCCAGAACCTCACAATAAAGCTTATGGAGTTCTAGCTTTTTAAAAGCGTAGTCAAGTGCTAAAAACTCCATTTTTGTCCCTGTCCCTCGTGGTGCATTGGGAGCAGCATAAAACCCCCAAGCCGCATTATTACTTGAGCGGTCTATTTTGTTAAAGTAAACAACCCCGGCAGGTAGAGAATTAAGTTCATACATGAGATATAGATTCTCACAACTATTGTTTACTCTTTGCCACCAGGCTAAGTGTTCCTCTTGAGTAATCTCGTGTTGAGTATACATATTGGCACGTACGTTCGGTATATTTCGCCAGGAGCGCATCAGCTCAAGATCATTTTCAACAATAACTCTAAGTTTACCAAACTCACTCATTCGACCCCCTCGACAATAGCTTTTCCATAACTCTAGCCACGCCAACACCATCTGTTACACAAGATGCATTCAATGCTAGGCTGCGCATATAATGGATATCATTCAAAAGATTACCTATGTTCAGCGTCAAATAGTTAGGCAAATCACAACACTCAAGCACTATGGCAGCTTTCATCTGGCCCAGTTGCTTTGCTACCTCCTTTTGGTTGTCGGCAATCACCAAAATTATGGAAGGCAACCCCAGGCAACTTCGTTCCCATGATGTACTACCAGCCCCACCAATTGAAAAATCAGCGGCACACATCCGTTCTGCCATATCACTAACGCTAACACTTACCGTTGCCTGAAAATGAAGCTTAGAAGCCTGTTTTTTTACAGCTTCAAGATGGGGAGCCCCCCCCCCCATCACGATATCCAGCTCGGTCTTTGGTGAGAGGGTGCTGTTTGAAAGCGCTTCGAGCACTTGACCGGTGACGTTGGCCTGGTCTACACCACCCAACGAAATTAAAATACGTTTGATTTCCGGTGAGTGCCTACGCTCAAGACTGGCTGGCCTTAGCTCTGCAAACTCGGGACGAAGTAGCGCAAACGGTGGCCCGATCAGTTTCATGCAGGTCGAAGGGATCAGCGCTTCGTAATCTATCGGTTCGTGGCCCAGGTTTTGATCCAGTAAAACTGCACACTCATGTTCCCGATCTGCCAAGTCATCAATAACCATAATCTGCCCAACGACTTCAGCTAATTGACGCTCCCAATTAGCATCGAGTGCATAATGGTCAACAATCAACCAATCGGCGTTGTAGCTGGAAAGCACTTCATGGGTTTGGTTTGCGTCGGTCTGCCATGGAACGCTCAGCCAATTGGCATGAGCAGGCACTATTACATTTTTTGCCAACGTTTCTAATCGCTCTGGTGGCTGCAGCAAGTGAAGCTCAAACCCCTTTTGCGTGATCAGGTCAGCCAGATGACCTTCATGGTTTCTACAAATAAACAGGCACTGATGGCCCTGTCGACGCAGCTCTTCAGCCAGGGTCAGGCAGCGCATAACATGGCCAGTGCCGATCTGGACAGAGGCATCGGCGCGGAATGCAAATTTCATTGAGCCTCTGTTTCTGCCTGCATTGCTTTAAAAAGCCACTCAGCACGAGCCCAGTCTTCAGATGTATCGATATCCTGTACGCGATGGCGAGGTAGCTGTAACGGCACCGAATCTGCGCTAAAGATAGATTTTTCTTCCAACCACGCTTCAGCTTTGCCCCAGTAAAATTGTCCCGCATCGTGCCAGGCGTCTTCCAAGTCTTGAGATCGAGTCTGAAAGTGCTCTGGGTTAAACATAGCAACCCGACCATTTTCTGTAATTCGGATAGCCCGCTGAATCGGAAAAGCGTAGCTGGTGACTGAAAACACAAAGCTAACACCACTTTGTTGAATTAATTCACAGCCACGCATGAGGTCTTCTGAGGTGAGGAAAGGTGCCGTTGCGTAGACGCAGCAAGCATAATCCACCGTCAACTCATGATCACTTAGCCATTGGATCGCATGACGAATCACCGGAAGCGTACCCGTATAATCATCGGCTAGACCGTGTGGGCGAAGAAAAGGAACTTCTGCGCCCCATTGTTCGGCAATATCGGCGATTTCATGATCATCTGTAGACACGATGATTTTGTCAAAACAACCGCTAGCTTTTGCGACCTCAATCGACCAAGCAATCATCGGTTTGCCACAGAATGGCTTTACATTTTTGTGAGGTATGCGTTTGCTGCCGCCACGAGCAGGAATGATCGCAACACGTCTCATAAGTGCCTCCTAACTCCCAAAGCTATTTTCAGCGCCAGCAACACGTCATCCTGCTGTTCGTCATTGAGCCCCTGAAACATCGGTAAACTGATCGCTTCCCGGTAATACTGCATGGCTTGCGGGAAAGCTTCTGGATCAAAACCCATTTCCTGGTAATAGGGCTGGGTATGCACGGGGATATAGTGCAGGTTCACGCCTATGCCCTGTTCTCGCAGGGACTCAAACACCTGACGATGTGTTTTGGTGATTGCGTTCAGCTCCAGACGAATTACATACAAGTGCAGGCCGGAGTGGCCGTCCGGGTGCTGCCAGGGCGTGGTTACAGGCAGCTCTTTCAAGAGATCATCATAGCGTTTGGCCAGCTCATGACGGCGGGCCACAAACGCATTCAGCCGGCCCATCTGGCTGATGCCCAATGCAGCCTGCAGCTCGGTCATACGATAGTTGTAACCTAGCTCCACCTGCTGGTAATACCAGGGGCCATCTGGCTCATGCGTCATGAGGTTCTGATCGCGGGTAACGCCGTGGCTGCGGAATAGGTTCATGCGGCTGGCTAACTCGTCATCATTGGTCAGCGCCATGCCGCCTTCAGCAGTCGTGATAATTTTGACCGGGTGGAAGCTGAAGACGGTAATGTCACTGTAGCGTCCACTACCTATAAATTCGCCCTTGTACTTGCCGCCAATGGCGTGGGAAGCATCTTCAATTATGCAGAAGCCAAAGCGTTGGCTCAGATTGTAGATCGCTTCCATATCACAAGGCTGACCGCAGAGATGAACGGCCACAAGGATTTTCGGCAAGCGATTTTCCTGCTCGGCCTTTTCTAGTTTTTCTTCAAGCACTTGAGGGCAAAGATTGTAGGTTTGCGGGTCGATATCCACAAAATCAACCTGGGCACCGCAGTAAAGGCCGCAATTGGCCGAGGCGACAAAAGTGATCGATGTAGTCCAAAGCCTGTCGCCTTCGCCCAATCCAAGCGAAAGACACGCAATGTGCAATGCCGACGTGGCACTGTTCACGGCTAACGCATGCTTGGCCCCTACGTGCTGTGAAACTATTTGCTCAAATCGCGGCACCTGCGGCCCCTGAGTAAGGAAGTCGGACTGCAATACAGCGACCACCGAATCGATATCGTCTTGAGTAATCTCTTGGCGGCCGTAAGGGATCATTAGATAGCTCCAATTTTCTCGCGATGCTGATCGATCCATGCTTGAAGTTCACCGTTACTCATCCACTCCCTATTATTATCGCTCGAGTAAACGAAACCATCAGGCACGCGTTTGCCGTTTTTAATACGGTTGGCATCTTTATCCCAACTGTTAATCTGCGGCAGAATCTTGAAATGTTCAGCGTATTCATAAGTGTAGTAGGCATCTTCTGCGCTGATCATTTGCTCGTGAAGTTTCTCACCTGGGCGAATACCGACAATTTCCTGCCTAGCCTCAGGAGCGATCACCCGTGCTAAATCGGTTACTTTCATCGACGGGATTTTCTTGACGTAGATCTCGCCGCCTTCCATATCCTCAAAAGCGTGCCAAACCAGCTCAACACCTTGTTCCAGCGAAATCATAAAGCGCGTCATACGCTCGTCGGTAATTGGCAGTACGCCTTTATCTTTAATAGACATAAAAAATGGAATTACCGAGCCGCGCGACCCCATCACATTTCCATAGCGCACCACAGAAAAACGCGTGGAGTTATGACCGGCATAGTGGTTACCTGCAACGAAAAGCTTATCAGACGTTAATTTAGTAGCACCATACAGATTAATCGGGCTACTAGCTTTATCGGTTGAAAGCGCTACCAATTTTTTCACGCCCTTATCAATGCAAGCGTCTACCAGATTCATAGCACCGATAACATTGGTCTTAATACATTCAAACGGGTTGTATTCAGCGGTGGGGACAATTTTAGTCGCGGCTGCATGCACGACATAGTCAACATCATCTAAGGCACGATAAAGACGGTCACGGTCACGCACATCACCTATAAAAAAGCGTACACGTGGATCGCCCTCAAATTTTTTCGCCATTTCCCACTGTTTCATCTCGTCACGGGAGAAAATAATTACTCGACGGGGATCGAAGCGTGCAAGCAGCATGGGTACAAAAGTATGGCCAAATGAACCGGTTCCACCGGTAATCAAAACTGATTTATCATTAAACATATTTAACTTTCTCAAATACGTAGAAAACTATGGAACCACTATCCAATAGATCCGTTTTCTTTGCGTTGCGTGCAAATACTTTTTTTATTCTATCACGCACGATTTCATGCTCAGCATCACTAGTAGCTATTGCAACGGAAGCGGATATCCTCATTACTTCACGCGCAAGTTTTTCAGGGTTTCCTAAAAAACCTGAAAAATCACTAATTACAACCATTTTATAATGTCTATCGCGAGCATTTAAACGTATGCCATCTACATCTAGAACAAAGGTGTTTTTATCGCCATTTGCACTCTTAACCGCATTATTACTACCTTTAAAAATCAAATCATTGAGCGAAGAAAACTCTAGAATATCGCAAGGCTTCTCCACCCCTAACCTATCAGGCATACTCGACAATTCATTATATCCAGACTTATTTTTTATATAGCTAATGTCAGCCGTAGCTTTTGCTTTACGATAATAAAAATCAGCCACCTTATTTCTACCTTCTCGCTCATGAAACACACCAATCCAATTAAGCGAATTACTTAACATAAGCGACTTATCAAGCGAGCTTTTGCTCGACCATGCTGAATTATCATGAAGACGATAAGCTGTTGGCTTAATATTATCCAAGTACTTCCCTTTGCCAGCTAAGCCTAGCCGTGTGATTGTTAAATTATCTCCATTACCTATTCTAGGATTCTCAGAAATAGGTGCTGAAAAATATATTTCCTTCCTCACAAATCTTGTCATAGTTAGCAAGAAACAATTATTTAATAAAAGATCTTCCTGAGAAAAGTCTCTCTTTTCATTTTCCGGTAGCTTAGACCAGCTAACTACCTCACCATCCTTCAAAACAAATGCGTTATGATAACAGACGGAGTACTCTGGGTTTTTCTCCATAAAATCATGCTGCAACTGCAACTGACTTTCATCTACCCAGTAGTCATCCCCCTCACAGTGGGCCATATACCTCCCACGAACCATTTCTTTCAAATCGCTTGCTATTGTTTTATTTTGAGATTTCAAGTTAAATTCATTAAGAATGGGATATATTAATTCAGGGTATTCTTCTGCATATTTTTTGATAATACTTTGCGTACCATCAGTCGATGCATCATCAATCACGATAACTTCAAACGGAAAATTGGTTTTTTGTGATACAAAACCCTTTAAGGTATCTTCAATATAAGGAGCATGATTATAGGTAGGACACAAAACAGTCACTACCGGTTCGCCTTTGACATGCTCGCTTTGTGGGATCGGTGGGCCTGCCGGTGGTGGCACCTGTGTTTTGGTTACTGGTGCTTTAGGTAAAAGCTCTTGCGCTTCAAGAAACTCCAGAGCCTTCTCCTGGCTAACATTAGCCAGGAGCTCAAACGCCACATCATGCGCTGCAAACACTGCACTCAGAATAAACGCCAGTTTTGTCTTGTTTTCATCACTCAGCGCCGCCATGCGCTCATGGCTTGGAAGAAATAGCACATCGGCGCTTTCCTGCTCAGTGGCGCAAGGTGCACGGGCGTTCAACTCTTCTGGCAAATGGCTGTAGTGGCGAATATTGTGGAAGCGATAAAAGCGAAAACCATTTCGGCTGGCCCAGTGCTGTAGTTCGGCAAAGCTGGGCTGTTTTTCATGAGTGAGCTGGAAAGGCACTCGCACCTGAATCAGCATCGTGCCCGCCAGTGCCCTTTTACCATTCTCCAGTACGGCCATCGCATCGCTTAGTTCGTCGATAATCAACCAATCAAGGTTGCCCAAGCCTTCAATACTATCTAAGGCTATCGAGCTGATCGGCAATTCAGCTAAAGGCTTGGCACTCAATTGGTGGCGTTTGGGGAGCTTGTCAGCCGGTAGCGGAGAAAGCGTGCTGGTCATTTCGGGGGATACACAGGCATGAAGTGTAGCTGCGCTTCCATCACCGAGCAGGGCATGCTGGAATAACTGAATATATTCGCTGCCTTCATACTGCTTGGCGTTTTTTAATTCGCTAGCCGGGTCAAACGCAACTATGCCAAAGGCTTTAGTAGCCGCCATCTGTTCGGCAAGGCCACTTTTAATTAAGCTAGCACGATTGTCGAGCACCATCACCTTGCCTTTGAACTGCCAAGTAAAATCATTCATCAAGCATAAACGTGGCGGTTGCGACTCGTCTCCCTGTTTGGCTTTTGCTTTAGCGCCAATTAACTGTTGAAAAGAGTTGTCCACTTTGAACGTTGGCTTGGTTGCCCGGCTAGCTAAGCGTTGACGGTGGCGTTTCTTCTGAGCAATTGCGAAGTCTTTGTCGCCTGCGCGTAGCCCCATTAAAGGCGTTAAAGCGTTAATTAGACGATCAGTAGCACGTTCAAGGTGATGTTTCTCTTTCCCTACTTGCCAAGCGCGCGCCACCAAATCCTGATACATATCTTCGTCATCGAAGATACTGATGACGGCATCAACTAACGGTTGAAGCTCGTCGTCGCTGAGCAGATGTTGGTAGGGCTCTTTATAGCACTCATCCGGAAAATCAAAAGAGATACCAGCATCGCCAATCATTTCGGGCATGCCACCGCGGTTAGTAATCAGCGCTGGAATGCCGTTCAGCATGGCCTCAGCCAGTATGCGCCCGGAGCTTTCCCACCAAAGACTAGGAGCAACAACCACACGGGCTCGCCCATAAGGGCCACACATATCACTGGTGTTAGGTGTCACTATGACATTACTTAAAGAGCTACGTTGCTCGCCCATTCGGCGGGTTGTCTCCCGCAGCACAGCTGGCCAGTCGGCCCGGGCTTCTACCACTTCAAGCTCAATATCGGGTCTTTCTCGCTCCAACTTTTCCGCTAACTGTACAAATACGCTAGCCCCCTTTTGCCAACTGGGGTTAACAAACAGCAGCCGATTTCGCTCATGGTGATCAGCGATAAAATTCTCAGGGGCGATGAACTTGCCTACAGGCTTGGCGGCATAGCCCACCGTTTTACGGTACATATCTGCAGTGGCCTGGCTATCGGTAAGAATCAAATCGATGTCACGACACCAATTTGATGCTTTGTAGTTGCCATTGGCTAGATAGAAAGCGACAGGTATCCCTCGGTCACGCGCTTCAGCGGCAATTAACATATCCAACGTTTGGCCGCCGTAGTACCAGACAACGTCTGGCTTAAATGAATCCAGCATATAGAGGTACTGGCTGTACCAGAGCCCTTCTTCATGCGCTGTAAAATGGTTGCGGTTGTGACTATAGCTAACCACCAATTGATGGTTCAGCGGGCCGTCGTTTGCCTCTACCAATTGATGCAGGTGGGCATCCAGGTCTGGGAACTGCTCCCTGAGCCGCCCCATTCCCTTGGGGTTATCAAAAATAGTTGCCCCCAGCACCTGAACCTCATAGCCACGCGCAACCAGCTGTAGCAACATTTGCCGTACGGTCATGCTGGCACCGCTGGAGGTATCCAATAAACAGGAAGGATTAGCCCAAAGCAGGCGAGGTTTGCGTTTTTGACTTGCGGTTGCAGCGGAGGTCTTAACCATGAAACGGCTCACAGAGAAAAATGGCAATTTATCTAGTTTACCGCGCTAGCACAGTGGGCAAAGGCGTGAATGCACCCGTATTTAAGTAGGTGTTCTCGCGATCAGTGCTGCTCAGAGGTTGTAACAAGCAGCAAATTAAGATTTTAAGTATAAGCGGCTCGCGATGACTATCTCTAAATAATTTGCCAGAAGCACAACCACACTGCGATTATTAGGCTTATACCCAAAAAAAAACAGGGCCCTATTGGGCCCTGTCATTACTTTCTTTGCATTACCGGCTAAAAG
>TARA_R110002020_G_scaffold150353_1_pt1 | contig 10165 bp, 10 predicted proteins | sample TARA_R110002020 | Tara Oceans TARA_R110002020 (sample SAMEA4396489) | marine metagenome | biome: Westerlies Biome; feature: [MES] marine water layer (ENVO:01000295) within the mesopelagic zone...; material: water (ENVO:00002006), including particulate matter (ENVO:01000060) such...
TGCTGATTTGACTAATCGTACGGAGGATAATCTAATCAATGAGATTAAAGAGATGGTTTCGAAGATCATTGGCCCGATTGCCAAACCGGATAAAATCCAGTTGGTTCCAGGGCTCCCAAAAACGCGATCTGGGAAAATTATGCGAAGAATCCTGCGCAAAGTGGCAGAAGGCTCACTTGATAACATGGGCGATACCAGCACGCTGCTTGATCCGGATGTAGTGACCAAGATTATTGAAGGGAAAAAGTAAATTTGGAACCAAAACTTCCAAGCCAAGAGCCAAGACTTTAGAATAAACAGTCTTGGCTCTTTTTTTAATCTTTGGGAGAAGAATCATCCTGCTCTTCGTCCATTTGAATAGATGATACAATAGAATCGGCAGAATCCATTTCTTGCTTGTAGAAGTTGTGGACGCCCACCATGAAGGCCACAATCAAGGCCCAAACTAACCGGCGGGCAGGTCTAAAAATTTTGCGAAATGGTATCATTGGCAGTGATTTACAGGAATTTACCAATTATTATTCCAATTAATCAAGCTGTCAACGTGGCAGAGAATCCAAGTTTCGCTGTTCTATTCTACCTCATTTCCACTTCACATCCACTTCTCCACTGGCTTTCATATGAATTACCAATTCTTTCGCCATCGGGTAAAATCCGGAAGGCTGAATAGTGAGGTCAGCAATTTTTAAATTAAGGATTGGGGTACTAAGACCCAATCGTTCTGTGATACTCCCGAAGCTTTCTTCCAAAACATCCCCAATAGGGAAAATGGCTCTGTCTTCAATCCTACGAATAATCTTGCGTTTTTTCAACCCAACTCCAGTCTGCGCTCCGAAGCTTCCCGTTTCCATTTTAAAGTTGATGTCTTCAAATTTGAGGCTTTGAGAATCTGGATCGTATGCTGGTTTGCCTACTACAAATAGTGTCCCGCTGACCATTTTCCCATTGGTCTGCTCGGCCTTGAAGTCCATATTTATAGCTAATAAATCTCCGAAAGCTTGGGTACTGATATTGGAGGGAATCATTGTAGTCTTTTTATCCACTCGAAATGCTTTCCCATCCAAATTTTGCTGCAAGAGCTCATCCAGAGTGGAATAGCTCACACCTAGAGGAATGAGTATTTCTAGCTCATTTGCTGAGTTTTCATTCGAATTGAGACCAGGAAGTGGAAATGCTCGTGTAGGCGCAGCATCAGCAGGATGAGAATTTACTTTCCCATCCATTCCTAGCCAGAGGTTATAATTCTGGTCAGCATCAAAAAATTCATTAATTTTTACTTGCTGAGGTTGGATAGAAAATGCAGTATTTCCTCCAATCCATTCTATGGAAAAAGGCTTCCCAATCTGAGCCCAGGCTAAATCCACTAGAGTTTTCAAACTTGCTATTTCCTTTCCGCCAGTAAGATTATCATTGCCCCATTTCCGTAATTCCTTACTAAGTAGGCCACTTAGATCCACCTTCATTCCTAATACATCTATGGCTAAATTTCCTCCCAGTTCTACCAATTCAAAGCTTTCAGCACCGATTCCCCAATTAGCATTGATCACAGGGTCAATAATAAAAACAGGTGAAAAATCTTCATTCAGAGGCAATTTGGACTGAAATAAGCTTCCCAGCCCTTTCGGCTTGAGACCTAATTCTCCGACTACATTTATTGGGACAGTCAATTGAATTCGCTGACTATCCAGAGCCGACCATTTGATGGTTCCATTTCTCTTGAGTTCTAAATCACCAGTAATTCCACTTCCCATGTCCATTCCTTTTTCTTGGAGTAAGGTTGTGGGGATTTGACCATTCAATAATTTGCTTAATGTTTCCTTCGGTATTTTCAACGGCACATTTACTCCTGCTGAAGCAATAGGTGGAGGTGTGGATGGTCCTGGATTTGCAGCAGGATTAATACTTTTGCAGGAAAACAAGGCAAAACCAATTAAGGCAATAGGTAAAGAAAGGTTTATAAATCTCCGGTGGAACTGTAATTTCATAATTGAAGTTTGGTTTTCAATGGGTCATCTTTCATCTACAACTATTGCCCCAAAAATAAAAATTCGAGAATATGAATTGGAATAAACTTACTGAAGCTGGCCAAATTGAAGAAATAAAGACTTTGAGCAAGGAAAAACCTGTTTTGATTTTTAAGCATAGCACGAGTTGCTCTATTAGTAGTATGTCTATGGATCGTTTGACACGAAAATGGCAAACCTCGGATAATGAGAAAGTGGAGCCTTATTACTTGGATTTGATTGCCAATAGAGATTTGTCGAATCAGGTCGCAAGAGAATTTGGTGTACCGCATGAATCTCCTCAAGTACTGTTGATCAAAAGCGGCAATGCTGTCTATGATAACAGCCACTTTGGAATCTCGTATGCAGACCTAATGGGAAAAATTTAGTTTTTTGATTTTTAAATGGTTTTAATACCATTTATCCGCTACAATACCCATTCTTATTTTTCCTCAGATGCAGAATAAACCTTTGACATGGCTATACGGTCAAAGAAGTAGAAATTTGCATACACATGAAGAAAAACTACGCATTAATTATCCTGATTTTTAGCCTGTTAACTGGCACATCAGCTTTCGGACAGCGACCTACAGGTCAAGATCGTCCAGAAAGGAAATTCACAGGTACCGTCATGGACGGAAGCGCAAATACTCCTATGGCCGGAGCGAACGTACTGATAAAAACAGTGACAGATTCACTTTTGGCAGGTACGGTCACAGATGCAAAGGGACAATTTGAGATAGTGAGACCACAAATTCCTTCTGTGAAAATCGAAATCAAGTTTATAGGTTACGAAACTATCTCTAAGGTTCACACAGGAAGAGAACCTGTGGATTTGGGCGTGTTGACCCTGGTTGAAGACGCTCAAGTTTTAGGCGAAGTTATTATAGAAGGTCAAAATCCTCTTGGTGAAATGAGAGGTGATACCACTTCTTTCAATGCCAGTGCTTTCAAAACCAAAGAAAACGGTATGGCAGAGGATCTTGTGAGAAAATTACCAGGAGTAACGATCCTGAATGGTCAGGTTCAAGCACAAGGAGAAAATGTTCAAAAGATTTTAGTAGATGGAAGAGAGTTTTTCGGTTCTGACCCAAACATCGCACTAAGAAATCTTCCCGCTGATGCAATAGATCGGGTAGAAGTCTTGGACCAACGGTCTGATCAAAGCCGTTTGACTGGGTTTGATGACGGTACTTATACCAAGACAATCAATATCATCCTGAGAGAAGACAGAAAAAATGGACAATTCGGTAGAGCTTATGCTGGCTATGGAACAGACGATAAATATAATGCAGGAGGAAGTTTAAACCTCTTTAGTGGAGACAGAAGACTGTCTATTCTTGGGTTATTTAACAACATCAATCAGCAGAACTTCTCAAGTGATGATCTTGCCGGAGTAAATGCAAATTCATCTGGTGGTGGTGGTAGAGGTCGTGGTGGTTTTGGCGGTGGAAATAATAATTTCTATGGAGGAAATGACATTGGATCCATCACAACCAATGCTATGGGACTAAACTATAGTGACAAATGGGGTTCAAAAGTCAATTTTACTGGAAGTTATTTTTTCAATAATACACAAAATACACTTAGACAGATCACAAATCGCCAGACGGTAATCAATGAGACCACTACTCAGAATTATCAGGAAAATTTGATCAATTCGGTAGAGAACTTCAATCACAGAGCTAATGCTCGCATCGAAGCAGATCTAAATGAGAAAAACTCGCTGATCATAACTCCGAATATCTCTTTTCAGAGTAGCAATACATTCAGCGATAGAGATGCCTTAACTTTGGCGAACGATACCGATTCCCTTTCTTCTCTTCGCTCGGTTACCAACGCTTCAAACAGTTCATATAATTTTGGTAACAACATCACCTACCGATATAAGTTTGATAAGAAAGGTAGAACATTCTCTACTGACATCAATACCTCTTGGAGCAACAGAGACCAAGATTCTGAGCTTTTAGGTGCCAGTAGAGACTATCGTAAAAATCAGTTGGATACAACCTTGCAAGAAACTTACTTACTTTCGAAAGGATTCAACTATCGTATAAACGCAACACTTACTGAGCCACTCGGTGAAAAATCTATAGCTACTTTTGGGTATCAGGTGGGTAATAATAAGACGGATTCTGATCAAAAGACAAGAGTACTGAACGACGAAAATATTTCGGTGCTGGACACTGCCTTGAGCAATGAATTCAATAACAAATTCATCACGCAAAGACTGAGAACTGGGTATGCCTACAACAGTGCAGGGTGGAATTTGAGCGCAAATTTGGATTACCAATATGCCAAATTGGACAACGAAGCTTTTTTCCCAACAGAAGGTGTATTTGTGCGTGATTTCAATAATCTTTTGCCAAGTGCAAGCGTCAGCTTCAGGAATAGAGAGACAGGCTTGAATTTCCGTGTGAGGTATAGAACCAGTACGGATGAGCCTTCGGTAAGTCAGCTCCAAAATGTGATAAACAATCAAAATCCACTTAATCTAAGTGTGGGTAATCCAAACTTGGCGCAAAGCTTTCAGAACAGTATTTTTGCCAATATTGGCAAATTCAACATGGAGAAAAATCGCAGTCTATTCATGTTTGTAAACGTTTCGGCTACTAAAAATTATATTGGTAGCAGCACCTACATTGCCGCAGAGGATACATTGATCAATAATGAAGTATTGCTTCGTCCTGGAGGTCAGATTTCTCAACCGGTTAACTTAGATGGAAACATGAATAGTAGCTTATTTCTAAGCTATGGTGCACCAATCAAAGGAATCAAAACCAATATCAATCTAAACACACGAATTGGTTTCAACAGATCTCCAGGCCTAATCAACGGTGAGAAGAATATCAATGAAAATATCAACCTAGGTCAAGGAATTACTTTCACATCTAACATTAGTAAGGATTTTGACTTTACGATAAGTACTACTGGTACCTACACAATTGTAAATTCTAGTTTGCAGACTGCATTGGAAAACAATTATTACATCCAAGAATCAAATCTTCGCCTGTATTATTCTCCCAATGGGGGCAAGCTTTTCATGGGAAATACAATCAACAATAGTTTGTATCGCGGACTTTCTGAAGGATTTGATCAGTCAGTTTGGCTTTGGAATATCGAAGCAGGTTACAGATTCACCAAAAACAACAAGGCTGAGCTAAAAGTCGTAATCTTCGATTTGCTCAATCAAAACAATAGCATCTCCCGTACAATCTCAGATGTGTCAGTATCCGATGTTTATACCAATGTATTGACGCGTTATGGCTTGCTGACATTCACGTATATCTTGGGTAACTTCAAGCAGCCGGAAAACGACGGTGGGCAGATGCCTTGGAGAGGTGGACCTCCAAGAGGTGGAAGAACTTGGTAAGTTCTTAAATACGAACTTTGAATTAAGATTTACGGGATCAAATGATCTTCAAACCGACTGGAGAAATTCAGTCGGTTTTTTTATTATCAATAGAATCCTTTTTTTGACTCTGTACAGATCAATTGTCTAAATTCTAGTGTACTACTGAATGAAGCTACAAACGAAATCTACGGACTCACTACAGATGAAGACTCAGGAATTGCGGTTTTTAAAATTCCTGAGGAGCTTTTCTGACAAAAATTTTTTGCCAATCACATCTCCAAAAAATAGAGTAGAGTATTTTTAACGACCGGCTTCTGGAGAAGCAGGCAAACAAAAGTTTAGCGCCCTCCGCGAAAAGCTCTGTGCGCTCTGCGGCTTAAAACAAAAAAACCGACCCCTTACGGAGTCGGCTTAGCAATTGACCAACCAGCAACAATTACATTTTAGGAAGAACCACAGTATCTACTGAGTGGATCACACCATTTGATTGCCATACATCCGCAATAGTCACTTTAGATTCTCCTCCGTTTTCGTCAGTGATATAAAGGTCTTTGCCTTTCATCCAAGCAGTTAATTTTCCGCCTTGAACTGTAGTAAGTACAGCTTTACCATCTCCTTTTTTGATCGCAGCAGCGATTTCTTTGGATCCCATTTTACCAGCTACCACGTGATAAGTAAGTACAGCCTGTAGTGTAGCTTTATTTTCTGGCTTCAAAAGTGTCTCTACCGTTCCTTTTGGAAGTTTATCGAAAGCCATGTTATCAGGAGCAAATACAGTAAAAGGACCAGCACCTTGAAGTGTCTCCACCAAACCAGCTGCTTTTACAGCTGCTACCAGGGTTGTATGATCAGCAGAATTCACTGCATTTTCCACTATATTTTTTGAGGGATACATTTCTGCGCCACCTACCATTTTTGTTTTTTCCATTTGAGCAAAAGCCATGTTTGCAGAAAGAAAAATAAAGGCTGCTAAAGCCACTTTGAAGAAATTTTGAATTTTCATGATCTTGTTAGTTTGATGATTTTTTTGGTTTCTTATTTGGGAGGAGATACGGGAGATTACTAGTCTCTGGATTTACCGAGATTAAAAAATTTACGAATTCCGAAGGTTGATTTACGAGATCATCTGACTCCATCCTTTCCTTACCCTTCAGGCCTTTTGATGGTAGATGTAGGACGATTTTCTGATCTTCTAGCTTTTCACAACCTAAAGTCAACCTTGATCCTTTCCAAAAGACCTCAAAAATGGTAGCTTTGTCCCTCGAATAAATGGAATCCAATGTATCAGGAGAAAATTGAATCTATCAAAGCCGCTATTTCAGCCGCTGACGCAACTAATCCAGAGGAGCTAGAAGCCTACAGAATGGAGTATATCTCAAAGAAATCTGTGGTGGGAGAGCTTTTTGCAAGCATGGGTAAAATTCCTAATGAGGAGAAAAAAGCCTATGGTCAGCTGGTAAATGGAGTTAAGCAATTGGCAGAAGCGAAGTTTCAGGAGCTGATCGAAAAAGTCAATCAAGCCAATAAGAAGTCAAAATCCGCTGGTATCGATTTGACTCTACCTCCGTCCAATCAAAGTTTGGGAGGAATTCATCCGCTGACTGCTACCCGTCAGCGCATCATAGATATTTTCGAGCGAATCGGTTTCAACCTTTCCGAAGGTCCGGAGATCGAAGACGATTGGCATAACTTCACTGCGCTGAATTTCCCTGAAAATCACCCAGCTCGGGAGATGCAGGATACTTTCTTTATTGAAAAAAATCCTGATATCGCGTTGAGAACGCACACCTCATCTGTTCAGGTGCGAGTGATGGAGAATCAGAAACCTCCGATTCGTACCCTTTCACCAGGAAGAGTTTATAGAAATGAAGCCATTTCAGCCCGTGCACATTGTATTTTCCACCAGGTAGAAGGATTATACGTGGATGAAAATGTTGGTTTTGCTGATTTGAAGAATACGCTTTATCACTTCGCTAAAGAGATGTTTGGCAAGGAAACCAAAGTGCGATTCAGACCATCTTATTTCCCTTTTACAGAGCCAAGTGCAGAGATCGACATCACCTGTCTGATCTGTGGAGGCAAAGGCTGTAATGTCTGCAAAGGCAGCGGCTGGGTAGAGATTGGAGGATCTGGAATGGTTGACCCGAATGTGTTGGAAAACTGTGGCATTGATTCTAAGAAATATACTGGCTTTGCCTTCGGTATGGGTATAGAGCGAATTGCTATGCTGAAATATCAAATTAAAGATCTTCGCTTATTTACGGAGAATGATGTGAGATTCCTGAGGCAGTTTAGGCCCTTGCTTTAGCAAAATTCAGTTGAACCTTTCTTTAGATAGTTTTCGTAAACAAAATTACTTTAACTTAACTGTATGAAATCGAGCCAGGTTGATGCTAACAGTAATGACAAAAAAGGCAGACACTTGGATGATTTTAACCTTGCGAGATTCCATGTGACTTCTAAAAATCAAAGTATAAACGCATGAAAATCACATTAGAAATAAAAGATAATAAGGCATCTGCCTTTTTGAATTTTATCAAAAGTCTGGATTTCATTCAAATCAAGTCTGAAGAAAATTTGGACGAGCCTAGTAAAGCTGAACTTCTTGAGAATGTAGCTGATGGCATAAGAGAAGTAAAAGAATACGAAGCTGGTAACCGAACGATGAAAAGTGCTAAGGCTTTTTTAGATGAGCTATAAAGTTTTAGTCACTAGCACTTTTCAAAAGGATACTAAACGACTTTTTAAAAAATATCCTTCAATTAAATCTGACCTTCAGCACCTTATAGAGACACTTGAAACTAATCCAACTCAAGGAACTGCTCTTGGTAATGATCTCTATAAAATCCGTCTTGCAATCGGTTCTACTGGAAAGGGGAAATCAGGAGGGGCAAGAGTAATTTCACTTGTCAAAGTTATACGTGAGGAAGTGTTTTTGCTATCCCTTTATTCCAAAACAGAGAAAAGTACGATTTCTAAAGAAGAGCTTAGTGAGTTGATTTCTAAACTAAATAGATAGAATACTTTCTCTCATAACATAATCATTCTGCGGAGAAAGCATTTTTTTGCTGTTCGTGAGCTGAACAGCGGCGGAAGATTTTATGGCTTTAAAAACTGCTTTTTGCAATCCTTGAAAACAGCAACAATGTCAAATTTTAGGACAAAAATAGGCTCAAATCTACCGACTTGAACCTGATTTCTCTTTGTGCCAACTCTGCGATCCCGATGGCTATCGGGACGCCGCGTGCTCTGCGGTTAAAAAACTACACCGCTTTTGCTGTTTCCATTTTATAAATAATATCCTCGTAGTCGAGCTTATTCCAATTCTCTGTAATCAGCGGATCAGCCATGACTTTATCCATAATTGCTTCCTGAAGTTTTCCCTGAGTATAAGCTTCAGAATACCTCATATCAGTAAAAGTAACCATGGAATAGAGCGGAATCCAGTCATTTGGGTACAATTCGTATAGCTTGGCTTCGATTTTTTTGCGAAGCACAAACTTCGGATCTGCCACAGAATCTCTCATTTCTTCAAAATTCTCCATTGCCAACTGACAGATGGCATCGGTATCTACCTTGCGTTTTTTCTGGAATTTCTCAAAAACCAAATCCCAGGAATTAGTCCCATACTTATCTATTAGACCATTCAAAATAGAGCAATCCTCAAAACCGCAATTCATACCCTGCCCATAGAAAGGAACCATCGCATGACTGGCATCTCCCATCAGCAAACTTGTGCCCTGAACCCATGGGAAGCATTCCACATTGATTAGCGCCGAAGTTGGGTTAGCAAAAAACTCAGTCTTCAGATCTGGCATGAGCTTATAGGCATCGTCAAAATAATTGGAGAAAAGGATCTCAAGATCATGCTCATCATTGATTTTGTCAAAGCAAACTTTTGATCCACTGTGAGGCAAAAACAAAGTACATGTAAATGTCTTGTCCGGATTTGGAAGTGCGATCAGCATAAACTTGCCTCTAGGCCAGATATGCAAGGCATTCGGATCCATTGCAAATTCCCCATCAGCAGTTGCTGGAATGGTTAGCTCCTTGTATTCGTGAGTGATGTATTCCTGCTTGTAGTTGAAACGGATTTGCTTTTGCATAGCCAGCCGAAGCGAAGAATAAGCTCCATCAGCCCCAAATAACACAGGGGCTTTGATTTTTTCCTCTGCTTTTGGAGTCTGGAAAGTGATTTCTTGAGAATTGAAATCCACTTCCAGGCATTTATGCTCGAAATTGTATTTTGCCCCAAGCTTTTCTCCTTCTTCTACCAGAAGCTGGTTAAATTTTCCCCTAGAAAGGGAATAAATTGCTTGATTCTCTTTTCCGTAGGAAATGAAAGTAGTTCCACCATGCTCGTCGTGCACTTTGCGACCATACATGGGAATAGCCAACGGCATTACCTTTTCTTTGAGTCCAACTTCCTCCAGTGCCTTCCATCCTCGATGGCTTAGCGCCATGTTAATGGATCTTTTTCCTTCCTCAAAAGTTGATTTGCGCTTATCTGGCCTCTTGTCAAAAACAGCAACTTCTAAGCCTTGGCGCTTCAGATATATAGCCATTAGAGAACCTATCAATCCGGCTCCTAATACGGTAACTTGATTCTTTTCCATTTGGATTGTTTTATCCACGCTTCCTTTAAGCGAATTTCTTCAGAGATTGTTCCAAAATCTGTGCAAATCGGAACACGTCTAGGAAGCTGTTATAGAGCGGTGTAGGTGCTAGACGTATCACATTTGGATTGCGCCAGTCGCCTACGACTCCGTGTTTATACCATTCATCGAATACAGCCTTGCCTCCGCGA
>TARA_R110002020_G_scaffold268819_1_pt1 | contig 10159 bp, 16 predicted proteins | sample TARA_R110002020 | Tara Oceans TARA_R110002020 (sample SAMEA4396489) | marine metagenome | biome: Westerlies Biome; feature: [MES] marine water layer (ENVO:01000295) within the mesopelagic zone...; material: water (ENVO:00002006), including particulate matter (ENVO:01000060) such...
CCCCTATGGAAAAGAACCTTTAATTTTCCTAAAAGTTTCATACCATTTCTTAAAATATTTCTTTCAGAACTAGAACCTGACATAGAATATGCAGATGATGCGCTAGGTTCTAAAAATATTATTATTAAAAGTATTAAATTAGAATATGGAGTGCTTAATATCACTCCCATGATACTTGGTCCCAATAAAAAACCACTATATAAAAAATATAATGAAGTAGTTCATGCCATGCATAAAGCAATGACTAGCACTGTTTATAAATATGGAGTAGCTCAAAATGCAATTTACTGAAACACTAAGATTTAGAATTCCCTGTGGAGAGGCTAGTTACTATTATAATAAATATGATTCAGCGAACTATTTATATTTATGCATAGATATCATAGAAAATGATAATAATTTTACTGTAGCAAATTCAAGATGGGTAAAAATTATAAAGACTCAATCCATACCAACTGGTCCCAACTCAGAAAAAATTCTCAATCAATTTACTACTGATTTACAAAATCGTATAGATGCAAATGGTAAAGAATGGATAGAGTTTGTAAAGCAAATTGCTGACAACACAGAACACATAGAAAAGCATAATTTTGTTCAACGACAAAAGTCTGTGATACAACCTAAAGTTCCTATCAAATTAGATTTTGAAAAGATGTTTTCGCATCTCTTAGAGTAAAAAAAATAAATCAACTGACAGCTATTAATATGAGCTGTATAGTAATAATATATGATAAAGTATCTTGCCTTGCTATTTAAAACTCTTATTAATAAAATCAAAAGATTTATAAAATTAGACAATAGTATGGTACAAAGCAATCTTACTTTAACACCAGAAGATGTTCAACAAATAGAAATTGAACTATCACAAATAGAATTAATTAGTAAAAAATCATTTAAGTATCCTTACTCATATTTAAAAATCTATCCACCTAAAAATATAGGTGGCCCAGAAATTATTCTTGCAATACCAAAAAACAGACCTCTAAATTTTAAAACTTTTAAAGACCTAATACAAACTATATTACCCTTTATGCATGTAGAAAGAGATGAAATCTGTGATGAAACAGGAAAAGTTGTTCCCGAAAAACTATATATGGCAATGATTGCTATGAATAATGCTGCATTTGCATTCTACAGAAACAAAGATTTAGATAAATACTTTGATAAAGACGGAAATATCATTCAGGAGGCATTAGACTAGTGAAGACTACATACGCTTTAACACCACAAGTTTATAAACAACTTACTTCATTTATGCAAATAAATGATTGTAATCATAGCTATTCTTTAGTACCAAAATATCCAGAAAGGGCATCAATAAATAATTCTAAATTCTGTAAGGTATTAATATATAAGCCCTGTTTGTTTCCAGAATCACCTTTCACGGAACAATCAGACCCTCCAAAAACTATTGGCTGTATACAATTTACAAATTTTTTAGAAGCAACAACTGCAGGTCAGATTGTCCTTGCAGAATTAGAATCAGACAACTATGATGAAGCAGTAAATATTATGAAACATGCTATAGAAATAGCAAATATTGAAACAATTGAACCGGACTTAAACCAATGTATGACTTTACCTACAAAGGATATGAATTCCAACTCAGTTTCAGAGACTCATCTCCCATCCTCGTAGAACGTTTTCTTAACTCTATAAAAGTTTTAAAAGAAATATTAAGCTTTAGCGAAGATAATCTTTTTGTAGCAGGCGGGGCCATAAGAGATATTATATTTGCCAATACAGTGGGAGTTCAAACTGGTAGAAATATATATTCTCCTAGAGACATCGATCTTTATGTTCTTGAAGCAGATACAGAACTTATAAGAAGTATAGGAGAACATCTTGCTAGCTACAATATGCGTAATAGTTTAGGCATTAAAGTAAATAGGATGGGTTCACTATATGAAAAAACTCTAGATACAATAAGTGATCCTCAAGATGCAGGATTAACTAATGTAATAAAGGTTGTTGAGCACAATAAGTCAATAATTCCTATCGATATTATATTTTACAATCCAGAAAAAACTATTACAGAAATTGTAAGCTCATTTGATCTTGGTTCATCAATGATGTTTATGAGGCTTATTGACTATATCGAAATATTAGAAAAAGCCCTGCCTTGGCCCGATATCACTGCCGACGACCCTAACGATAGAACAAGAAAAATATATGTTGCTGACCAAAAAGAAATAGCAAAGGTTGCTTTAAATAATAACAGCGATAATTTTATATCCGTCATGGGTCAAATTCTAGATGATACTAATTGGATGCTTAGGAAAGACTATCCTCAGGATCCACATAGAAGTAAACGTTGTCCTACTACTGCAATAGTGAATGTATATAGCCCATATAACACTTACTATAGGTTAATAAAGCTATGGAAACACGTAGGTGCAGGATTTTTACATCCCACGGGGGATCAGGTAAATGTATTAGCGACTCAAATACTTTTTGACGATAACATTGAACAAAATATACAGAAAAATTCTAGAAAAGATTTATATTTAATTAATTCTAAAACACGTTTGTCAGTTAGCACTTGGGAAGAAGATGAGCAAAACTTTAGCTAAAAACATATTAACTTCCGAAAGAAGCGATAATAATCGTATATTACTGACGTTTGAAGAACTTCAAAAAGAAAATTCAGAAATATATGAAAAATTATTAAACACACATGCATTAAGTATTATGTCCCCAGGGTCAATTATGTATGGTCCAGGGCTTACTCTTACTATGCTAGCAACAGAAGAGGAAAAAAGCCTTCCAAAATATTTTGCATGGGTATGGCCATTTGAAAGAATTAATGTTAATGAATTAGGCCTACTTCCTGTTACAACAGATTATGCACTGGGCGAAAGAGCATATGTTGGAGCTATGGGTATGATACTTCAACATATATCCTCTGCGCAGGCACATGCTACATGTACTATGAACGCATCAACAATGCGACTTACCAACATAGATACTTCTATATTTAAAGACAAAGAGGGTAATTTACGAATCAATACAAATAAAGATCTTCTTAAAGGCAAAAGACCATTAGAAGCAAAAATGGCTATTGTGGGTAAGTTAACTGATACAGGAAATTGGTTAAGCCGAATAAGCTTTTTAAGCTCTACAACCTATATATTCGGTACATTACAAAACTATTTACAATTTGGCATTGATGTAAACTTAGAAGATATATTAAAAGTAATTCACATGTTAAAAAAGCAATTAAAGCTCTCAGATAATGATATCACCCCAGGTGTTATGCCACAAAATACATATGGTTCATTAATAGACTGGAGAGAAGCCTTAATTAGAGCTCCGCTACTAAGAGGTATTAGATACTAATGAAACTTTTACATAAAATATTAGATATATTTCATACAAATGATGAAATTGCATCTGGTGATTATAGTGCTTTAATTGATAATTATTTTAACGAAATAGGCAAAAGAAAAGTAATAAAAACTCCACAAGATTTAGATTTAGCGCTTGACAAATCTATTGAGATATTTCCTACATATACACTTGTCAAAAGTAGTATTTGCCCTACCGATTGGGATCTTCTTGTAAATTATATACAAGATTTTCACTTATATAATGTAAATAAAAATCCACTAAAGAAAGTTTTTGTTATAAAACTAGCTATAGATCAATATAAAAATGAATGTCTTAGTTATGGCAGAATGTCTACTAGATGTACCACTATAATTGATTTAATTACAATACTTACTGATGTAAAACAAAAATATAATTTAAAAGAATTTCTTCATTGTCTTTATACATCTCTTACAGCACTTGAAAAAGGAAGACTTGCCTCGGCTCTTATATCACACATACATTTAGGTCTAGGCAATTTGTATCATCCCCAAAGACCTCCTTTAATATTTGCAGGTCTTAACTCAAATGCTGGCTCAGCGGGGCTTCAGGACCTCCTAGAGAATATAGAACAAGTCACACCAATAGAAGAATATATTACAAATACAGTTGACTATCTTCAAACATTGAAGTGGTTCATGCAAAATGTCCTAGAAATAAATACCTATACTGATAAATATGATCACAATGAACAAATTGGTCTTAGATATGTAAAACAAGCTGTATTAAAATGCATGGACGCTAATATCTATTATGATAAGCTGCATGTAGCTATGCAAATCAAAGCTGCAGATGTAGATTTATCTTCTCTTATTAGAACATTGGCCTGTCAAAGATTTAAAGGGCTAAAAACAGATACATTAATTTGCCTAGCCACAGCTGGACTACTATCAATTGATAATATTAATGCTGCCGTAATGAAGCGAACGTCTCCAGGCGCTACTATAAGATTATTGCATGCTATACTAAAAACAGTCCTAAAAGGCGATGTAAGTGAGCTAACACCTAAGGCAAAAGAAGCTATTTTAAGCAGGCTTAACTACATATCCATGGATCGTTTAGATGGAAAAGACCTTCCCTTTGAGGCAGATAAATTATATAAAGAAGTTTTAGGTGCATTTAATCTTGAAGAACAATGATGTTATGCAAAACAATAATAACAATCACAGTAATAAAGAAAGAAATGCATTGAGAAAATCAATATTATTTGCTATTAATAATCACCAAGGACCAAGAACACTATCAAACATAACTGAAGCATTAGCTGATGTAATGCTTGATATAGGGCTATCCGCACTCGACATTGAGGAATTAAACAGAACAAAATTACAAGAAATTATTAAAAAACATGATAAGATGCCCGTATTGGCATCTGCACTAATTATTCAAGCATCTGTAATTCATAATTGGATTGAAACAGAGGGCTTGTTAAATACATCGCTATTAGGAGGAAAAAGTAAAGATGAGAAGTAAGAACAGAATTATGTTAACAACCGAAGACTTGGCACGTATCATAGGCACCTCAGATGGCTCTATAAGGCGCATGCTTAGTGAAGGCGTCATTAGAACTGACCTGGGTCCAGTTCGAGCGTTTAAGGACATCCAGGTTGCCCAAACACGAATTGCATCTCTTAGATATGGCAGAGTAACTGCACAAAAAACTGTAGGAGAATAGCCAATGGCAAAAGCAAGTAAAAGTGGTGGCAGATATAACATTTATAAGAAAGGTGCTGCTGTCCAATTTAGCCTAAGCAAAGGCTATAGAGACCCAGATAACAATAGCATTGTTAATGCTGGTGTGGTGTGGATGGAAATTGCTCCTGCCTCTGGTGAAAAAAATGATAATGGTAACCGCATATATGATTGGGAGCATAAAATTACTATGGCTCTTGGCATTACTGACATAGAAACTATATTATATTATCCTACCCATGGCGGTAACAGCAAACGAGAAGAAGAAACAACCCAAATCATTCATGAAAATCCACGTAATGGCGCATATTCATCAATTAAAATACAGCCAGGACAGCAAAGTGGTTGGAAGTTAAGTGTAAATAAAAAATTAGGAGATGATAATGTTGGCCAATTCATCTATCTTTCGGATTCAGAATTCTATGTTTTACGCTCACTGTTAGGCAGTGCTATACCTCATGTTGTTGGCTGGGCAACATAAAGAAATTGAAAGAAGGAAAGCTAAAAAAATTCTGGAAATATAGAATTTTATCCAAGACAAAGCCACCAGATGTTTACCCAGAAGCATATGAAGAAGAAGGATTCAAAGCTATATTATGGCTAAGCCATAGTCATGAAGATTGCGCGCTACTATGGCAAACAAAGATTAGCCCATTACGTATACGCATAGCAGATAAACTAGAAAAACCATGGGGTAAACGTCCTAGAAGACTTCTTCAAACAATGTTCATGGAGTTTGGATATTCCGGCGCACAAAATAAATTCCTAGTTCTATCAGATAACCTAGACATAGCAAATACAATTGTGCAAAGCAGCGAATTTAATACCATTGAAGCACTTGGCTATGAAATAATAATAAGGAGATTTAATGAATGATTACTTTGACTAAAGATAATACTGACATAACAATGCCACTAATTAATAAAGTGGCAACTAAAGTTAGCAAGGCATATACAGAAAACCCTGAATCTGTAGCAGAATCTATTGCATTAGCAACACAGATTATGCTAACAATGTCAAGTATGGGACAACTATCTGTATTACCGCTAGTAGCCGAAATTAATCCTAGTATCATTGCAGAAACAGCTATAGCTATGACTGTAATGAGCCACCTTAACGAAACAATCAAAGATGATACAAATAATATAGATATAGAAATAGTTAATAATAGGGAGAGCCAAAATAATAGTTCAGCCAATAATCAAGAAAGTAGTGTCAATGATAGCAGCTCAGATCACGATATGTCTGATTAGAAAAGCCTCCAGGGCTTTTATTAAGAAAGTACAATCTATTGACAATAGGCCTGGCCGTATTAGGTCTGCTAATCATAAATTTGACACTACGAGAACTATCTTAGAAAAATATTGCGCTAAAACTAAATAACTGCTATCTATATCATCTATATTACTTATACAATCATCGCTAATAAATTAAGGGCAATTGCCCAAATACAACACAAGGAGAAAAAATAAAGAATTATGAAGATTACTCACGTAAAAGTTAATAAGTTCACCAACGGAAAGCTAAGAGCATTTGCTGACGTTACATTTGACTCAACCATTACCATTAAAGGCTATAAGGTCTTTGAAGGCTCTAACGGTATGTTTGTATCGGGTCCTTCTAGACAGGACAAAGATGGTAAATATTACGACATAGTATGGGTAGAAGACCAAGATTTTATGAAGGAAATTCAAAAATCTGTACTTAAATTCTATGAAGATGCTCCTGATGCTTCCTCTAATCGACCGTCACGTGGAGGTCGATCTAATAGAGTTGCTGACGATCCAAATGAATTTGGTCCATCACCCCTGTAGGTAACAAATGGCTCATCCCTTAAATACACTTACAGAAGCAGAGTTGCAAGAGGAATTTAACGAAATCAAAAACGACTTTAAAGCAGATAAAATACCTAATCAAGCTTCTATATCTACTCACATTAATCATAAAAGCGATTTAGAATTAATTAGCATTGATGGGCGCACGCCAGATGAATGGGATGCACATTTGCGTATAAACATACCAAATGAGCCAAGTACAGTTATGTGTAATGAAGCTCTAGTAAAAACTAATGAACGACTACAAATTGCATATAGCTATTTAATAAAAGCAGAGCTAACTGAACAAAATTCCGAATGGATAAAAAAATCAAAATATAGAGAATCTGTTGCAAACATAGTAGATGAGCATAAGAAAAAAGGAGTTAAAACTCCTGCGGCAAGTACTGTAGAAACTCTTGCCGAAAATAAAACAAAAGATTCTAGTACTGTTTATCTAGCTTCTAAAGCCAGAACTATGTTCTGGAGAAGACATGTAGAAAGTCTGAAAGCTACTGCAAACATACTTAATAATATGTCATGGAATCTTAGAGTAGAAAGTACAATTATAAAGGGAATTTAATGACAAAAAAAGAAAAAACAGTAACTGAGGTAACTACCTCAGCCGATAATCAGGAAAATCAACCAACTGGCCCTCAGCCAGTATTAACACTTGTCACTCAATTACTAACCGATGGAACCTGTAAAACATTTCACATGGAACAAGAGGAGAAGGGATTACCAAATCAAGCCCTATATATCTCTCTTCTTGGTATGGCCCATCGTACCATAGAGGTTTTAAATGAAGCATTCAATCCTAATTACGGCAGAGAGTCTTTAAAAATCCTACAGACTCTTTTGCACGCAAGTAAGAATGAAGAACCTACAGATGGGTCAATAACAGAAAGTAATCCCTAATTGGGAGGCCTTGTTCTTGGCCTTTTAGGATTTTTAGGCCTATTAATAATTTTTTATAGATTACCCCTGACTATGCAAAATATATTATTACGCATGCATTTGCTTCTAGACCTTGGCTTAATGATATTAATGTATTTAATAATAACTAATGTTAGCGGATCATTTGCCTCTTTAATTAGTACGGCAATAATCGGCCTTTTAATTAGTGCTTCCATATCTATAGCAAGGTATAATAGGGGTTACACAAAAAAGACTGGGAGGACTATGTTAAATTGATACTTGGATACAAACCAACTGGATACAGAGACTTTAAACTTAGCGAAAGATTTCTCGAAAGCTTTACTAATAAGCAACCCGACTGGGGCTTCGGTGATCTTAGCTATGTGACCTATAAAAGAACATATGCAAGAATCATAGAAGATCGCACAGAAGAATATTGGGAAACTGTTAAACGTGTAGTAGAAGGTACATATAACATACAAAAACTTCATTGCATAACACATCATCTTCCATGGAATAATGAGAAAGCACAACGAAGTGCTCAAAAGATGTATGAACTTATGTGGGAATTTAAATTTCTGCCTCCTGGAAGAGGATTGTGGAACATGGGCATGCCTCATGTTCTTAAAAGAGGCAGTGCCTGTCTCCAGAATTGTGGGTTTATATCTACTGAAGATATTAAAAATGACTATGCAGGACCGTTTGCATGGTCTATGGATATGTCTATGCTGGGAGTAGGCATAGGCTTTGATACAAAAGGAGCAAACACAATAGCAATTCAGAAGCCAAGCACAAGCGACACAGTACACATTGTAGATGACTCTAGAGAAGGATGGATCAATTGCCTACGCATTGTTTTAAATGCTTTTATAGGCAAAGATCAACTACCCCTTCAATGGGACTATTCCCAAATTAGGAAGAAAGGTAGCCCTCTAAAAACTTTTGGAGGTGTTGCCAGTGGGCCTAAGCCCCTAAGAGAAATGGTTCAAACTCTTACCACTCTCTATACTTCCTATATAGGTAAAGAAGTAGATTCTACTTTAATTACAGACACATTTAACATATCAGGAAAATGTGTTGTTAGTGGAGGCATTAGGAGAACTGCGCAAATAGCATTTGGTAATCCTGATGACATAGACTTTCTTAACCTTAAGCTTGATAAAGAAGCTTTAATGAGTCATCGATGGGCCTCTAATAATAGTATATTCTGCCATGTAGGCATGGACTATACTGAGCCCGCAAAGCGTACAGAAATAAATGGAGAGCCTGGCTATTTCTGGTTGGAAAACGCCCAAAACTATGGGCGCATGATAGATCCCCCTAATTATAAAGACTATAGAGTCCGTGGCACTAATCCTTGTGTTGAACAAAGTTTAGAGCCATGGGAACTCTGTTGTCTTGTAGAAATATTTCCTAGCAGGCACGAAGACATAGATGATGTTAGAAAAACAGCTAAATATGCATATTTATATGCAAAAACTGTAACTCTAATACCTACGCATGATGAAAAAACAAATGCAGTAATGAATAGAAACAGACGCATTGGTTGTTCTCAATCAGGTATTAAGCAAGCTTTTAGTAAGTTTGGAAGACGCGCATTTTTTAATAAATCTTCCAAAACTTATGAAGAAATTGCAAGACTTGATAAAGTATATTCAGAATGGTTTGGTGTAGGTGAATCTATTAAAACTACCAGCATGAAACCTAGCGGAACAGTTAGTCTTGTGGCAGGAGTTAGTCCCGGTCTTAAAGACCTTGACCCTTTTCATATCAGAAGAGTAAGAATGGCAGATACAAGTCTGTTAATAGAAAAATGTCTTGATGCAGGCTATGTTGTAGAAAAAGACGAATATGCTCCAAATACAATGGTAGTAGAATTTCCAGTCAAGGTAGATGGTCTTACAAGAGATCCTAGTAGTATAAGCATGTGGGAGCAACTAGAAGACGCTGCAGCAATGCAATATTACTGGGCAGACAATCAAATAAGTGCAACAATTACTTTCACGCCCGATGAGGGTAAGCAAATTGCTTTTGCTTTAGAAAGATTTGAAACAAAACTAAAGGGTGTAAGTTTCCTTCCTCTAGTTGATCATGGTTATATACAAGCCCCATATGAAAAAATAGATGAAACTACATATAATAAAACTATTAATAAAATAGTCCCAATATATGAGTCAGTCATCCATGGTAATACTCATGAAGCCGAAGATAAGTTTTGTGATGGAGAGACTTGTAATATAAACTTTGCAAAAGAGTAGTATATACTAGTAGTTATAATATAAGTAATGACTACTGACAATTATGTACTCACAACAAAAACGAAAAAATACACCTGCAGACCTAAAAAAAATAATCATGGCTATATT
>TARA_R110002020_G_scaffold86590_23_pt1 | contig 10158 bp, 9 predicted proteins | sample TARA_R110002020 | Tara Oceans TARA_R110002020 (sample SAMEA4396489) | marine metagenome | biome: Westerlies Biome; feature: [MES] marine water layer (ENVO:01000295) within the mesopelagic zone...; material: water (ENVO:00002006), including particulate matter (ENVO:01000060) such...
ATGATCCCGAAATGCACCGGGTCGATCCCGATGCTGATGGCCACCGGCAGCAGGACCGGCGTCAGGATGGTGATCGCGGCGATGGTTTCCATGAAGCAGCCCACCACCAGCACCACCGCCATGATGATCAGCAAGATCGCGGCCGGGCTGTCGGTGAAGGCCAGCAGGGTGCCGGCGAATTTCTGCGCCACCTGGTTGGCGGTCAGGATCCAGCCGAAGATCGCCGAGGCCGCAACGATCATCATGATCGAGGCCGTGGTCTCGACCGTGTCCATCGACACCCGCAGGATCCGGCGAAGGTTCAGGGTCCGGTAGACGAACACACCCAGGGCCAGGGCATAGACGACGGCCGCAATCGCGGCCTCGGTCGGGGTGAAGGCGCCGGTCAGGATGCCGCCGACGATGATGATGGGCGTGAACAGCGGCAGGATCGCGTGGCCGAAACTGCGCAGGAAATGCCCGATCAGGAAACGTTCGTCGCGCGGGTAGCCCCGGATCCGCGAGAAGACGGCGACCATCGCCATCAGCGATGCCGCCATCACGAAACCCGGCACCAGCCCCGCCGCGAACAGCTGCCCGATCGAGGCATTGGCGATCACGCCATACACCACCAGCGGCAGGGACGGCGGTATGATCGGCCCGATGGTCGACGACGCCGCGGTGATCCCGACCGAAAAGTCGGTGTCGTAGCCGGCATCGCGCATGGCCTTGATCTCGATATTGCCAAGGCCGCCCGCATCGGCCACCGCCGCGCCCGACATGCCCGCAAAGACGACGCTGGCGCCCACGTTCACGTGCCCCAGCCCGCCGTGCATCCAGCCGACGGTCGCGCGGGCGAAGGCGAAGATCTTGTTGGTGATCCCCGACGTGTTCATCAGGTGACCGGCAAGGATGAAGAACGGCACCGCGATCAGCGGGAAGGAGTTGATGCCGTTGACCATGTTATGAAGCACCACGACATCCGGCATCCCCGACTGCGAGATGAAGAACAGCGACGCCAGCCCCAGCGCCACCGCCACCGGCGCGCCCAGGATCAGCAGCACGAACAGGATTACGAACATGAACGTCAGGATCATTTGGAACGGGCTTTCATGTCAGTCGGAAACATCGGACAGCGCGTGATCCTCGATCTCGCGCCTTACAACTTCGGGGCTCTGGCGGATCTTCCGGACAAGCCACATCAGGGAAAAGATCGCCATCGCCGCCAGGGCGGCCGCGACCGCCCAGTAAAGCAGGCTCTTGGGGATCTCGGCCGAGGCCATCTTGGTTCGTGTCTTCAACGCCAGTTCGACCGCCAGCCAGGACAGGTAGGCCCAGAACCCGAGGCTCAGCGCCTCCATCGCCACGCTCAGCCACTTGGCGATACGGTCCGGCAGGTAGCGGTAGAAGAATTCAAGGAAGATGTGGGTGCCCTTGCGGCTGACCGTGACCGCGCCCAGGAACGCGACGAGGATCAGCACGTAGCGCGCGATCTCTTCGGTCCAGGCAATGCTGTCGTTCAGCACATAGCGGGTGAAAAACTGCAGGAAGACGATCACCGCCAGCAGCCAGAGCGCGATCAGCCCCGGCAGGTCGACGGCCTTGATGTCCAGCGGCGCGGTGTCTTCGCCATCGACGAAAGGGCCGGCCGCATCGCGGCCGTGCCCTTCGTCCTTCACCTGATTGTCGGGATCCTTCATCGCCGGCAGCAGCCTCAGAGACCTTGCAACCGCTCGAAATGATCCAGCTCGTAGGGCACCTTGGAGGTGTCCGTCAGCATCGGCTTGACCGCGTTCTGGAAGGGTTCCTTGTCGATCTCGTTCACGTTGATGCCCTGGTCGCGGAACCACGCCACGAGGCTCTGCTCGCTGTCATAGATCTCTTGCGAGACCCTGGCGGCTGCCTCTTCCAGCACCTCCTCGACAATGGCGGCATCATCGCCCAGCCGCGACATGGCGCTGTCGGACACGATGATGAGAAGCGAGTTCAGGATATGCCCCGTCAGGTTGATGTTCGACTGGACCTCGTAGAACTTCTTGAACTGGATCGTCGGCAGCGGGTTTTCCTGCGCATCGACCACGCCCTGCTGCAGCGCAAGATAGACCTCGGAAAACGCCATAGGCGTCGGGTTCGCGCCGACCGCGTTGGGGAACATCAGCATGACGGGCGAATTCGGCACCCGGATCTTCAGCCCTTCCATGTCGGACGGCTGGGTGATCGGGAAATTCGATGTCACGTGGCGCTGGCCGTAATAGACAAGGCCCATCACCGTGTGGCCGGTCGCGTCCTTGTAACCGTCCGACAGCTCGGCAAAGAGATCGCTGTCACGGTAGTTTTTCCAGTGATCGTAGCCGCGCATGATGAACGGGTAGTCGGAAATCGCGATCGGCCCGTAATAGCGTTCGACGAAGCTGGGGCCGGTATAGATGATGTCGACGGCACCGATGCCCAGGCCTTCGTTGATCTCGACTTCCTTGCCCAGCGACGAGGCCGGGAAGACCTGGACGTCGACGCGCCCGTCGGTGCGTTCGGCGATCTGTTCCGCCGCCCACAGCGCAACCTGGTGATAGCCCGAGCCTTCCTCGTAGACATGGGCCCATTTCAGGGTCTGCTGCGCCAGTGCCGATGTCGCACTGGCAAGCGTCAAGACGGCTGCCCCTGCAAGGGCGCCGAGTTTGGCAAATTTCATTGTCATTCCTCCCTGGGTTCTCCAGGCCAGCCGCGTTCGGCGGATGGCCCCTCCTTGTCCCGATCTCGAGTCGGGTATTTGCAACTTGTATACTAGTTAAATCTCGTATACAAGGCATGCTTGCAGGAATTTCGGGCGCTCTCCTTGAGGGTGTGAAACCGGCTATGGTCGCGGCGATGGAAACCGGGCATTTGGGGTGGCCAGAGATCGACCGACGCAACTGGAACGGAGTCCGGAACATGGCCAGCGAGAGCACCGAAGGGCGAACGCCAAACCCGAAGGACGGCCGGGTGTCGGGCAATCAGGACGCGCCACGCAAGCGCTCTCCCGGACAAGGGCCCAGGGGGGCGGCGCGGTTTTCCAGTTCCAGTGACCGGACCAGCGCCGACATCGTCTATGAAAAGCTGCACGGCGCCATCGCCTCGATGGAGCTGCTGCCCGGCACGCCCGTTTCGGAACTGACCCTGACGCGGGAATTCGGTGTCAGCCGCACGCCCGTGCGCGCGGCGCTGCAACGACTGGCAAAGGAAAAACTGGTCGAGATCGTGCCGAAATCGGGCACGTTCGTGGGGCGGATCCCGGTCTCGGGCCTGATCGAAGCCATCGTCGCGCGTCGCGCGCTCGAGGTGATGATCGTGCGCAACACGGTCGATCGTGCCACGCCCGACGACATGACCTATCTGCGCGACCAGCTGGCCCGGCAGCGCATGCTGGCCGACAGGGGTGAACTGGCGCCGTTCCACGCCGCGGACGAGGCTTTTCATGCAGCACTTGCCACGATGGCGGGCTATCCCGGGATCTGGGACATCATCCGCACCCTGAAGATCCAGGTCGACCGCTACCGCCAGTTGACCCTGCCGCAGGAGGGGCGGCTGGAGATGGTGATCCGCGAGCACACCGCGGTGGTCGACGCCATCGAGGCGGGCGACGCCGACACGGCGGCCCGCGCGATGGAAGAGCACCTGGACAAGCTGCAACTGGATATCGAGGTCTTCGGCCAGGATCACCCGGAATACTTCATCCACGACCGCGCAGTTGACGATCAGGTCTGATCCGGCCCGCCGGTCCGTCATGAGGCAAGAGTTAGGCAGACCGATGCGCCGGGAAGATCACGGGCGGGTTCAAATTCCCGCCTCCGGTGCTGCGGGTTAGGGCCAAGCGGCAGGCCGGCCGGAAGCCGCATGGCCGCGATCCGTTCGGTGGTGGGCCCGCAAGGCTCGATCTTGCGGCCCGGCCCCGGATTGGGTACCCGGTGCGCCTTCCCGATTCCCAGCTTCGAAATGGTCCTGCCCATGTCGACCGACACGCTTGCCATCGACTTCGGCACGTCGAATTCCGCTGCTGCCGTTCTGGACAACGGCCGCCCCCGCCGCCTGCGGGTCGAGACCGGGGCCGAGACACTCCCGACCGCCGTCTTCTTTCCTGAGGGCGGCGGCCCGATGCTGATCGGGTCAGCCGCCGCACGGGCGCTGGTCGCGGGCGAGGAAGGGCGCTACATGCGCGCACTGAAAAGCGTTCTGGGAACGTCGCTGTTTCACGAGGAACGCCTGATCTCGGGCAAGCGGCGCACGCTGGCGGACGTGGTTTCGGCCTTTCTCGCCCAGGTGAAACAACGATCCGAGCAGGAGACCGGGCGGCAATTCACACGGGCCCTGTCCGGCCGGCCGGTCCATTTCCACACCGCCGACCCGGACCGGGACGCCCGCGCCGAGGCCGACCTGCGCGCCTGCTATGACGCGGCCGGGTTCGACACGGTGGAATTCATGTTCGAACCCGAGGCCGCGGCGCTGGCCAGCCATGGCGCGAACGCGGCCGGGGGGACGGGGCTGATCGTCGACATAGGCGGCGGTACGTCTGACTTCTCCGTGTTCACGGCCGAAGATGGCGCCGTCCGGATCCTCGCCAGTCACGGCATCCGGCTGGGCGGGACAGATTTCGACCATGCCGTGTCGATGGCCCATGCCATGCCGCATCTGGGTCATGGCGGTGCCTTGCGGCGCGAGATGGGGCCGGGCCTGTTGCCGACGCCCGCCGCGATCTACGTGGACCTTGCGACCTGGGCCAAGATCCCGTTCCTCTACACCCCCGAAACCCGGCGCGAGGTCGCGCGGATGGTGAAGCTGGCCGAAAAGCCCGGCGTTCTGGGCCGCCTGTCCACCGTGCTGGAGGAAGAACTGGGCCACGATCTGGCCTTTGCCGTCGAACGCGGCAAGATCGCGGCGAACCAAGGGGCCGATGACGTCCGCATCGCGATGGGCCTGATCGAGAAGGGCCTGTCCGCCGGGATCACGCCCCGCACGCTCGACGATTGCCTTGCCGATTTTGCCGCCCCCTTGCGGGACGCCGCGACCGAAACGCTGGACCGGGCCGGGGTGGACCGGATCGACACGATTGTCCTGGTCGGCGGGTCGAGCCTCATGAGCCTGATCGAACGCGAGATGCGCGAGGTCTGCCCGGGTGCCGCCGTGGCGCGCACCGAGGCCTTCACGGCCGTGGCCGACGGGCTGGCCCTCGCCACCGGCGCATGAGGCGTCACACCGTGTCGCGGTCGATGGCAGGCAACTGTCAAGCTTCCGCAATCCGCAGGTCAGATGGTCTCCGCCCGATCTAGGGTCATGCCTGGGCGTTGCCCCGCAGGGCGGCCTCGATACCGGCAATGTCGATCTTCCGCATCTCCATCATGGCCGCCTGCGCCCGGGCCGAGGCGGCAGGGTCCGGGTGGGACAGCGCGTCCATCAGGATCCGCGGGGTGATCTGCCATCGGTAGCCCCAGCGGTCCTTGCACCAGCCGCACATGATCTCCTCTCCGCCGTTGCCCGTGATGGCAGCCCACAGCCGGTCCGTCTCGGCCTGGTCCTCGGTATAGACCTGGAGCGAATAGGCGTCGTTGGGTTGGACATGGGGACCGGCGTTGAGCAGTGCGTAGGGCAGCCCCAGCAGTGTCATCTCGACCAGCTGGACGCTGCCGGCCGGGGCGTTCGGGACCCCGTCGGGGATGTGGATCACCTTTTCGACATGGCTGTCGGGGAACGTGTCGGCATAGAACTTTGCCGCGGCCTCGGCCTCGGTATCGAACCAGAGGAACACGGCGGCCCTGGATTTGGTCATTGTCGGTCTCCTCGTCGGTCTCCTTCTCAGGTGCCCGGTCCGGCATCCTTCGTGGCCGTCTCCTCGTAGATGGGGGTGAAACCGCCCCACATCATGCGCTTGCCGTCGAAGGGCATGTCCATGTCCTGCCAGCGGGGATCGGTCTGCATGCTGGCACCGCATTTGTCGTGGGTTTCCTTGTCGGGCCAGATCATCCAGGAGAAGCAGACCGTCTCTCCGTCCTCCAGCGCCACGGCGCGCTTGAAATCGGTGTGCGTCCCGTCAGGGATCTGGTCGCCCCAGGTCTCGACGATCTGCAGCGCGCCGTAGTCCCTGAACAACGGCCAGGCCTTGCGGGCGCTGTCGATATAGGCCTGCTTGTTCCCGTTCGGCACGGGGGTGAGGAAGCCTGCGACGTAGGTCATGTGAGTACTCCTTGCTTGGGGTGATGCTCTGCCGTCCGTTCGTCGGGCCCGGACGGCGGATGGCCCGTGAAGCCGGCCATGTGATCGGCCATCGCCTGCCGGAAGGCAGGGCGGCTCTTGGCCCGCGTGACGTAATCGGCGAGGTTCGGGAAGGCTTCGATCAGGCCTGCGCCTTCGATGATCCGCAGGACGCTGACCATCATCAGGTCGCCGGCGGAAAAGCCACCGGCCAACCATTCGGCCGCGCCGAGACGGTCGGATACCTCCTGTAATCGTTCGGTGATCCTTTCGTCGATGCCCGGCAGGCGCGGCGCGGACCATGGCTCTGCCGCTTCGAAGATCGTCATCTGCGCCCGGTCCATGATCAGCGGCTCGACGGTGTTCAGCGCGGCAAAGAGCCATTCGAGCGACCGGCATTGCCCGTCTGGCGGTGCGGGCATGAGGCCAGGGAAGCGTTCGGCAATATGCCAGAGGATGGCGCCGCTTTCGAACAGGGTCACATCGCCATCCTCATAGGTCGGCACCTGCCCGAACGGCTGAAGCGCGCGATGTGCGGCCTTTTTCTGGCATCCCTGCGGGAGATAACGGACAGCATAGTCCTGCCCGGTTTCCTCGAGCGCCCAGCGGACGCGCAGGTCACGGACCTGCCCGCGGGCGAACTCCGGCACCCAGTCGAAAGCGGTGATGGTGATGGCGGCGTTCGGATCAACCGGCATCGGACATCTCGGCCGGTCCCTTCTCGACAGCTTCGGCGCTCATCCACATGGGTTCCCAGATATGTCCGTCGGGATCGGCAAAGCTGCGCCCGTACATGAAGCCGTGGTCCTGAACCGGACAGGGATCGGCGGTGCCCCCCGCAGCCGTCGCGGCCCGGGTGATGGCATCCACTGCCGTCTTGTCCTCGCGGCTGATGCAAAGCAGCACCTGCGCCTCTCGCGCCGGGTCGACCCGGCGGCGGTCGGTGAATGTCGCCCAGAATCCATGGGTCAGCAGCATCACGCAGATCGTGTCAGACAGGACCACGCTGGCCGCCTGTTCGTTGCTGAACATCGGATTTCTGGTAAATCCGATCGCCTCGTAGAACGCGACCGACCGGTCGAGATCTGCCACGGGCAGGTTTATGAAGATCATCTGGGGCATTGGTTTCCTCCCTTGCCGAGTCGTCAGTGTGGACAAGCCAAGCAGAGAGAGTTACTAAAAGCAATCATGAAGAAACAAAAAGTAACCAAATCGGCAGAATCCCCCCATGGGCGCTGGTACGGCGACGCGTGCGGCACGGCGTTCGGGCTGGAACTCCTGGGCGAACGCTGGTCGATGCTGGTCGTGCGCGAACTGATGTTCGGGCCGCGCCGGTTCAGTGACATCCGTGCGAACCTGCCGGGGATCAGCGCCAAGGTGCTGACCGAACGGCTTTCGGGGCTCGAGGCCAACGGCGTCGTCATCCGCTCCACGGCGCCGGATCCGGCACCGGCGCAATTGTATGGCTTGACGGACTGGGGCTATGCGGCCGAACCGATCCTGCAGGAGCTGGGCCGCTGGGCCGCCGCCTCTCCGTTGCACGACCCCACGCTGCCGCTGTCGCCGATCTCGTTCATGCTGTCCCTGCGGACGATGTTCGATGCCGCGGCGGCGCAGGACATGAAGGCGGTGACGGTCTTCGTAATCGGCACGGCGCAGTTCACCGCCCGGCTTGCCGGTGGCGCGATGCCGGTGACGCGCGGCGCGGATGAAGCCCCCGACCTGCGCTTCGAAGCCCCTGCCGCACCACCCCTTGCGGCCGTCTTCTACGGCGACGAAGCCCCCGAAACCGTGGGCGTGCGCGTCACCGGTGCACAGGATCTCCGCGAGAAGTTCATTTCGCTCTTCAACCTGCCAAGCCCTTACATCCGATAGCAAATCATCGGCGTGATGCCCGGTTCAGATTTCCGGCGCCACCCCTGGTACCTACAAATCCGAACACCCTCGAACAGGGATTGTCACGACTCAACGAAGCGTCCACGAACCCCAGTTCGAGTGTGAAACTTTGGGGATCAGACTTATTGAGTCCTGCGAGGATCAGAAAAACGCCCACAAACCCAACCTTACCTACAATGGCCCCAAAGATCCTCTGCATACAGTCGATCATCAGCACATTGATCGAAGACTCACACGGCGTTCCGCGCCGCGGCCGTATTGGTCCCGCCGCACGCAGGGCTTAAGGTGGCACCGCCGTGCAAGACCATCGCGACAATGCCCGGACGCCCCTGTCAGAACCGGTAGGACAGGCGCAAGAGCCCTCCCTGGTTCAGGAAATCGCCGCCTGCCTGCAACCTGTATTCGCCGCGCACGTCCCAACCCTTGTCCTGGTAAAGCTGGAGACCGGCCGTGAAGGTGCCAAGGACATTGGGCGTGTCGATGTTCACGCGGAACGCATTGTCGGACGTCGCGCCGATGAGCGCGGCCGACACAGACCGACCGTCCCGGGCCGCGAATGCCGCGCCGCCGCTGACATAGCCGCGCAGGATGAAATCGTCGGCCATGTTGCGGCGGAAGCCGAACTCGACCGACGGCGCGAAGACAGCATTCACCTGGTCGCTCTCATCGACGGCCAGCGCGAAGGCAGATGTGCCGCTTTCGCGATAGGTTGCCGTGTTGAGATACGTCAGATCCAGATCCATCGTCGGGCGGATGTAGCTGTTCTTGTAGGCGAAGTCGTAGGCCACCCTTGCCCGGGCGCCGACAAGGTATGCGTCCGGTTCGGCCGTCAGGGATGACCCGTCGGTCTGAACCACGCGGTTGATCGAATAGTCGCCGACGCCACCGGCCAGTGCGCCCGCGAAGGTCCACGGCCCGACAACCCGTTTCAGTGCCACGCTGCCGTAATAGTCCGTCCCGCTGCCCGAATAGGTGTTCCCCTTCGCGTTCAGGGCGGCAAAGCCGAAAGTGCCCCCCAAGGCCCAGCCGTTGTCCAGTTCCTTCTGTCCGCCGAAGCTGGTGACGACGCGCGACACGCGGCTGTCGGCATCGAAACGGCGGGTGATGTCGCCGCCGCTCTGCGCCCAGATGCAGCTTCCCTCGGTCAGAAGCGTCGTAGTGCCCTCGAAGGCGGGGCAGCTCATCGCCGCGCCAAGGATGGAGTCGGAGACATTGGCCAGGTTGGTGGCCAGCGCCTGTGTCGCCTCGGGTGACATGTCGTCCAGTACGGTCTGGTACTGCCCTTGCGTGGCGACCGTGTTGTAGAGATCGGCGAAGTAAGAGGCCATCGCAGCGTTCTGCGCTGTCCATTCGTCCTGCAGATACCCGGCGGCCTGTTGTTCGTTGCCGTCCAATCCGCTGGCGGCACCGGTGAAATCGGCAACCGGCGTGATGGTGACCGATGTCGGGCCGGGCTGGCCGATGGTCCACGAATAGAGCGGCCCGGAGGGCGTTGTGACCGGGCCGTCAAGCTCCACCGGTTCGCCCTGAATCAGCACGTTACCGACTGGCAGAAGCCAATCACCGACAACCGGATCGGCGCTGCCTTGCAGGACCGCGCTCCCGGCCACGATCAGTTTCGCCGACGGGTCGGAGGTGAAGCTGAAGCGCAGGGTTCCGGTGTCGCTCTGCCGGTAGAAGCCATCGACCGTCGCGCCATTGCCGACATCGTAGATGCCGGTGTTGGTCAGGGTGCCGCCCGAGATCAAGGCGTTCCCGAACAGCGTTCCGGCATTCGCAACGGTGGTCGAGCTTCCGCCGGTGACATAGATCGCGTTGCCCGAAAGCGCGCTCAGCGATCCCGTGGCGTCGATGGTGAGCGTATTGAAGCTGCCACCGTCCATCCAGACGCCATAGCCGGTACCCGAACCGCCGCTTACGGCGCCGGCAATGTCGATGTTCATGCTCGCAGGCCCGTCGGAGCCCCTGGTCGACTGGGCGAAGATACCGCTCGCGTCGGCGCCGGTGGCGGCCAGCGTGCCGCTCTGGTTGATGGTGATGCCACCGCCCCGGCTGGTGCCCCCC
>TARA_R110002020_G_scaffold18931_32_pt1 | contig 10153 bp, 9 predicted proteins | sample TARA_R110002020 | Tara Oceans TARA_R110002020 (sample SAMEA4396489) | marine metagenome | biome: Westerlies Biome; feature: [MES] marine water layer (ENVO:01000295) within the mesopelagic zone...; material: water (ENVO:00002006), including particulate matter (ENVO:01000060) such...
GCGGCTTCGCTCATCGCGATCCCTCCACAAGGGTGGTTTCAGACACAGCATGCGGCGCCCGGCAGGGCCGGGGCACGGCCCGGCAGGGGCTGCGGGGCCGGACCGGCGCGTTTCGTCAGGTGCGACGCACCGGTCCGGGCAGCGCGCGCTCTCTCATCAAGGCCTCACCGGGACGGCGGCCGTTCACAGGGCGGCGCGCATCCGGTCACCGCGGCAGCGCCCGGCGGATCACTCGATGGCGATGCCCAGGACCGTGCCGCCGAGATCGGCGGCGCTGAGGTCGGCGCGCCCTTTCTTCCGCGACGCCAGCATCTTGAACAGCGTATCGCGCAGTTCGCCCTCGATCTCGCGGCCTTCGGCGACGCTGAGCTTGAGCGAGCGGATGTCGAAGACGATCAGCGATGCGTAATCGAGCGGCGCCGCGGGCATCAGGCCGCCGCGGAAGAAGCCGGTCGGCGCAGGTTTTTGGTCGGATGGGGGCTTGGACGAGAAATGCGACATGGACATCTCCTCTTGAAACGAGGCCTGCGCTGAAAGCGCCAGTGTCGGACTCCAGAACCGCTCGTGCGACCGGCCAGCCGGGGATCGGGCAGGGGACATGCCCGGCCAAGGCAAAAAATCGCGCACTCACTTCCGCAGAAGTCGGACTTTCAGATCAGGCGATAGGTTGCATTCCAATCAGCAACACAACCTAAATATCAGGAAAGTGAATGCAAGTAAAGGTGGCTCAAATCTGAAATACAACCTTTTGAAGGTCGCGCAACCGGCCGCGCCGCAGCGCCCGGTCAATCCCCGGGCCGGGCCTCGTACAGGGTCCGCCCGTCGCCGCCCATGCGCACCTCGCCGCGCGCCAGCATGGCGAGCGCCCGGGGATAGGTCCGGTGCTCGGCCGCAAGCACCCGGGCGGCGAGCGTCTCGGGCGTGTCGTCGCGTTCGACGCGGACAGCCTCCTGCTCGATGATCGGACCCTCGTCCATGGCTTCGGTGACGAAATGGACGGTGCAGCCATGCACGCGGCATCCGGCCGCCAGCGCCCGCTCATGGGTGGCGAGACCGGGAAAGGCCGGCAGCAGCGAGGGGTGGATGTTGATCATCCGGCCCGCATAACGCCTGACGAAATCAGCCGAGAGCAGCCGCATGTAGCCCGCGAGCGCGACGATCCTGGCGCCGGACGCCTCGATCGCCGCGATCACCGCCGCCTCGTGCTCGGCCTTGGAAGCATAGTCGCGGCGGGGGACCGCTACCGCCTCGATCCCCTGGTCGCGGGCATGCTCGAGTCCCGCGGCGTCTAGCTTGTCCGCGATTACCGAGACGATGTGTGCCGGGAAGTCCGGGTCTTGCGAGGCGGCGACCAGCGCGGCCATGTTCGATCCCCGCCCGGAGATCAGCACCGCGACCGGCACCCTGGCTGGGGCGCTCACAGCGCCAGTGTCCCCTTGTAGGACACGCCCGCCGCACCGTCTTCGCGCGCGGTCAGGCGCCCGAGCCGGATCACGCTCTCGCCCTGGGCCTCGAGCGCGCCGGCGACGAGGTCGGCTTCGTCGGCCCCGACCACGGCGATCATGCCGATGCCGCAGTTGAAGGTGCGCAGCATTTCCTGCGCCGCCACCCCGCCGGTGCCGGCGATCCAGGAAAACACCTTCGGCACGGAAATGGCGCTGAGGTCGATCTCGGCGGCAAGGTGAGCGGGCAGCACCCGCGGCAGGTTTTCGGGAAATCCGCCGCCGGTGATGTGGGCCAGCGCCTGGATCGCGCCGGTCTCGCGGATCACGGAAAGCAGCGATTTGACATAGATCCGGGTCGGCTCCATCAGCGCCGCGCCCAGGCTCTTGGACGGATCGAAGGGAGCGGGCGCATCGTAGCCGAGGCCGCTCATCTCGACGATGCGACGCACCAGAGAGTAGCCGTTGGAATGAACGCCCGAGGAGGCCAATCCCAGCACCACGTCGCCGTCCGACAGCGTGCCCTTCGGCAGGAGCTGGCCGCGTTCGGCGGCACCCACTGCGAAGCCGGCGAGATCGTAGTCGCCGTCGCGGTACATGCCCGGCATCTCGGCGGTTTCGCCGCCGATCAGCGCGCAGCCGGCCTGAAGGCAGCCCTGGGCGATGCCGCCGACGATCGCCGCACCCTGCTCGGGATCGAGCTTGCCGGTGGCGAAGTAATCGAGGAAGAACAGCGGCTCGGCGCCCTGGACCACAAGGTCGTTGACGCACATGGCGACCAGGTCGATGCCGACGGTGTCATGCATCCCGGCCTCGATCGCGACCTTGAGCTTGGTGCCGACGCCGTCATTGGCCGCCACCAGCACCGGATCGGTGAACCCCGCGGCCTTGAGATCGAACAGACCGCCGAAGCCGCCGATCTCGCCATCGGCGCCGGGACGGCGGGTAGACCGCACCAGCGGCTTGATGCGGTTGACCATCTCGTTGCCGGCATCGATGTCGACGCCCGCCTGGGCATAGGTGAGGCCGTTCTTCGGATCCGCCATCGGGCTTTCCTTCCTCTGGATTCAAAGGCGCTTTATGGTGCGGGGGATGGCATTTTGCGGGCCATTCCGCAAGCCGGAGCACGCGATCGGGGCCGACATTTGACGGGAAAACCGGACGCGGCGATGCTGCAGGGTTCGCCGGCCCTTGGAAACGGGCGGCGCCAATGCCATATCCGGGACCACGCAGGATGATTTGCCGCCGATGACATTGCCCAATTACATCACGGTCGCCCGCTTCCTCATGGTGCCGCTGATCATGTATTGCATGATCGACGGCGAAATGATGACGGCGTTGCTTCTGTTCGTTCTTGCTGGCCTGAGCGATGCGGTAGACGGGGTGATCGCGCGGCAGTTCAACCAGAAATCCGAACTCGGCGCCTGGCTCGATCCGATGGCCGACAAGTTCCTGCTGGTCAGCGTCTTTGTCATGCTGGGATGGCTTGGCGTGCTTCCGTCCTGGCTGGTCATCCTGACGGTCTCGCGCGACGGCCTGATCATCGCCGCCGTGGTGCTGTCGAGCCTGATGGGCAATCCGGTGGAGATGCGGCCGCTGCTGGTGTCGAAGGCCACCACCCTGGCGCAGATCGCGCTCGTCATCGTGGTGCTTGCCGATCTGGCGGGGATTGTTGCGCTTGACGCTTTGATCGTATGGATGGTCTATGCGGTTGCAGGCTTGACCATTGCCTCGGCGGGCGCCTATCTCGTCACCTGGCTCAGGCACATGGCGGGCGAGGGCGCGGCCGGTTAGCAGGATCCGATGCGGCCGGCTCCAGTGCGGCCCTCAAGCGAGGTGATCATGGCGACTCATTTTGATCCGGTGGCGCTGCGGCGGCAGATCCTGTTCTGGCTGATCGCGCTTGCGGTGTTCGTCGGCTTCCTGATGCTGTTCCGCTCGATCCTGCTGCCGTTCATCGCCGGCATGGCGCTGGCCTATTTTCTCGATCCCGTCGCCGACTGGTTCGAGCGCCGCGGCCTCTCGCGGCTGATGGCGACGCTGGTGATCCTGATCTCGTTCGTGGCCATCTTCACCGTCGCGCTGATCATCCTGGTGCCGATCCTGGTCACCCAGGCCGTCGATCTCGGCGGACGCATTCCGGGCTACATCACCCAGCTTCAGGCGCTGCTGGTCTCCGAGACTACGCTGCTGCCCGACTGGATCAGCGGCCAGCTCGGCCAGATCAAGGAGAGCTTTGCCGCGCTGCTTTCGGAAGGCGCAGGCTTCGTCGGCACCATCTTCCAGCAGATCTGGAATTCGGGCATGGCGCTGCTCGACATCGCCGCGCTGTTCGTCGTCACGCCGGTGGTGGCTTTCTACCTGCTGCTCGACTGGGACAACATGATCGAGAAGGTCGACAGCTGGGTGCCGCGCGACCATGTCGCCACCGTGCGCCAGCTCGCCGGCCAGATCGACCGGACCATCGCCGGCTTCGTCCGCGGGCAGGGCAGCGTCTGCCTCATTCTCGGGCTGATCTACGCGGTCGGACTGATGATCGTCGGGCTGAACTTCGGCCTGCTGATCGGCCTGTTCGCGGGCCTCATCAGCTTCATTCCCTATGTCGGGTCGCTGGTCGGGCTGGTGCTGGCGCTGATCGTTGCCATTGTCCAGTTCTGGCCGGACTTCGTCATGATCGGCGCGGTCATCGGCGTCTTCGTGGTCGGCCAGTTCTTCGAGGGCAACATCCTGCAGCCGCGGATGGTCGGCTCCTCGGTCGGACTGCATCCGGTCTGGCTGATGTTCGCCCTGTTCGCCTTCGGCGCGCTGTTCGGCTTCGTCGGCATGCTGATCGCCGTGCCAGCGGCCGCCGTGGTCGGCGTGCTGGTGCGCTTCGCCATCGCGCGCTACCTCGAAAGCGATCTCTATTCCGGGGTGAAGGGGGCCGACCGTCAGGTGGGCGGACCTCCCGGCGGAGCGGCGTCCGATTGATGAACAAGCAGCCCCTGACCCGGCAATTGCCGCTCGAATTCGATCATGATCCGGCGACAAGCCGCGACGATCTGATCGTGTCTGAGAGCCTCGGCGCGGCGGTCGGGATCATCGACCGCTGGCCCGACTGGCCGTCACCGGTGGTGATCCTCGCCGGCCCCATCGGATCGGGCAAATCCCATCTCGCCCGCATCTGGGCCGACCGCGCCGGTGCGAGCCGGGTCGACATCGCCCGCGCCGACCCGATGCTGCTCGAGATGGCGGCGCGCGCGCCTGTGCTGATCGAGGACATCGACCGCTCGCCGTTTGACGAGACCGCGCTGTTCCACTTGATCAACGCCGTGCGCGAGCATGGCAACTGGCTGCTGATCACCACCCGGCTCTGGCCGGCGGGCTGGAATGTCACCTTGCCCGATCTCGCCTCGCGGCTGAAGGCGGCGACCGTGGTCGAGATCGCCGAACCCGACGAGGCGCTGCTGGCCCAGGTCATGGTCAAGCTGTTTGCCGACCGGCAGGTCGCCGTCGACGACCGGATCATTGTCTGGCTGGTCGCCCGGATGGAGCGCTCGCTCGCCGCCGCACGCGCCATCGTCACCCGCATCGACCAGCTTGCACTGGCACGTGGCTCGAAGATCACCCGCGCGCTCGCAGCCGAAGTGATGGCGGAAATGGATGCCGGAAAAGGCGACATCGAAGTGTCATAGTTCTTTCTTTGTTGTGCTATAGACGAGCAGGTCCGGAACGGGAGCCTTGGAGCGCGCAATGGATAATGTCGAAAGTACGGGTGGAAGCGAGCTCAGGATTGATCCGGTCGCCTCGGAAACGCCGCTGCAGGACCTGCTCAACAGCCCCGAACGTTTCGTCAACCGCGAATTCTCCTGGCTGCAGTTCAATCGCCGGGTGCTCGAGGAAACGCTGAATTCCGGCCATCCGCTGCTCGAGCGGGTCCGCTTCCTGTCGATCTCTGCGGCCAATCTCGACGAGTTCTTCATGGTCCGTGTCGCGGGGCTGGAAGGGCAGGTGCGCCAGGGCATCGCCAATCGCTCCGCCGACGGCATGTCGCCGAGCGAACAGCTCGACAGCATTCTCGAGGAGATCGACGGGCTGCAGCTCGAGCAACAGGCTTCGCTCGCGATTCTGCAGCAGAACCTCGCCGCGGAGAACATCTACATCGTCCGCCCCTCGATGCTCGCCGAGGGCGACATGGAGTGGCTAGAGAACGAGTTCCTGCAATCGATCTTCCCGGTGCTGACGCCGCTGTCGATCGATCCGGCCCATCCGTTCCCGTTCATTCCCAATCTCGGCTTCTCGATCTGCCTGCAGCTCGCCTCCAAGGCCGCCAACGAGCCGATGACGGCGCTGATCCGCCTGCCGGTGGCGCTCGACCGCTTCCTGCGCCTGCCCGACCTCGACGGCGCCATCCGCTACATCACGCTCGAGGATGTGGTGAGCCTGTTCATCAGCTCGCTCTATCCCGGCTACGAGGTGCGCGCCACAGGCACGTTCCGTATCATCCGCGATTCCGACATCGAGGTGGAGGAAGAGGCCGAGGACCTGGTGCGCCTGTTCGAAAGCGCGCTCAAGCGGCGCCGCCGCGGCTCGGTCATCCGCATCGAGTTCGATTCCGAACTGCCGCAGGCCCTGCGCGATTTCGTGGTGCAGCAGACAAACGTGCCGGAAAACCGGGTTGCGGTCCTGCCCGGGCTGCTGGCGCTCAACACGCTGTCGGAAATCACCAAGGCGCCGCGCGACGATCTGAAGTTCGAGCCCTACAACGCGCGATTTCCCGAACGCATCCGCGAGCACGCCGGCGATACCTTTGCCGCCATTCGTGAAAAGGATCTGGTCGTTCATCACCCGTATGAATCGTTCGACGCGGTAGTCCAGTTCCTGTTCCAGGCGGCGCGCGATCCGGACGTGCTGGCGATCAAGCAGACGCTCTACCGCACTTCCAACGACAGCCCGATCGTGCGCGCCCTGGTCGATGCGGCCGAGGCCGGAAAGTCGGTGACCGCGCTGGTGGAGCTCAAGGCCCGCTTCGACGAGGAAGCCAATATCCGCTGGGCGCGCGACCTCGAGCGCGCCGGCGTGCAGGTCGTCTTCGGCTTCCTTGAGCTCAAGACCCACGCCAAGATGTCGCTGATCGTGCGGCGGGAGGAGGGCAGGCTGGTGACCTACTGCCATCTCGGCACCGGCAACTACCACCCGATCACAGCCAAGATCTACACCGACCTGTCCTATTTCACCTGCGACCCGGTGATCGCCCGCGACACGGCGCATGTGTTCAATTTCATCACCGGCTACGGCGAGCCGGAGGGGCTGAACAAGCTGGCAGTGTCGCCGCTCAATTTGCGCACCCGCATCGTCGACAACATCGAGGCCGAGATCCGCCATGCCGAGGCAGGGCGTCCCGCGGCGATCTGGATGAAGATGAACTCGCTGGTGGACCCGCAGATCATCGACGCGCTCTACCGCGCCAGCCAGGCCGGCGTCGAGGTCGACCTGGTCGTGCGCGGCATCTGCTGCCTGAGGCCCCAGGTGCCGGGCCTGTCGGAGAACATCTATGCCAAGTCGATCGTCGGCCGCTTCCTCGAGCACAGCCGGATCTACTGCTTCGGCAACGGCCAGGGCCTGCCTTCGGCCGACGCGCTGGTCTATATCGGCTCGGCCGACCTGATGCCGCGCAATCTCGATCGCCGCGTCGAAACGCTGGTGCCCTTGTCCAACAAGACTGTGCATGAACAGGTGCTGTCGCAGATTATGCTCGGCAACATGATCGACAACCAGCAGAGTTACGAGATACTGCCTGACGGAACGTCGCGCCGGATCGAACCCGGCGAAGGCGAGGAGCCGTTCAATGCACAGGTGTATTTCATGACCAACCCCAGCCTTTCCGGCAGAGGCGAAGCGCTCAAGTCGAATGCTCCGAAGCTGATCGCCGACCGGCTGGCGCGGACCACGCGCAGCAAGCGCTGAGTCCGGTCCTGAAACAGCGGGCGACCATGACCATGATTGCCGGCCAGGCCCGGAACGGGTTCCGGTTCTCCTGCGTTGCCTATATAACGCCTCGACTCTTCTTGTCCCTGAGCCGGCGCAACCGCGCCGGAGGGGGTCACGCAAACCGTGAAGCGCTGTAGATATGGTGGAATCGGAAGCTCAGGGACGATTGCCGGGGATCCACCCGGTGTCCGTCGTCGACATCGGCTCCAATTCCGTGCGGCTTGTGATCTATGAAGGGCTGAGCCGCGCGCCTTCGGTGCTGTTCAACGAGAAGGTTCTGTGCGGCCTGGGCAAAGGCCTTGCCGCGACCGGCCGCATGGACGAGACCGGCATCGCCCGGGCGCTGGCGGCGCTGACGCGCTTCCGCGCCCTGTCCAACCAGGCCCGCGCCTCGGAGATGCACGTTCTCGCCACCGCCGCCGCGCGCGAGGCCGAAAACGGCGCGGACTTCATCGAAAAGGCGGAAATCATTCTCGGCTGTCGCATCAGGCTGCTGACCGGCGAGGAAGAGGCGCATTTTTCCGCCCTCGGCATCATCGCCGGCTATTACCGGCCCGACGGCATCGCCGGCGATCTGGGTGGCGGCTCGCTGGAACTGGTCAATGTCAGGGGCACCGAGCATTCCGGCGGCCAGACCCTGCCGCTCGGCGGCTTGCGGCTGGCGGAAATGTCGAACAACTCGATTTCCAGGGCGCGCTCCATCGCCCGTCGCGCGCTCAAGAAATCGCCGGTGCTGCAGGGCGGGGAGGGGAGGACCTTCTATGCGGTCGGCGGCACCTGGCGCAACATCGCCAAGCTGCACATGGAGATTTCCAACTATCCGCTGCACATGATGCAGGCCTACGAGATCGAGGCCGGCCCGGCGATCGAGTTCCTGGGCGAGGTCTCGGCGATGAAGCAGTCGCGGATCAGCGCCATCAAGGCGATTTCCAGAAGCCGGCGCGGGCTATTGCCCTATGGCGCGGTGGCGCTGCAGGAAACGTTGATCGCCATGAAGGCGGGGCGTGTCAGTTTTTCGGCGCTCGGGGTGCGCGAGGGCTATCTCTACTCGCTGCTCGGCCGCGCCGAGGCCGCGCGCGATCCGCTGCTCACGGCCGCGAGCGAACTGGCGATCCTGCGCGCCCGTTCGCCCGAACATGCCCGGGAGCTGGCCGCCTGGACCGGCCGCATGTTCCCGGCCTTCGGCGTCAACGAGACCGAGGAAGAATCCCGCTACCGTCAGGCCGCCTGCCTGCTCGCCGACATCTCCTGGCGCGCGCATCCGGATTATCGCGGCCTGCAGGCGCTCAACATCATCGCCCACAGCACATTCACCGGCATCACCCACAGCGGCCGCGCCTATATCGCGCTCGCCAACTATTTCCGCTTCGAGGGTCTGAACGACGACGGCGTCTCTTCCGGGCTCGCCGCGATCGCCGGTCCGAAATATCTCGACTACGCCAAGCTGCTGGGCGGCCTGCTGCGGGTGGTCTACCTGTTTTCCGCCTCCATGCCCGGCATCGTGCCGCGCCTGTCCTTCGTGCCGTCCACGTCCGCCGATGGCGACGTCGATCTCGTGCTCGTGGTGCCGCACGACTGCGAAGCCTTCGTCGGCGAACGCCTCGAAGGCCGCCTGCAGCAGCTTGCCAAGCTGACCGGCAAGAAGCTGGGCTTCAGGGTCGGCTGACGGCGGGCCTGCCGGCCCGGCCGCCCATGCCGGTCAGGGCAGGTCAGGCTTCGACGATCGTCTCGAAGCCGCCCCAGATCATGCGCTTGCCGTCAAACGGCACGTGCTGGAGCTGCTCCGCACCGAAGATGTCATCGAGCTGCTTCATGGATGCCTCCATGCCGGATGTGCAGGAAGCCTTGTCCGGCCAGACGATCCAGGAAAACACCACGGATTCGCCTTCCTCGAGCTTGACCGCCATTGGAAACGAGGTGAGCTTGCCGTCCGGCACGTCCTCCCCCCAGGTTTCCACCACCGACAGCGCGCCATTGTCGCGGAAGACTTTGGCTGCCGTGACTGCGAGCTCGGTGTACTTGCCCTTGTTCTCGTTCGGAACGGCGAGCAGAAATCCCTGGACATAGCTCATCGTCAGTCTCCCTTTGCTATGGTTTGAACGGTCATTGTACTGGATCCGGGCGGTCCCGCCCAGCGCTTGTCAGGCGGGCGTCCGCTGCGGCGCCTGGCGCCGGGCGGCGCTCGGGGCGGAGGGCTGCGGATCATATTCGTCATGCAGCCGCCACCAGCTATAGGGCTCGCCCTGGGGCACGCCTTCGGGCGAATCCTCCCAGTTCTCCTGGCGGCCAAAGGGCGTGACGTCGAGCAGCGTCATCGGTGTTCCCAGGCTCTCGACGCCGCGCCCGCTGGTGTAATAGGTGCGCATGATGCCATGTCCTGTGTTCAGGAACACATTGAGCCCGAAGCCGCCGTCGATGCCGAAGTCCGGACCGAAGCTGTCGGTGCTCTGGTAGAACGGCATCGTCCAGCCCATGCGGCGCTTGTAGGCTTCGATCTCCGGCGACGGCGCGCGCGCGATGAAGGCCAGCGTGACGTCGCGGGTATGAAGATGCGCCAGATGCGGCATGTGATCGCCGACCATGCTGCAGCCGGAGCAGGGCGCCTTGTCGTTGGGCTTGAGCATGTGGTGATAGATGATCAGCTGGCTGCGGCCCTCGAACAGGCCTGCAAGATCGGTCTCGCCTTCGGGGCCGGTGAAGCGGTAGGCTTTCTCCACCCGCATCCAGGGCAGGCGGCGCCG
>TARA_R110002020_G_scaffold249930_1_pt1 | contig 10146 bp, 20 predicted proteins | sample TARA_R110002020 | Tara Oceans TARA_R110002020 (sample SAMEA4396489) | marine metagenome | biome: Westerlies Biome; feature: [MES] marine water layer (ENVO:01000295) within the mesopelagic zone...; material: water (ENVO:00002006), including particulate matter (ENVO:01000060) such...
TGTTCTGAATTTATATTCTCGGAAGAATTAAATATGCATAATGAGGATGATTATTGATGGAAAGAAATGGTATTGAATTTGATGATATGGAATATGCGTATAAGTGTAGTTTCTGTAATAGAATATGGGGTACTAATGTTACACCGAGTAAGGTTAAAGATTGTGTATATTGCCATAAAACATTTCCGTTTGGATTATCTCCAATAGAGTATCATTACTTAAAAGATGGTGAGGAAGTTGCAGTGGAGGAAATATAAATGAGAAAATACGGAAACCAAAGATATATTACACTTAAAAAACTATCAGAAGCATCAGGCTGTGATATAAATACGATTATGAGATCGGTGAGAATATTAGAAGAGGTTATGGAAGATGAGTAGTTATTTACCATGTGGGGTTACTCAAGAGATGTGTGATGTCGGTGTTCTTCAAGACGATGATCAGTGTGGATCATGTGGTCATAGATATGATGAACATGGGAAAAAATATTGTAAAGTCGAGTTTTGTGAATGTGAGTGTTTTAATGATGAAGAACCATATGATTATAAATTCGAGTATGAATCGGAGGAAGATTGACTTTTTTTCTAGTAAAACCAAAAATTGCTCGGAAAATAAGGCAAACCAAACTACATGAGCATATAGTGGGGATGAATTAATATGATTGATAATATTGAAGATGAGATTGGGTATTTCTACTCAATAAAAATAAAAAATAATACAACATTTCATGTATGTAGATATTGTGGTAAAGAATTCAAAGGATTCTCAGTTGCACATATTAAAAAATATCATTCGGAAGAAATGGATTTTGCTGAACATATCAAGGCACATAAGGATAAAAAATGTAATTGTAGTGGTGTAGTTTATGAAACTTAGGTTGGAAAATGCATTATGAGATGTTATATGTGTAAAAAAGTGAATAAACACTCATTAGGTAGTGGAACAAAACATATGTGTTGGAGGTTGTGGAGGTTATGTCCATTTTGTGCAACACAAAAATATCCTGATAAATATCCAAAATCTCAAATAATACTATGGGCAAAACTAAACTCACGGAAAAACCAAAACGGTAGACTTAATAGAGAAGATCAACATAAAAAAATGGATGAGTTTCAATGATTTATTATCAAAAAGAACCATTGGAAATGGTAAATGTGTTAATTGTGGAAAAAAAACAAATAAGGACTATGATGGTGTGTCTGTTTGCTATGGATATTGGTCTACATGGGGGTGTTATTACACGGAACAAATGATTGAACATGATAGGAAGTGGAATAGACAACCCTTTAAATATAGGGGATCATATATAGCTACAATATTAACACCTAAAGAAAGAAAGAAAATAATACGTTCTATTGAATCAATACAACAAAAAATATGGGTTGATAGATCATGCACGACACATAAAGAATTATTATCTTACCATGATGATAGATTAAGACATGAATTAAGAAATTTGGAGGCTTTAAGAAATGTCTCTTAGTCCTAGAGAAAAATGGATTCATTATTTCTCACTTTTAACGGTGTTTGGTTTTGTTGAAAAAATACCTAAAAAAGAAATAATGGGGTTAGCAGATGTAATCAGACAAGAAAGATGTAGGGATATTTCTGAGGAGGAAGCAGTAGAAATGATGAGAGAAATACAAGAAGAAACAATGCATGGTCAAATCGCAATGGATGAATTGATGCAAAGAATGATGGAGGGTAGACGGTACAAATGATATGTAATATATGCCTAAAAGAGTTAAAACGAAGTAAAACAATGGATAAGTTGGAACTTTGTAGAAAATGCTTTAAAAATGTGAGGAGTGTAATGGATATTGAATAATCAATGTAAAATTAACTTTATATCATCTCAAATAAGAGAAAATAGAATACAACATCATATGCTACTTAAAGAACTAAAAAAAGAATTAGAGGAGTTTCAAAATGAATAAAAAACCAAAAGACAACAAATTCCATGTCGGTAATAGTGCTGACGGCAAACATTATTGGATAACACCACCTGAATTATACAAATCGTTAGACGATGAATTTCATTTTGATTTTGATCCATGCCCATATCCATTACCTGAAGGTTTCGATGGTTTAACTAATGAATGGGGAAAATCTAACTACTGTAACATTCCGTTTGGAGCGATAATACATGAAGGTAAAAAGAAAGGAGCTACTGCATGGGTAAGAAAAGCGATTAAAGAGCATGAAAAAGGCAAGAAAGTTGTTTTGTTATATCCGATAGATAAGTGGGTTTTAATGATGATAAAAGCAGGAGCTGAAATAAGAAATTTAGGCGACATAAGATGGTTATCAACAGAAGATAATAGTGAGGGCAAAGGCACAGGAAGGCATATAGCGTGTTTCATATTAAAATGAATAATTGCCTAAACTGTGGTGTCGAGATAATGGAAAGTTATAAAGGACAACAGAAAAAATGGTGTAATAGACTTTGTATAGATGAATATAGGAAAAAAAATGGCTATTGGAAGAAATTATATAAAAAAAAACACCCTGAATTAAAAACAAGACTATGTAATATGTGTGGAAGAAACATAATAGCAGTTGGAAAAAAACAAAATGTATCAAAATATTGTAGTGATAAATGTATGTATCTTTATGATAGAACAAAGAGAGGTCAGAAATCAATTTTTGTTAAGATACCATCAGATCTTTACCCAAAATTATTCATTAATGAATAATATACGCTTTATATACTAACAGTAACAAAACAGAAAAACATAATATACGCTTTATATACTACTTTATATACTAAAATGTAATTATACCCGGCAACGATGCTGCACCTATGATGGGCTGTTCTATGCTAATGATTCTTCTGCCCACTGGACATTATAAATAAGTCGTTCTTCCATATCTTCATCCATTTCATCAGTTTCGCCAGCTTTATCAAAACACGCATGAAATAATTCATGGCTAATTGTTTTGTATATATCTTCTATATCTTCATGCATTGGTAAATAGACCAAACATCTATCGGTTTCGGAGTAATATACACCACGTAATTCGTTTTTTTCTACCCTAAAGTCCACTCTTGTCATACTATTGATTTGTACATAGACTTAAATATTTTAACCTTTTGGTAATAACATGACTAGTCCAATTTCGTCTTTCCTAGATTGGTATGAGAGGCATATGGCAAAAAGCCTAATAATCTCAGCCGTGATCTTATATATGCAAATTCCTCACTCATGGTGGGCTTTAGAATGTGTGTTTGGTAAAGGTATTTTACATGGTCATGGTATTGTGGTGGACTTCTTCCTTTATGGAATAGATACCCTAGAAATGATACCAATTATAGGTGTTACACTTGCAATAATCTCAAAGGTAAGGCATAAGACAAGATAAACTTATATATAATACCATACGTTAAACAACATGAGTGATTCAAGTGGAAAGGAGGATCATGAGCCAAGATGGGATATTATTGAGAAGCTACATGATAAAATAGATGGTGATATAAGTGAAGCATTAAGAGTTAATAGAATGAGTTTTATAGAAATTGATATAGCATTATTAATGGTAAGTGAGAAAATAGCACAACAAAAGATGGAATTATATAATCTTTACATGAAGCAAGAAGGAAACCCAACCGAAAACGCAATAAATTCATCTAAAGATAAAGAAGAGACGGATGCTCCAACAGATCTATATAAGTAAGTTTGAATCAATAAATGCTGTTTTTATCTCATTAATACTACATTCATTTTTCTCTTCCTTAAATAAACATGGGCAATCATACCAATTTAAATCAACAACTGTACAACCATTCCACTCCATTATCTTTTTTTGAACAACATCTCTTGAAGATTTTACAACACCTTCATGATCCTTTCCCTGAACACGGACTATAACTGGTTTAATATACGCTTTAAATACTATTATATCAATTCTATGCTTGAGATACCTGTCATCAAGAGAGTCTATAAAATCATCACTTAATAAACTTATTAATGGATATTGTATTTTTATCTCGGATTTTTTTGGTAAAATATCATGTAAAATATCTACGGCAGTTTTTTCACCAACACCTATAAAATCATTCATATGTAACCTAATACACTATTGAATATAAGTCTTAATATGATCCAATAGCTTCACAAGAACAATCTTGAGAAGTACAACCCTTATTACCTTCATGGGAAGTTTGTGAATGACCACAGTTTTTACATATACCTGATGCTACTATCTTTATATCAACCATATGAATTAAATTTATCACAGCCTTTTAAGTATTCGTGTATGTTCTTGTATCAACATTCCATCTATTTTTCTTCATATTTACATTAATTGACAGTGCTATCATGTTTTTTTTATCCTTAATGAAGTTAATTATTGGTGTTTTTGCTGCCCAAGCGTTAGTTTTTATCTGTATAAAGACCGTATTACCCACCTTATCAAAGCAAATACCATCAAATAAATTCCATAAATCCAATGCTCTATACCATTCCCCTCTATTATAAATAAGATCTTGCCTTCTACCATGTGGCTTTAACCATATTTCATCATAACCATTCTTTAGCAACCATAGCACTGCCTTCCTATTAGAAATTCTCATTCTTTGGCGAGGATTCATATGAATATTTAAGTCTTACTAGTATATAAAGCGTATTTAATTTTTGAAGGAGCTTACTACATATGATATTACTGGAACTGTAACTGCATTTCCAAGCATCTTATACCTTTGTGTATCTGAAACACCACTAGTAAACCCATCAGGAAATCCCTGTAATCTCTCACACTCTACTGGTGTTAATCTTCTTACCCTATAATCTTTCATCTTATAGGCTCCTGTCATCTTACCCATTCCACCGGGATGAGATCTTAATGTTCTTGCTATTCCATCTGGTGAATATATTCTATAACTATCATCCCTTGAGTTCTTTACTAATTTTAATTTTGGCTCTGCTATGAATGGTCTGCCTGCTCCATATCCTTTCCAATAGTTTGCTGTAATCGCACCTGTATGTCCGACTTCATTGTTGGATGTTTTTCCATGTGATTCATCATTGACTCTACGGTTTTGTCCGATAGGTAATATTTCTCGTCTACCTTTTCCTCTAAGATGTCCGATAATGAATAGACGTTCCCTGTTTTGTGGAACGAAATATTTGCTGTTAAGAACTTGCCATTCAACATCATACCCCACTTCATTAAGGGTGTAAAGCATTTCTCTGAAACTACCTCCTTGCTGGTGAGATAATAATCCTTTGACATTTTCGAGAAAGAGAATTTGTGGTTGTTTTTCCCTAGCAATTTTAATGATTTCATAAAAGAGACCACCTCTTTCATCTTCAAATCCAGCCCTTGCTCCTGCAACACTCCATGATTGACAAGGAAATCCTGCACATAATACCTCAAAGTCTGGTAGATCTTTTGGGTTGACCTTTGTGATGTTTGATTGTTCTGGTTCATGTCCAAAGTTTTTTGCGTAAATTTGTCTTGCATATTTATCTATCTCACAGCTTCCAACACACGTATGCTCATGTTCTTCCAAACCAAGTCTAAAACCACCAATGCCTGCAAAAAGATCATAGAATCTCATTCCTCAATATCTGCTATTCCCTTTACAGTTAAGTCAAATGGTATATCTGCGACAGGATCTTCAGGACTATCTACCATTCTTGCTATGTGTTTTCTTCCACTCTTCTTAAAGTACATTCTATATGTTGGTGCGTGTCCTACAATATGACCACCAATAGGTTTCACTGGATCACCAAACATTATACTTGGATCAGATTGAACTTGATTTGTGAATAAAACTGTACAATTAAAGTAGTAAGATATGTTTTTCAAATGAGTCATTAGGTGTGCTATTTGGTTTTGTCTTTCTGCAAGTGTTCCTCTACCCAAATATTCCTCTCTAAACTGTCCTATTGCTCCATCTAACACAACCAATCGTGGTTTATCCTTTAATAATTTAGCAGATAATCCATTAACTTTTGCCATTAGTTGTTCTGTATTTGGAGTATAGAAATATGTTATATGTTCTAAATACTTCTTGGCTTCTTCTGAATCTTCACCATAACCTCTAGCAATTAACATCTCAACCAACCTTCTTGGTCTAAATGTATCTTCACAATCAATCCACACAACATTTTCATTATTTCCTATAACTTCTGCTGTCAAACTTAAACAAAACTGTGTCTTACCTGATCCAAACTCACCATACACCTCATATAATGATTCAGGTCTTACACCACCACGTAATAATGTATCAACTGCTGATTTTGTTCCTACTGTGTATAGTTTTTCTTGATGATCTAGTAACTCTAATACAGATTTATCAGGATCTCTTATTAACCCATGCTCAATTAATATATTCTGTGCTAATCTTACCCAAACATTAGTTTTTTCTTTTGCAACACCTGTTATACTTGATAATTCTTTTGAACCTCTTACACAAATATCAAATAAAGATGTTACACCAAAATCAATAAGTTTTCCCTCTGTTACCTTTCCAACTCCAGCTAATTGTGATATTGATAAATCTAATTCAGGTACTATTTCTCCTACTTGTCTTTCAGGATTTTGAGAAAAATCATTCTCTTCATCAACAGACTTTGCTTCACCAATATGTTCTGTTCCTTCTATATCAATAGTTTCCTCTTTAATTTTATCTGATTTTTTAGGTCTTGCCATCATCTTCACTACTATACCTATACTGTATTATAAAAACCATTACCACACATTTCCCTTATCAGTACAATCAAGATGATTACCACAATTAGGACACATTAAATGACATGGTTGTATCTCTTTCATTATATGCCCACACCTATCACAGACTTCATCACTCAATCTCATTCCCCCACATATTACTACACAATCTAACTGCAACATTCCTCCCAAATAGTTTTTTTGTTGGGTGTTGCAATACAATGTTCTTGTGTTTTGATCTTGATACCCTTTTACCAATCTCATGTTCATCTCTGTCAACACATAATATCCACCTACCACGTAGTTTTGGAATTATTTCATTCAGCAATTTATCATAATATTGAATTGGTGTTCTATCACAAAATGGTTTGGTGTTATTCTTATAAATATTCTTCCTCCACACAGGATCAATTAAGAAAAACGTTTCTTCCGAATCCCATTTTAACATACACTTTTCAAAATCTTCCTGTGTAACCTCAGCAAATGGAAAATGTTCTTTGAGATACTTTACTGAGTAATCTGACATATCATTTAATATTATTTTATCATGTTTTTTCTCAACAGTTCTACCAAGTCCAGCAAATGGTTCTACATAAAGACTTGATTTTGGTATGTATGGTTTGATATACTCTGCCATAGATGTCAATCCAGCATATCCTTTTATTTGGTAGTAAGTTGATGGTTTGTCAGAATATTTCTTATCACTCAATCCCATCCCCCCACGAATCCCAACCTTCTGCACGTTGTCTAGCAAATAATTCTATACGTGATAAATCACCATATAATCTAATTATTCTCTTTCTCACTTCATCAGGTTTCTTTGAATGTTCTTGTATTCTTTCTTGCACCACAGAATGTACTCCTGCATCAATTCTTTTTAATTTGCCCTTTCTTCCAAGCAACACATATTCTGGGTTTGCTCTAGATGAATTACCCATACCCCAAAACAATGAATCTGACTTTTTGTTAATTTTAATCCAAGTAAATACTATTGTAAATAGCTTAAATCCCCATGCTTCTAAAGTATCTAAAGCCTGTTGTATATTTGGTGCAGTTGCCCATAAGAATAAATAGCAGTTATCATCTGCTATATTTGATACAGGTAAATTCTTAATATCTTCTATTGCCATAGTTGTATAGTATTTCTTTGCCAATCCTCTTGCAGATTTTATTCCACCTGATTTATCATAACTCCAAGGTGGATCTGCGTATATAATTTTATATTTTTTATTTGGAAACATTATAATTTTCGCCATGTACCATTTGGGTTTTTCAGTATTACACTCTCACGTTCCCAATTAGAAATCCATTTTGTAGCTCCATCTTCATCAAAAGCATCTGTCTTTACTAATTCTTTTTTAAACAAAACTAAGTAAACACTACCACCCTCATCCTCACATGATTTCCATGTAAGATTTGCAGTTTTTTCTTTGCTTAGATTTGTGGTTCTAAATCCAGTAATATCTGCATTAATTGTTCCACCATCTTCAACACTAATACCGAAAGTGCTAAAACTCTCTTTTAAAAGATCTGTTACACAATCTACATCTTCATCTTGAACAACATCTCTGAAGAATAATTTTGCGTGTGCTTGACTTAGACGTACTATGGCTTCTAACTGTCTTGTTCCTATTGGTAAACAATCAGCTTCGTTTGAAGAGGCACGCCTCATCTTCTCATAGAATTTTATTATTTTACGTTCCATATTTTGATTAAGTTTTGGTTTTAATGTCCTAACATAGTTTAAATATGCTGTAAGCTCTCTTTCTGATAAGTATATTTTATCTTTATCTAAACCATCCCTAAAAGTTTTTAGTATGTGTGTAGCCTTTGCTAGATCAGTTCCACTATCAACTTTATCTCTTAACAAGAACATTAGATCGAATCTTGACAATAGTGTTGGTGGTACATCTATGTTATCACCTATTGGTAAGTCAACATCATACCTACCATATTTTGGGTTGGCTGCCGCAAGTATTGAACACTTTGCTTCTAGTCTTATACTAACACCAACCTTTGAGATTGATATTGTTTGCTGTTCCATAGCTTCATGCATTGAACTTGTTGTTGCGTTGTCCATTTTATCAAATTCATCTATTTGAACAAAGCCACCATTTGCTAATGTTAAAGCCCCACCTCTTAACACACTTCTACCATCAGCCTGCTTTTCCATTCCAGCAGTTAATCCTGCTGCTGTGCTTCCTTTACCACTTGTGAATATTGATCTCTGTGATACAGTATTTGTGAATTTTAATAACTCTGATTTAGCAGTTGAAGGATCACCCCAAAATGCTACATTAATATCAGCTCGTTTCTTACCACTAACACCTTTTGCAAGGTGTAATAATATTGCAAGTTTTTCAGTTTTTAAACCGTATATGTGTGGTGCCACAGATCCTATTAGTTTATTTAGAAACCCATCAATCTGTGAATCCTTTTTAATTTTTTCAACTTCAGAATCAGTTGGTTTTATTAATTCAGTTTCTTCTAAATCTTCAACTGATATTATATCTACACTAATACCATGCTCATCCTTTTTTGGATCAATAATAGTTTGAAATATACCTGTCATTCTTTTCTTCTGTCCTATGAACACATCTCCAACATAATCACCATATATCTTACCCATAAATGTTACAGGGCTGTTGTGTTTTGCTTTGTCCAATGATTCTTGCATCCATATTGTTTGAATATAATCAGTTTCTATTGTTGCAGTATCTAAACTCATTGGTTGTTTACCACACCCCCTACTACTACACTTCATACTTGGTATTTTTTTATGCATATCACATTCAACACTATCAGAAGCACCACAGAGACTACAAATAACTGCCCCTCTTTTTATATATGATTTCCTTTCATCAACTGCAATTACTTGGCAATCAAATGTTAATATATTATTCTCATGTTCTCTTGGTTTTAATTCTTGCATTAAAACGGCAGGCGTTCCTATTGGTTTTATTTTTAATCCTGCAAAAGCACTTCTTACATCCATTTTTGTGCCTAATTTTGTTTCTAACTGTCTATAAACTGCTTCCCTAAAAAGCTTGAAAAAAATATCTTGGTTCTCACAGAAAAGATCAATAAGATCTTTGTCTGATATATCAACGGTTAGTATACTATTTGGTCTTAATGCATCAATTACATCAGTATATTTTTTCTGATTAAGTATCTCATAAATATCATCTCTTACTCTAGACTCTGTACTTAAAGACATTTCTGTACCCTCTTATTCAAAAGTATTCCAATTTGAGTATGTCTCTTTTGTAGTTTTTTAAAGTCATCAACTGACATTGTTCCTATCAAATCCTTCCATAAATCAAAATCAGAGAAAAAATCTGGTATCTCAGTTCCATACTCTGTTATTTTTTTAATCTTTTTTCCATGTTGTTCAACAAATTCTTTTGAGATTAATGCCAACATTAAACTAAATGATGTATCGGCTGGTTTAATTTTCTTTAATTCTTGAAA
>TARA_R110002020_G_scaffold47752_17_pt1 | contig 10143 bp, 4 predicted proteins | sample TARA_R110002020 | Tara Oceans TARA_R110002020 (sample SAMEA4396489) | marine metagenome | biome: Westerlies Biome; feature: [MES] marine water layer (ENVO:01000295) within the mesopelagic zone...; material: water (ENVO:00002006), including particulate matter (ENVO:01000060) such...
TGCCCTCCGGAACCACAAGTGGACCAACATCAAGGACCAGGTGGACATGATTGAGATGCCTTCGGGCAACCGCATGATCCTTCTGAGCCAGGGCCGCCTGCTCAATCTCGGCAACGCCACCGGTCACCCGAGCTTCGTCATGTCGGCCTCCTTCACCAACCAGGTGCTGGCCCAGATCGAGCTCTGGACCAAGGGCGACGAGTACAAGAACCAGGTCTATGTCCTGCCCAAGCACCTCGATGAAAAGGTCGCCCGGCTGCATCTCGACAAGATCGGCGCCAAACTGACCCAGCTGCAGACCGAGCAGGCCGACTATATCGGCGTGACCGTCGAGGGTCCGTTCAAGCCGGAACACTACCGGTACTAATTTCCGGCAGGATACCCACAACATATTGAAACCGCATCCTTGACAACAAGGGTGCGGTTTCTTTTTGCGCATCTTCCCCTTCACCGTGATTCGCGAAGCAGGTATGTTTTTCCTCATTGATTCGTTTTGCGTTGTGGCGGCGCGAGGGGCGGATTGGCGATGTCTAGTCAGACAGACTGCGAGGGGACGAAGACATGCCGGTGAACACGGATTCACACGGTCGGGACTGGGTGATCGGCGACAGGCGTGCCGCGGCCTCCGACCGTTCAGCCTTCCGGCGCAAGGTCCTCGCCGGGACGACCTTGCTCTCCAGTTGCATGGCGCCCGCGGGCGCGGCGCTGGCCCAGGTCCAGGACCCGGGCGGCGTCTCGGTCTCCTCCCTCGAAGTCGTGAATTTCGCCATGGTGATCGGCGCCATCTCGGCGGCGATGATCTCGGCCATCTGGATGATCCGCGAGCGCGCCAAGATCGATGTCGAGAATGCCGGGCTGAAGACGGCGCTGGCCGACGTCAATGCCAAGCTCTCCCGGCACCAGGCCCTGATTGTCGACAAGGACCGCCAGATCGTGGTGTGGGACGGCGTCGGCCTGCCCGCCGAAATGCTCGGAAAACTCGCCGCCGAGACCGGCGCGCCGCAAAAGCCGGGCGACTTCCTGGCATTCGGCCGTTGGCTCGAGCCGAGATCCGCCGCCGCGATCGATGACGCGATCGACCGGCTCAGGGCCCAGGCGGAACGTTTCGACCTGATCGTGGAAACCATCCGCGGCCATGTCATCGAGGCGCAGGGCAGGGTATCGGGTGGCCGCGCCTTCGTCCGCTTCGTCACCCTGTCCAATGTTCGCGCCGAACTCGCCGAGCTCAAGACCGAGCGCAACCGGCTGCTCGCCTCGCTCGACACGTTCGAGGCCCTGTTCGATGTCATCGACATGCCGGTGTGGCTGCGCAATCCGGAGGGCAAGCTTCTCTGGGTCAACAATGCCTATACCCGCGCGGTGGAAGGCGAGGACCGGCAGGCCGTGCTCACCCGCGGCCTCGAGCTCCTGGGAACCGCCGCGCGCGAGCGGGTCCGGGCGGCGGTGACGCCGGAGCGGCCGTTCCTCGACAAGGTGTCCACCGTCATCCACGGCCATCGCCGCTTCCTTGAGGTCGCCGACGTCAAGACGCCCTCCGGCAATGCCGGCCTGGCGCTCGATGTGTCGATCGAGGAGGATCTGCGCGAGGAGTTGCGGCGCACGATCCAGAGCCATGCCGAAACGCTCGACCATCTGGCGACGCCGGTGGCGATCTTCGACCGTGACCAGCGGCTGCAGTTCCACAACCAGGCTTTCCAGCGGCTGTGGGAGCTGGACACGCCGTTTCTTGCCCGTCGGCCCGACAATGGCGAGTTTCTCGAGCGGCTGCGCGCCGAGGGCAAGCTTCCCGAGCCGCATTCCTGGCGCGAATGGAAGGAGCAGATCCTCTCCGCCTACCGTTCGGTGGAAACCACGCCGCATCTGTGGCACCTGCCCGATGGGCAGACGCTCAATGTCTTCGCCAACGCCCACCCCCAGGGCGGCGTCACCTGGGTGTTCGAGAACCTGACCGAGAAGGTCGATCTCGAAACCCGCTACAACACGCTATTGCAGGCCCAGGGCGAAACCATCGACAACCTCGCCGAGGGCGTCGCGGTGTTCGGCCCCGACGGCAAGATCCGGCTGTCCAATCCGTCCTTCCGGGCGCTGTGGGGCCTGACCGAGCAGCAGGTCAAGCCGGGCACGCATATCAGGCTGATTGCCGAAGCCTGCGAGCCGTCCCATCGCGAGGCCGACGGCTGGAAGCTGTTCGCCGGCGCCATCACCGGCTTCGAGGACGAGCGCCGCACAAGCGAAGGCCGCATCGAACTCACCACCGGCCTGATCCTCGACTACGCCATCGTGCCGCTGCCCAACGGCCAGACCATGATCGCCTTCGTCAATGTCACCGACAGCGTCGGCGCCGAGCGGATGCTGACCGAGAAGAACGAGGCGCTGCGCAAGGCCGACGTGCTCAAGAACGAATTCGTCCAGCACGTGTCCTACGAACTGCGCTCGCCGCTGACCAACATCATCGGCTTCACCGAACTGCTCAGGACCCCGGATTTCGGCACGCTCAACGAGCGCCAGTCGGAATATCTCGATCATATCTCCACTTCGTCCTCGGTGCTGCTGACCATCGTCAACGACATTCTCGATCTCGCCACCGTCGATGCCGGCATCATGCGGCTGGAGCCGGACACCGTGAACATCAAGGCGCTCTTCACCGAGGCCGGCGAACAGATTTCCGACCGGCTCAAGGAAAGCGGACTTTCGCTGGAGGTCGACACCGCAGGCGCGCCCGAGGACATGACCGGCGACTACCAGCGGCTCAAGCAGATCCTGTTCAAGCTGTTGATGAATGCCGCGAATTTCGCGCCCGAAGGCTCGGTCGTGCGTCTCGCCTGCACCCGGGAAGAAGATGCGATCGTCTTCTCGGTGTCCGATTCCGGTCCCGGCATTCCCGAAAACGCCCGAAAGGACGTCTTCGCCCGTTTCGAGACCAACGGCCAATCCGGCCGCCGCCGCGGCGCCGGCCTTGGCCTGTCGATCGTCCAGAGCTTCGTCGGGCTGCACAACGGAACCGTCTCCATTGAAGGCAATGCGGGCGGCGGAGCGACCATCGTCTGCCGCTTTCCCACCGACCGCCCGCTTGCCCGCAACGCGGCCGAGTAGACCCAGCATGCGTGAGGCCCCCCTGCGCATCGAGCTGTCCGACCTGGCGGCCACGGTGCGGTTTGCCGAAGACGTGGCGCTGGCGCTGAAGCCGGGCGATTGCCTGTGCCTTTCGGGCGATCTCGGCGCCGGGAAATCCACCTTTGCCCGCGCCCTGATCCGCGCCATCGCCGATGATCTCGAGCTCGAAGCGCCAAGCCCGACCTTCACCCTGGTTCAGACCTACCAGCTGCGCCTGCCCATCGCCCATCTCGATCTCTACCGGATCGGATCGCCTGACGAGCTGGACGAACTCGGCCTCGACGATGTGCTGGCCGAAGGCGCGGCCCTGGTCGAGTGGCCGGAAAAGGCGCTCGAGCGCCTGCCACAGGACAGGATCATGATGCGTTTCGAGGGGCTTGGCGACGCGCGCACGCTGACCCTGTCCGCGCCCGCCGAATTCTCCAAGCGGCTTGCCCGCTCCCGTGCCGTCCGTGTGTTCTTGAAAGAGGCCGGCTATGGACTGGCCGCCCGCCGCCATTTGCAGGGCGACGCCTCGTCGAGAACCTACGAGATGATCCACCCTGCCGAGGGCAATCCGGTCATCCTGATGAATGCGCCGCGCCGGCCCGATGGTCCGCCGATCCGGGACGGCCTGCCCTATTCGCAGATCGCCCATCTGGCCGAGGACGTAGTGCCCTTCGTCGCCATCGCCACCTGGCTTCGGGCCCAGGACCTGGCGGCGCCCGAGATCCTGGCACAGGATCTCGACCAGGGCTTCCTGCTCGTCGAGAATTTGGGTTCCGCCGGTATACTGGATGGCGAGGGCCGACCCGATCCGGAGCGTTATGGCCTGGCCATCGACGTGCTCGCCGATCTGCATTCGCGGCAGCCGCCCCAGGCGCTGCCGGTCGACGGACGCACGCACCAGGTTCCGGCGTACGATGCCAGGGCCATGCAGATTGAAGTGGAGCTCCTGACCGACTGGTATCTCCCCTGGAAGCGCGGCGGCGCGGTGTCCGAGGACGAGCGCCAGGCCTATCTCGATCTCTGGCGGAGCCTGTTCGGCCGCCTCGAAAGCGCCGAACAGACGCTCGTGCTGCGCGACTACCATTCGCCCAACTTGATCTGGCGCCGGGAAAGGTCCGGCTTCGACCGGCTCGGCATCATCGATTTCCAGGACGCGATGATCGGGCCGTCGGCCTATGACGTGGCCTCTTTGTGCCAGGATGCGCGCGTGACCGTTCCGCACGACCTCGCCCGCGATCTGCTGGAGCGCTATGTGGCCGCCCGACGCGCCGGCGGGACCGGGTTCGACGAGGTCAAGTTCCGGGAGGACTATGCGATCATGGCGGCGCAGCGGGCCGCGAAGATCCTCGGCATCTTTGTCCGCCTCAAGCAGCGTGACGGAAAAGACGGATATCTGCGTCATCTGCCGCGGATGGAGGCCTATATCGCGCATTCTCTCAGTCATCCGGTGCTGCAACCCTTGCGCTTCTGGTTCACACAGGCTGGTATCGGCACACCCGAATCATAGACCGGAACCGCCGTGCCGATCGAAATCCCATCCGCCATGATCCTTGCCGCGGGGCTTGGCACCCGCATGCGCCCGATCACCGAAACCCTGCCCAAGCCGCTGGTCGAGGTGGCGGGCAAGCCGCTGATCGCCTATGGGCTCGAAGCGCTCGACCGGCTCGGCGTCGCCCGCGTCGTCGCCAATGTGCATTACCTGGCGCCGATGATGACCAAGTGGCTGAAGGCCTGGCCCGGCGCGGAGATCCTGATTTCCGACGAGACCGACGGGCTGCTCGATTCCGGCGGCGGCGTCGCGAAAGCCTTGCCCTTGCTGGGTCCGGATCCGTTCCTGATCCTCAACGCCGACACGTTCTGGATCGAGGATCCCGATGCCGGCCGCGACAATCTCGCGATGATGGAGGATCGTTTCGACCCCGAATCGATGGATATCCTGCTGATGACCGCCCGGCCCGACCAGGCCACGGGCCATAGCGGCGCCGGGGATTTCACTATCGACAAGGATGGCCGGCTTCACCGCTACCGGGGCGCGGGCGAGCCCCTCATCTATGCCGGCGCGATCATCCTGCATCCCAGGGTTTTTGCAGCCATCACGGAGCCGAAATTCTCTCTCAATCGCTGTTTCGACGAGGCCCAGGGCGCGGGACGCCTGTTCGGCGCGCCAATGCGCGGCCATTGGCTCACCGTCGGCACGCCCGAAGCGATCGGCGAGGCGGAAGCCGCGATCTCCGCCTACCGGCGCGCCGGCGCGCGCGGCGCGGCGCCGTGACCGGGTCCGCGCCCAGGATTGTCACGATCCCGCCCGGCGCGGCCTTCCTGCGGACGCTCGCCGGAGCGATCCTTTCCGGCAGCCTGGTCCCCGGCCTGTCCTACGACAGCGGCAATCCGCTGTCGCTCGCCGGCGCCACAGTGTTCGTGCCCACCCGTCGCGCCGCCCGCGCGCTGCGCTCGGAAATCACCGACCTGATCGGCAAGGGCTCGGCGATCCTGCCCTCGATCCGCGCGCTGGGGGAAACCGACGACGATGCCGGCTTCTTCGACGCCGCCGATCCCGAAACGTTGGCGCTCAACCCGCCGATCCCACAGGTCGCCGCCACGCTGCGGCTGGCCGATCTGGTGCTGGCCTGGAAACAGGCGCTGCCGCAGGCGGTGCGCGATCATCTCGAGGGCCTGCCGCTGGTCGCGCCCGCCAATCCGGCCGACGCGATCTGGCTCGGCCGCGCCCTGTTCGAGCTGATCCAGGCGGTGGAAATCGAGGAGGGCGATTTTGCCGGCCTCGACAATGTCGTCGCGGAAGATCTGCAGCACTGGTGGCAGTTGACCGGCGAATTTCTCAAGATCGCCCGGCAGTTCTGGCCGTCGCTGCTCGAGGAGATCGCCCGCTCGAGCCCGGCCCTGCACCACAATGTGATGATCGACCTGTTCACCCGCGGCCTTGCCACGGCCGGTCGCCCGGTCATCGTCGCCGGCTCCACCGGCACACGGCCGTCCACCGCCCGGCTGATTGCCGCGGTGGCGCGGCTCGACCAGGGCGCCGTGGTCCTGCCCGGTCTCGATCACGCCATGCGGCCGTCGCACTGGCAGGCGCTGGCAAGGGCTGCGACCAACCTCACCTCGGCCGATGGGCGCGTCCAGGTCGACGTGGCGATCCGCAGCCATCCGCAATATGGCCTCCTGCGACTGCTGGAAACATCGGGCCTGGACGCAGGGCGCATCGGCGAGATTCCGGAAATTGGCCGGATCGCCCCCGACCTTTCGGCCCGCCGGGCCATCGTGTCGGCAGCCCTGCTGCCGGCGGCCACCACCGAGGCCTGGGGCGAACCCGGCTTTCTCCCTGATTCTTCCGTCGTCAGTCGCGGATTGGAGCATGTAAGCCTCATTGAGGCCGCCAATGAGCGGGAGGAAGCGCTGGCCCTCGCCGCAGCGATGCGGCGCGCGCTCGAGCCGCGGCCGGGCCTGCCCGAGCCCACCGCGGCCCTGGTGACACCCGACCGCAATCTCGCCCGCCGGGTCGTCACCGAACTTGGCCGCTACGGCATCGAGGCCAGTGATTCGGGCGGCATTCCGCTGGCCTCCAGCCCGCAAGGTGGTCTGGCGCGGCTTGCGGTGCAGGTGGCCTTTGCGCCGGGTGACGCGGTGGCGATCGCGGCGCTGGTCAAGCATCCGCTCGCCCGTTTCGGCCTGAGCCGCAACGAGGCTCGCGCCGGCGCCGGCATCATCGAGCGGATCGGCCTGCGCGGCGGCAGCGGCGCGCCCCGTATCGACGATCTCGCGACCCTCGTGAGCGAGCGCCAGCCGCTGCGGCTCGAGCGTCATGCTCCCCACTGGCTCAGCCGAATCAGCGACGCCGAGGTCGGTCAGGCCCTCGACTTCGCCCGCCGCGCGGCGGACGCGCTGTCGCCGCTGACCGAAGCTCAAGGCGCCGATGCGCCGGGAGAGCTTGCCATCGGCGTCCTCGCTGACCGCACCGCGCGGGCCATTGAGCGGATCTGCGTGGACGAGGCCGGCTCTCTCGACGCGCTCTGGGGCGATGAGGCGGGATCCGATCTTGCAAGCCTGCTGCTTGAGACGCGCGACAGCGGCTCGGCCCTGGCGTTGACCGGTCGCGAGTGGATCGACGCGCTCGAGGCGTTGATGGCGGGAAGGATGGTCAAGCCGCGGGGCGGCGGGCACCCCAGGGCTTTCATCTGGGGCGCGCTCGAAGCCAGGCTTCAGCATGTCGAAACGCTGCTGATGGGCGCCCTGAACGAAGGCGTCTGGCCGCAGGCAGGCCAGGAGGATCCGTTCCTGTCGCGCTCCATGAAGGCGGCGATCGGGCTCGAACCGCCCGAACGCCGCATCGGCCAGGCGGCCCATGATTTCCAGATGGCGATGGGCGCGCCCGAAGTGGTTCTGTCGCGCGCCTTCCGTTCCGGCAAGGCGCCGACGGTGGCCTCCCGCTGGCTGCAGCGGCTGCTGGCCGTCGCCGGGCATCAGCCGGCGCAAGAGATGCGGGCGCGCGGCGAGGCCCTGCTCGCCCATGCCCGCAGCCTCGACCAGGGTCCCTCGACTCCGCCGGCGTCGCGGCCCGAACCGCGTCCGCCCGCGGAACTGCAGCCGAAATCCTATTCCTTCTCCGAGGTGGGCCGGCTGCGCCGGGATCCCTATGCGATCTATGCACGGCGCGTGCTCAAGCTCGATCCACTGGAGCCCTTCCTCACCGACCCCGGCCCGCGCGAGCGCGGCACGCTGTATCACCAGATCCTCGAGGAATTCGTTTCGGATCTGGAACCAGGCGCACGAACACTGGAGGTGCTCGGCGCCATTGCCCGACGTCACTTTGCCGGGGCGAAGCTGCCGGACGCGATCGCCCTGATCTGGCGGTTGCGGTTCGACAAGGCCGCGGCGTCAATCGTCAACTGGGAAATGGAGAATTCCGTCGGCCTGGCGCGCTCGCTGGTCGAGGCGCGCGCCGGCCTCGAGATGCCGCTCGCCGGCGTGCGGCTCACCGGCATGGCGGACCGCATCGATCTGCGCCGGGACGGCACGGCCTGGATCATCGACTACAAGACCGGCGGTTCGCCCTCGCGCAAGGAGGCGCGCATCCTGCTCGATCCGCAGCTGGCGCTCGAGGCCCATGCGCTGATGCAGGGCGGCTTCGCCGATCTCGGCAGCCTGCCGGTGTCGGGCCTCTTCTATCTGCGGCTGACCGGCAAGGAGCAACTGGCCGACCGGATCGACGACGATCCGCTCAACCCGGGCAGGGGCGAGCCGCTCCACGCCCCGGATCTTGCGGCCAAGGCCGCCGAGGAGTTCGCCCGGCTGGTGAGCCTGCTCGCGTCGGGTAAGCGCGGGTTCCTGTCGCGCGCCATTCCCGAAAGCGCCCGGTCGTTTGGCGGCGATTACGACCATTTGGCGCGGGTCGCCGAATGGCAGACGGCGGTGGATGCGGAAGGGGACGGCGATGAGTGAGGCGGGCATCCCCGGCATCGTCTCCGACACGACGCTGCGCCAGAACCTGGCGGCGACCCCGACGCTGTCGGCCTGGGTGTCGGCCAATGCCGGCTCGGGCAAGACCCATGTGCTGGCGCGCCGGGTGATCCGGCTTCTTCTGAGGGGTGCACGGCCCTCGGCGATCCTGTGCCTGACCTACACCAAGGCGGCGTCGGCCGAGATGTCCAACCGGGTGTTCAAGACGCTGGGTGAATGGGTCCGGCTCGACGATGGGGCGCTGGCCGACCGGATCGCCGAACTCGAGGGCGGCGCGGTCGAGCCGCATCATCTGGTTCTGGCCCGGCGGCTGTTCGCCACGGCGCTCGAAACACCGGGCGGCCTGAAGATCCAGACCATCCACGCCTTCTGCGAGGCGGTGCTGCACCGGTTTCCGCTCGAGGCCAATATCCCCGGCCATTTCAGCGTGCTGGACGACCAGAAGGCAGCCGAACTGCTGGCTGAAGCCCGCCGGCAGCTGATGTCGGCGCAATCGCTCGAACAGGACCCGGATCTCGCCGACGCCGTCGTCGGCGCGCTCGAACTGGGCGGCGAGGCGGGTTTCGACAAGCTGCTCTCCGGCCTCTATGCCCGTCGGCGCGATTATCTTGCCTTTGACGCCAAAGCCCGCGCGACGGGCGGCGCCGAAGCGATGATCCGCTCGGCCCTGGGGCTGGACGCGGACGAGGACGAGGCATCAGTGACCGCGCAGGCCTGGCCGCTCGACGCCCTGCCGGTGGACTATGTCAGGGCCCTGTTCGCCTTCGCCGAATCGGCCAAATCTTCGGCAAAAGCCCATACGCTCGCCTGTGGGCTGCTGCAATGCGGCTCCGAGCCGGATCCGGCAAGGCGCCTAGACCTGCTCAGGCAGGTGTTCTTCACCAAATCCGGCGATCCCGCCAAGCTCGGCAGCGTCGCGACCAAGACCGTTTCGGAGCGGGTTCCCGATCTCGTTGAACGCGTCGCGCTCGCCCAGGGGCAGATCGTCACCGTCTGCGACCGGCTGGCACGATTGAAAGCCCTGCGCGCCTCGCTGATGGCGTTCCGGCTGGCGCGGCGCTATCTTGGCGGCTTCGAGGCGCTCAAGACCCGGCAAGCGCTCCTGGATTACGATGATCTGATCGCCGCCACCGAGACGCTGCTCAACAAGAGCGGCGCCAGCGCCTGGGTGCATTACAAGCTCGACCAGGGCATCGATCATGTTCTGGTCGACGAGGCGCAGGACACAGCGCCGCTGCAATGGAGCGTCATCGGCGCCCTGTCGGACGAATTCTTTGCCGGCGAAGGATCGCGGCCGGCGATCCGGACCATCTTCGCCGTCGGTGACGAGAAACAGTCGATTTACTCGTTCCAGGGCGCGCGGCCCGAACGCTTCGCCGAGGAACGTCGCCGTGTCGCCACCCGCGCCCGCTCCGCCGGTGTCGATTTCGAGCAGGTCTCGCTGCGCGTTTCGTTCCGCTCCTCAGTCGAAGTGCTCAAGCTTGTCGACCATGTCTTCGCGACATCCGACGCGCGCCGCGGCATGGGCGCCGATGGCGATGCGGTGATCCACGAGACCGCACGCCAGCA
>TARA_R110002020_G_scaffold75842_3_pt1 | contig 10139 bp, 9 predicted proteins | sample TARA_R110002020 | Tara Oceans TARA_R110002020 (sample SAMEA4396489) | marine metagenome | biome: Westerlies Biome; feature: [MES] marine water layer (ENVO:01000295) within the mesopelagic zone...; material: water (ENVO:00002006), including particulate matter (ENVO:01000060) such...
GTACGTGCTGCCCTTCTGTCCACGGTGATTGAGTGACCCCACCACTATTGATGAGCGGCATATGTTCATTCAAATTTTCAGCAATCACAACCCCGCCGGCATGCCTGCTACACGAACGCACTTGCCCGTACAGGGCATTAACGTGAGTCTCGATGTGGGGATACTTGGAGAGAAACTGTTGAAGAGTGGGGCTGTATGCCATCACTTCGTCAAACGTTGGCGTGTACACCCCTGCCTTAATCCCGTGCGCTTTCTTGGCTGTTGGGGTTGCCTCCGCCATCATGCGGTTCGTCACATAATTTACTTCTGTGAACGGCACATCATAAAATTTAGAGATGTCTTTAATCAGACTACGCAACTGCAAAGTGTTCCAGTTTGAAATAGGAACTACAGAGTTCTCACCCCACTCATCAATCAGGTGCTCTTTCAACCTCATTGGATCCGATACATCGTAATCAATATCAGGATAATCAGTTGCGTCTTTGCGCAAAAATCTTTCGAATTGCAAACCGTACTGAATCGGATCAACTTGCGTTATGCCAAGCACATAAGCTGTCAGGGCGCCTGCCGCTGAGCCGCGGCCGGGGCCAACTAGCTGACGATCGGTAGCCTTGTCTGCGATTGCTTTCATTGTCAAGAAATACTTGGAGAACCCACGATCTTTAATTACGTGTACCTCCTCCTTCAACCGGTCCACATACTCCTTGTCGTTTCCGAGACCCAGCGTCTTGAGTCCCGAAACACACATTGCCGCTAGTGCCTGGTCTGCACTTCTACCGGTCGGAACGACAAACGATGGAAGCTTCACATCAGTGCTGGGCAGAAAAGACTCAATTCTATCGTGAGCAATGTGGTGGGTTCTTTCAATACTATCAAGTACAAGCTTGTCGTCGTATGTGACGTTCATCTTCTTCGAGTAGTGCTTATAAGCTTCCCACATCTGATCACCGTTCTTGGGGTAGAGTTCGTAGCCTACCTCCTCAATATCGGCTGGCAACTCGTTCGACATCCAACCCGGGCGAGTGCTCTTCCCTAGCCACCCCAAGCGCCGATACAGTTCGCGATCGCGCCACGTGTCCTGGGAAGGGTAGTGACTGTCCGCGGTAGAGATCAGTTCTACATCAAACTCTCTGGCCACCTGGATGATATACTTATTGATATCATGCTGCTCGGGAATCGCGTTCCATTGCAACTCTGCATACCACCGGTCTCCAAAGATTCTCTGCATCTTTTCAGTTGTATGCCGCATCTCTGCTAAAATAGCCTCGTCACCGTCGTCACGGTTTTTCCAGTAGCACCCACTGTAGACACCGCTCATGCATGCGCTAGCCGCAATGACGCCTTCACTATTTTTACGAAGCAGGTTATAATCCATTCGCGGGTAACGATAAAAGTTATCTCCACGGAAAGACTTTGAGACCATCTTGAAAAGATTTTTCAGTCCCGTTTCGTTCTGAGCGAGAAGAACGAGATGGCGACGTCGATTGAGAATATTCTTATACTTCTTGCGATCCTCATCCTCAATAATGATGTTGCCCTTTTCTAGTTTCTTCTTCTCTTCACGAGCGTTTAGATAATCATCCTTCCAATTAGCGACGGAAGGGATAAAGTAGGCTTCAATCCCAAAAATAGGCTTGAACTCTTTACCCTCTTGAGCCATCTTACGAAAGGCTTCGACCTGATAACCTAGACTGTTCATGTTGCCATGGTCAGTGATTGCCATGGCATCCCCCCCGTTTTCCCACACACTTTCCATATGTGCTTCGGGATACCCCATCCCGTCAAAAGCTGAGAAAGTGGTGTGAGAGTGGAAATTCACAAACGGAATTTCATTCTTTTTACGCTTCAAAATGTCTCCTGTGACTTAAACTTATTATAGCTGATTGAGCTTGAAAGTCAACAATATTCTTCATATTCGGCGATTAAATTTTCAAGGTCGTAACCAAGTTCGCCGTCAATATGAGAATAATTGTCCTTTAAGAACAATAAGTTTTCAATAAAGACCTCAGCCATTTCTTTCTTGGTGTGAATAACCTCGCTCTCAACCGAGCCTTCTTCTTCCCATCCTTGCAACAACTGTTTACTTGTATTCATTTTTTTTCTCCTCCGGGATTCTGTTGAATTCCCTAAATTTTAAAATTGCCTCTGATGGACGTTTAATAGCTGTACTATCCTCTGAAGCTATATAGTTTCTATATCCCTTCCAATCCCCTATATCATAGTAAAAAGGCGTTTTTTTCTGCATGTAATGTTTAATATTAATACATTTAAACACTTTTTTTAAAGAAAAAAAGCGACCACTGTATCTTTCCTGCCGCGGCAGCTTCAAGCCCTCTTTAAACAAGGTAGTGGCTTCTGATTTAAAATTACGAATCAAGGGAGTCAAGAGTTCGTGCCCAAAGGTAAAGCTTAACTTTTTTCCATCTCGGAAGGTCTCTCCTTCATCCGCCTCGAAACAAAATCCGACGTCCGAGGAAATCACCTCTCTGTACTCGCGCACCAGACCAGGATCAGAAATACCCTCAGGAAAGCTCACAAAAAACGTCCGGGGCTTTGTCCATTTGCTCAATTGTGAAGAGATCCTTGTGGCTGTCTGGGCGCCGGAGAGGATCCCCCACCCCATGCAATCACGACGGCCCATATCGTCTGGGTGGGCAGGCACATAAAAAATAGGAATCTCTTTACGATAGTTGAAGGGCTGTTTAGTGTTTTGACGCCGTATGTACACTGGATCCTCTATCCAGTCCCCCACTCTATGTCGCAACAGAGGCATCGTGCTTTCATCACATACTATCCAAATAGTCTCGCAGCCCGCATATGCGCATTCGACAATCGACCTCTCAACCATGTTGAAGTCGGGCGCCACCGGTAAAAGATAATTAGGGTACCCCAAACCCATTTTATTTTGTGGCCCGAGGAGTGATATGATGCCAGCAAGATGAAAATACTTACCAGTCAAAGGAGCCCTCTAAAATCTTGTCCAAAGACAAGCCCACATATTTTATGTTTTCCTCTTCAAATTCGTACTGAGGGGTGCGCACCTCTCTTACATCACGCTTGTTGAGCGTTATTTTGGGAGGTGTGCCGTTGTCGCCACGGATACCTTGAGCATACATAAGCTTGGTCGTTTTGATGCGTGAATACAAATCTGAATAATCCATTTGGAAGAGCTTCTCCCTGTTATTCAACACAGACGTGGCTACCAGATCTTTCCTACTTCCATCATTACCATCGATGCGAGGAGATGCATAAAAGTTTATTGTGGTTACTAGAGCATCATCTGTCGTGAACCTGTCGTACTCGTGTATGCACCCCTCGTTTACATCAAACCAATCGTAAACCAGATATGAAGTTGACTCGCTTAAAGGAGGAGGCATGCCAAAGATTTGTTTGTCGTCGCATAAAAAAAGTTTCTCATATCTAAAATCTAAATAATGTGCTTCTTTTATAACAACGCGCAACACATCATCTTTAAGTCGAAGCTTCACCGGAGTGCCACCAATGGGAACTTGTCCTGCAATGCTCATCTTAAACATCAGTTCTTCCCATATATCGTACTTCGAACGCCCCACTTCTAAAACCCCACGATTCGTATGCAAGGGGACAACACGGTTCTCGATGTCAAGTGCCCCTAACTCAAGAGAGGGCGTTACGTAGTCAAAAAGAAAAGGCGCGCACTGATCGTTTTGGATGTAAGCAGCGTCCAAAAAATAAGCTAACATCAAGGACTCTAATGTGGCGCCCACAACTAGGTCCTTGTATTCATAAGTATGCTCTTTCATTACTCCGACATAATTTGAGTTTCTAAAAATTGAGCCTTTTGTTGGTCTGTGACAAGTTCCTCTAGTTCCGCAGCCATCCTCAAGATACGCTTGGCATATGCCATCGACCGACGGCTCTTATTCTTGCCGCGACACCGGTATCCTCCGTTATACCCACATAGACCAATAGTATAATCACTATTCCCGTAGGTATGCACCCAGTACGATAGAATGGTAGCCCCAGCTTTCAAAGATACCTTGGGGTTCTTCAGCGAACGACATGTCCACCTGCCTTTGGTATATTTGGGCATAACCTGCGTTAAGCCACAGGCGCCGGCTGGCGAGACTGCCCAAGGTTTCCATCGGCTCTCCTCGTGTATGAGAGCAGCCAACACAACCGGGTCTATGTGGTTCTCTTGCGCTTCGGCGATAAGTGTATCCATGTGTTTGCAAGCGTAGTCAGCGCGAGGGAGAGGAAGAACAACCATGGCTGTGCATATGAATTCTGCCAAACCCATTATTCTTCTACGAGACCGACTACGTGACTTTCTAAAATAATACAAAAAACATTATCAAGTACTTCCACTCTCTCCACCATAGAATTCTCAATAACTGCCAAAGTGTTGGCGGTGATATGCGAGGTACAATCGGGACCAGCTTTCACCACTCTACACATCTTAAACCGTGGGGTGTTTTTGGTATTGTAGGAGTCGGGCACCAACACTTTCGCTGCCTTGCTCTTCTTCGCCTTTATTTCGATGGGTTCCACCAAGAGGTAGCGACCCACTGGGGTAAAATTCATTTTCATCTCCTTAACCACATTTTGCGAACCCGCAGTCTTTACAGGTCTGACATCCTTCAATATATATGAGCCCATCGGTCCCGCACTCAGAACACAAATCAGTTGCTAGTGTTCCATCTTTGATATAGCTTTTAAGCACTCGGGCAATACAACGTGAAAAACTGAACATGTCCGAATCCTTGTCCTTTTGTAGCTGCTCTACTAAAAAGTTAATCTTTGCACCATGACGTAGTGTTAAAGAAATTACCCGTGTAAAAGCAGAATGGTTAGGGTTGTCAAAAACTTTTACTATATCCTTAATAGCCGTAGTGTCATCATCCTCGCCGTATTGAAGATCATAAATAGATGGCATCGTCTTACGAATTCGTTTAGTAATGCGGCCATGTGTATATTTCTTAGAAATCTCAATCAACGACGCCAAGCCCCCCATCACCTCGTAGGGGCGCCCGTCGAGCAAACCCACAAGGACGACCCACTTCTCTCCACGGATGGTTGTATGATAGATATCACACTCCAATACCTCCGGCCTGGACGGCGCGTCATATTGAGGAAAAGAAGTCTCACTGGCGGAAGACTCGGTGACAAGTACTCCGCTGCGGCTCCCGTCTACGTATACGGTTACTCCCTTAAGCCCTTTTTTCCAAGCTTGGAAATATAACTCTCCTACGATCTCAGGCTTTGTCTTCGCGGGGAGATTAATAGTAGAAGAAATCGAATGATCAATATGATGTTGAATAGCGGCCTGCACCTCAACACGCTTTTGCCAATCGATCTGCTCTGACGTGACAAAGAAGTCAGGAACCTCTTCGGTGTCGAGCTTATTTAGATATTCTGTAACGTTGTGGTGGTAAACTTTATACTCCAGCCAACGGTCTCCCAGATCGTCGACAAAATCGGCATGTGCGCTCTGTTCGTTATGAGACAGCTTACGTCGTCGAATATACCAGTTACGAAAGACTGGCTCTAACCCTGAACTCGTTTGTGAGAGAATCGAAACTGAACCAGTCGGTGCATTCGTTAAAATAGAAATGTTCCTTCTTCCAAGTCTGGAAATTTTGTCCTGTAAAAATTTTGGCAGATCGCGAATATAGGAGTTGTGTTTTTCTGCAGCCCAATCGAAGACGGGAAAAGCCCCTCTTTCTTGAGCCAGATTTGCGCTCTCATCATAAGCTGTCTCTTTGAGGGTTCTGTAGATCTTATCAACAACTTTGACAGCTTCCGCACTATCATATCGGAGACCAAGGCACGCAATAGCATCAGCTAGACCATGGGTTCCGAGACCGGTGCGGCGACCTTGGGCACAAGCACTCAACAGCTTTTTCCAAAGTTCCTTCTCGTCATCTGTGTCGCACTTTTGTATAATTTTCTCTAACTTCTCTAATTCCAACTCGACCAGGTTGTCCGAGAGACGCATCCCAACTCTTACCACCTCCTCAAACTTCTTAAAATCAAAAGTCGACTCTGGTGTGAAAGCGTTGTGTACTAAATTCTTAAGATTTAGTGAGACTAGACGACAAGAGTCATACGCTGACAAAGGAATCTCCCCACAGGGGTTAGTTGTCAAAGTCTTGAAGCCCTGATCGGCGTACTCGTTTGCCGGAAGGCGCTTCAAGATATTTCCCCACATCAAGAGGCCCGGTTCCGCTGTAGTCGTAGCAGATTCAATAATGTCCGACCACAAATCCCTGGCTCGAATAGTCTTGGTGTACGCCGGAGTTGTACCCCCGTTGATGGGATAGCGAAGAACAAATTCATCGTCCGCCTCGACAGCTTCCATAAAATCATCCGAGATCCTGACCGACACATTCGCGCCCGTAACCTTCGTCAAGTCTTGCTTCATGGTAACAAACTTTTCAATATCTGGATGGCGAATATCCATTGAGATCATTAAAGCGCCTCTTCGGCCGTTTTGACCAATCATCCTACACACATAAGAATAGAAATCAGCAAAGCTCCATGCTCCAGTGGTGGTGCCAGCCGAATTATTGACAGGCGTGCCCTCTGGGCGCAGGTTCGACACATCGATACCAACACCGCAGCGCCGCTTAAACAAGTTAGCTAAATCTTTACCTGCATCAATAATCGAAGAAATATTATCCGCAGGCATGTCCACAACAACGCAGTTTGACAAGGAAGCGTTAACATAATCATTGCCCACCCCATACATAGGGGACCCCTGGGGGACGATGTACTGAAAGTCTTTGAGATAGTTGTAAATATCGTCGCGCGTCACACTGGACTGGTACTTCGTCTCTATCCTGGCAAACTCATCCGCGAGGCGGGCGTGCATATCATCCGGAGTACGTTCTACAAAGCCTCCTTCCTTATCTTTAAGACAATATTTCGTCATCCACACGTTGGTAGCCAGTTCATCCCCACCAAAATATTCTAATGTTGCAGCGTGTACCTCTTCTTTCTTATATGTGTTATTCAATTTACGTTCCCTCCGTCTTTTTTAAACTCCTTATACTTCTCTTTCAGGCGCTTAGCTTGTTCTTTAGCCGAGGCCACCTTGATCTCCCCAATCGTCTCATCGCTCTGCTCTAGCACTCGGATCTTCACACGTGAGGTGTCCATGTATATAGGATAGATCATGCCGTCTGGTCCATTACGATTTTTGGCAATAAGAATCCGCCCACTGTTGGCTGTTTTATCCTCGATTGTGCGGGAGACTGAAAAAATAAAATCTGCCACGAAACACTTATTAAATGCTTCTGAAATAGATTCCATTGTTATCACTTCCGCATTCAAACCCGAACGATTAGTCTGAGACGCTGTCCATACAGGGCACTTGTTCTCTTGAGCGATGGCACGGAGATCTTCGTATATCGTCTCCAATTCGTGCCTCTTCTCCTTTCTTATCGTCTTCGGGCGTAACAAATCTGCGTAGTCCACAATAATTAGATCAGGTGTGAAGTCACGATTTTTCAACTTCTCCAAGTGAGTGCGTATCGTGTTAGTGCATGCCGATTTCGTGGGATACTCTTTAACGAACAATGCTGCCTCGATCGTTTGCACCTTCTCATAAATTTGTTCCTTGAAACTAAGCAGGTCTGCCAGCGGCACCCCGGTAATGCAACTATCATAACGCGACGCAATGATAGTGTCTCCCAACTCCAGTGTATAGTGTACTACATTTTTCCCGCTCTTTAAAGCCTCTGCACCCAAATGAGTTAAAACCATGGATTTTCCAGCCCCCGTAGGAGCAATAACGACCCCAAGCTCTCCCTTACCAAGTCCCTCTTTACATATACCGTCAATGTTATCCCACCCGGTACTGACAGGGTTCCGGCTTTTCTTGGTAAAGCGCGCTTCGAAATCAGCCTTATAATCATAGCCATGTTGGTTGTCTGAACCGAGCTTAAGGGCATCATTAATGATTTGACTGACTTCGTCAAACGAAGAGGATTTGATGAGCCCTACCGAGCGGAGCATTGCCTCTTTAAGCTTCTGCTTACGGCAAAAATCAAGAGATACTTCCTTGATATATTCTGCGCCCTCGACGCCCATCTCCATATGGCAAATTCGTGCAAAATAATCCCGAAGCTGCTTCTGTATAACTTCGGTGTGATCCTCTAGCTCAGTCCTAAACAGTGTCGTAAGGATCTTGCAAGTCGGGTGCACCCCATAGCGCTCCCGATAGTCAAAAACTTTCTCAACAAAGACCCGAAGATATTTTAGTTCCAAAAAGGAAGGGGCTAGCACTTCTGATATTTGATCTGCAAAGGGACGGTCAATCAAGATAAGATGACATAAATCCTCTTGAAAAGTTTTTCCAAACTTTGAAAATGAAACCGTCTCGACTGCGGGAGTATTATTTTTCACGTGGTGGTGGCTCTCTTGGTGTCCGAAATGATCCGAGCAAAAGCTTGGAACAGGTCATTTAAGTGTAGCTCACCCATCCCATCTTGTACAAACATTTTTCTAACCTCAGTCTTATTAACTTCGAACACAAAATCTCGCAGCGTTTCCTTGACCACCTGTTTTGCTTGGATAGACAGGGCCGGTGAATACAGTTGCATTAACTTATAGTTTTGTGCGATTGTGTCGCGACCCTCAATAATGTTTTGATAACAACGTAGGGTCGACTCGGCACTCTCAGCACTCTCGATCAACTCATCGATGGAGACGGCTTCCGCCTCTGCCATAGCGGGGAAGCGTTTTGAGACGGTAGACAACCCCACTCCGCGAATGCCATCCAAATTATCACTTTTGTCCCCGACCACGGCCCGGGCCAGAGCAAAGTTAGTAGGGTGGATACCAAAGTTCTCCACAATGCGTTCTCGATTTAGAACCTCTTTCTGAACCGGGCGGTAAAGAATTGTTTCGTCATCCAGGAGCTGGAAGAAATCTTTATCTGAACTCACAATAACCTTCTGCCACCCTTTAAGCTGCTCACTCTGGACGACATGAGATATCACGTCGTCAGCCTCCACGCTCTCAAAGATAAACTGGATGATCGGCATCTGGTTGAGATACTCAAACAACCTTGTTTGTTGCCAAATCTTATTTGCAGTCTCTTCACTTTCAGACAAGTTACGAATGTCGCGATTTAGTCGGATTGGGGAGCGACCCTCCTTATAATTTTTGTTTACAGTCTTGCGTTTACGGGAACCCCCGGGGCCATCCCAGCAGACGACGACCTTATCTGGCTTTGTCTCTCGTACCAGCTTGTTGAGAATCTTTAAAAACCCTTTCATACCACCAATGGGCTGCCCGTTTGTGGACAACGATGGGTCCACAATATACGCTCGGAAATACATGTTGAGTGCATCAATAACTAGAACACGCTTTTTATTAAAGTCGCTTTTTTTCAACCGAACTCTCCCCAGTAGTGTAAACTACTTTTTTTATCCCACAAAATTTCATTACCTCTTCACACATTAGACATGGTTTGGACATCCTAAACTGCCCTAAGCGGTTAGTCCGGATTACATACATCGTTGCACCGTTTGTAATTGAGCGATCGAGGCCCAAGATACACCCTAGTTCAGCGTGATGAGTTGCATGCCCGCGAGTGTGCGTGTCCCGAAAGCGATTGCCAAACCTATTATAGCTATCCTTATTGAAGGCTGTATTAAGAACTGAACCACCTTTGACCAGAACTGCCCCATGCTTAAAGTGGTCATGAGCGCTCTGGGTAGCAACACGTTGAGCGAGCAAAAGATACCGCTTCGTCTTATTACTAATCTTCATACAACTAGATTAGCAGGAGCAGAAGTGATTGTCAACAAGTTTTATGAAGCAGGTACCCCGACCTTGCGAGGTCGGGTGCTGGTAACCTCTGGAGCGGACTCGTCGTCTAAAGTGTAAAAGTCCTCAGCGTTGCCAGTCTTGTTCTCAAACTTAAGAATAACTTCTTCATCCATGAGTTGCAATACTCGCGTACGAAACTTTTCTATCGTTAGCTTCTCTAGCCAAGATGACTTTTGAAATTTATCTTCTTTACCATCCTCGTAAACCAGAGAGAACCAAGCTCCTGAGTTGTTTAGATACTGCGATGCTTTAATCGCTTCAAACCAACTCTCCTCGTCACAGATTTTTACATCGTCTCCTCCCCATACGATCTTGAAGCT
>TARA_R110002020_G_scaffold7688_2_pt1 | contig 10139 bp, 12 predicted proteins | sample TARA_R110002020 | Tara Oceans TARA_R110002020 (sample SAMEA4396489) | marine metagenome | biome: Westerlies Biome; feature: [MES] marine water layer (ENVO:01000295) within the mesopelagic zone...; material: water (ENVO:00002006), including particulate matter (ENVO:01000060) such...
GTCTGGTTTTACCCCATTTATCTTTAATAAACGAGTATAGCCTTCTCTAACTAAGTCTATATAATTCTGTAAATCTTCCAATGCTTTTAGTTTACCGAGAGTCTCCGTTTTTTCACCATCATTTAACTCTTCCCACTGATTCTCGAACTGGTCCGCCATTGTGTATATAGTTAACTAAGAAAAAAAAATAGTTAATCGAACGATATTTTAAAGTGTTTTTGTTTTTTCGCAACCGAGAGGGGCATTCCATTTACTGTTTTCTCATAGTTATATTTAGTATAGGCAACATGATTAAAATTATAGATATCATCTATAATAGTTGTAAAACATTTAGTGTGATATACTCGATCATCCCAATCACTGTTTTTGGTAAAGGTTCTTAGTTTATAACCACATATTTTACACTTTTTACCTTTTTTGGTTTTGGGTTGAGTTAAGTTGCTCTCCATATAATATAAGATTAGAAAATAAACATTAAAAAGAAACCTCAAATAAATATAATATACTATTTATATAATATGGCGAATCTTAATATAATCTGTAAATCAGATAAATGTGAGTTTGTTAACTTTTTCAGTGAACCATTGGTATTTCCGAAGAATGCTGAAATATCATTAGTAAAAGCAAATCTAACAGTACCAGTATTAGCTCAACAAAAGTTAACTATACCAAGAATCCCAATAGGAGATAGAGGTCTCGTATGGTTAGATGTAATCATAGATGGTATAGAAGAAACATTTACATGGAGAAATCTTTATGATACATTTAATATTGTTCCAAATAATCTAGAACAAGTTTATGGTGTTACCGAGAATGAATTTTTCAGTGGTAATTTTATAATATTTACCAATAACCCTTATAAAGAATTTAATTCTAGTCTCAACGTTACGGAGTATAAAATATCATTTCAAGAAGTGATTGGTTATATGTTAAATGAAAGATTTGCTTTCTATGTAGTGAGGCCCTATGTTAAATATGAAAGAAATGAAACAGAAATTTTTGCCGAAACAACATGGCAAGATGGCAGCAACATAGATGTATTAGCGGTCACACCAGTGAGACAATTAAATTGGGGCTTTACATCAATCTATAATCCTCGTGGTATGAATGGTAGAAATCCAACCAATATGACTTTAGATGTTGCTAATAATGTTAATTGGACTATCGCCACTAATAATTTAACAAGCATCACTGGGGGTGGTGCTGGTGTATTTCATAATTTACATTATGCTGATAACAATACAATTGATCCAAATGGTGGCTTTTATCACTTTAATAAAAATGCTGGTGGCACTGGTTTATGTGCTGTTGGTGTCAAGGTTTCTTTTAGTCCTATAGGTGGAACAAGAGTCCCAGCAACATTAATAGATACAACTATAATAGATGTTGGTTTAGAATTTGGTAGGGATGCGGCTAATACAGTGAGAGCAATGGATGGTTATAAAGAACTTACACCTGGTGTTTATTCGCAAAGTTTTGCTCCAACACATCCAATTGATACGTTCGATGCTACAGACGAATTTTTTATAATGGTTTCAAGAGATAGCATAACAGGACCCAATTCAAATAAATTTAGAGTGATTATTCTACAAGGTATTGCTGGTTCTGATATTGATGACTGTACTATAATATATGAAAGTAGTGTTATCGGACCTACGAATCCTCAAATAGCAGTAAACTTTATTGCAATGGCACACGACGTAGGACACGAGATTACAAATCTAACTAATATTCCAGTTCACACACAATCAGTAGCACAAGGTGAATTTGTAGATAGTGTACCAGACGAAGGGATACAATATCAAGGTGCTATTGTCGTCCAATTGGGTCAAGGGGCTTTGACGAATGCTGTAGATACGCCTACCGTGGATAGATTTTTCAATGTATTAGGATTAAATAAATATTTGGGTGATAGCAACCGTTATTATTACATGTCTGAAATAGAACAAGAACAGAATACCCCATTACAATTACAATGGGGTAGAAAGTTACAACTTTTAAGCAAAGATTGTGACTATGTTGTAGGGCCTTCTACAGTGTCGAATCATTACCGAGAAATCGATAATAATTTAGTCCTTATTAATTCGATATCAAATCTACCAAGACAGTTAGATGTGAGACTAAACAATATAACACTTAAAAACTTTAGTGGGTCTCAGCCCAATGCATCTAATGCTACTGGTAGTTTACTTGAAGAAGGATTAAATCGTATTGTAGGAACAATACCTACACCAAAACCTAATAATGTCAGTCATAATGTAGATTGGGTTATACAGTATGAACCTTACACACCAGTCTATAGACCTTTAAACAACGATCAACCTTTCACGATTAATCAGTTAAATGTAGAAGTATCTTATAAAGACTTTCAAACCAATCAAAGAAAAACCATTGATAGACTTGATGGAATAATGTCCTTAGAGTTTCACGTCAAACCTATGGCGGAAGAGTCTAAACCCGGAAATAACATTAGACCATATTAATTCTATAGTATTCGAAAATGTGAGTAAGTCGAAAAAATTGAAGTTGATCCGGACGATATATATCATAGCAAAAATAAACAATATGGGATTTGATGACTGTGTATTTGATAGTGATATTGAACAGAAAACACTAGAATTATGTAGAGAGTTTTACACATACTATTCTCCACTTAATTTAATGCTTGATGAAGAGTGGTTGACAAGTGCTGAGAATGAAAAACAATACAATGGTTACTCCCTCGCATTTCATTTGCTATATACTATATCATACACTATTCTTGTTGGTAGGTGTATAGACAACGCTTCACAAAAGGAAATTGACTGTGTTAAGAAGAAAACTAGAATTAAGATTATGAAAGATATGATTGAATTCTATAGTAACAATGGAGTGGTGTTTTGTGGTGATGATTTTAATGATGGTGGTTTTGGCGAAATTAAAGGGGAAGAGCAAATTGGCGAACAAATAGATGCGTTGATTCTATATGTGTATAAATATAAACATGACCTAAATTAATTCTATAGTATTCGAAAATGTGAGTAACTCGAAAAAATTGAAGTTGATCCGGACGATATATATTATAGCAAAAACAAAAACAAACAAACACAATGCCTACCAAAACCGAACTTATCCAAATGATTGGCTCTATTATTGATGCATTTGATATGCCGGAAGATATGAGAGAAGAAATTATGAAAAAAATAAAATCTACAAAAACCTTTAAAAGCGAAATAGAACTACAAGTGTCCTTTATAAAAACTATGATTATGTTTTTGACGGAACGAGCTTTAAATGACTAAAAGGAGACGATACTAGTGTCGAAGAAGACACTAATTAAGGTTATTATAGAAGACGACTGAATAGCGGTCGCCAGTAAAATCAGTAGTGTAGTGTGTTAGTTCAGACCCATTGAATCCGCAAGGGGTATGCTTTATATCCAAGAATTTGACTGAACCATCCCTTTGCTCGACTACTGTATGTCCCCCTTGATAATTTCCAAGCCCAACAATCCAAGAAGTTCCAATATTAGCGGCATCCTTATGGGCCGCACATTTAAAATTTTTATTTATAGTTACAGAATGCCACTTAAAGGACTTAGGTAAATAGAAATAAGCAAATTCATCTAAATACTCTTGAAATTCTGGATAGTTTGTTTTAAGTTTCGTATGATAAAAGCCTTTATATTTACTTTCTACACGTGATTTCATATTACTATAATTTTTCCATTTTGTCAATCCATAAACATCACTTATGGGTGATTTACCGCTACTATTAATACTTTTTCTATTCGTGGCTGTATGCAATTTCATTTTCTGTATTTCTTCTAGTAGCAACTCGCAGTCACAGTCCAAATCACCAGTTAATAAACTCATTAGTTGTAGTGTAGAAAATAATATTGAAGTTTAATCTATAGTACTCGAAAATGTGAGTAACTCGAAAAAATTGAGTTTGATCCGGACGATATATATTTTATTAATTTTGATATGAACATTAACGAAGTAGTCAATTGGTTTGAAAAGACAAAGTCCCAAAAGATTAGAGTAAATGATGTAGAATATGAAAACAAACAAGGTATTTCTACAAATAGTGGTTGGTACAAAAATGGTTTTGAAGCAAAGGTAATTAATGGTAAGCAAGGTAAAAGAAAATACCTACAAATCTATATCTATACATCATGTAAACATTATGTAGATATTGAGGAAAAGTTCCTATTTGCAAAAATTGGTGATAAATATAAGATTGTAAAACATCTTGGTTGGAACGAGATTGATTTGTTAAAGATAGGTAAATGGTTTGAAGAAACTAATCAATGGGACTGGGAGGGAATGCTTAGAGCGATTTATAACAAATCAAAGACTGAACTAGATTAATTAATTCTATAGTACTCGAAAATGTGAGTAACTCGAAAAAATTGAGTTTGATCCGGACGATATATATCATAGCAAAATATTATGGATACATTCACACAAGAAGAAGTAAACGTTCTGAGTAATATATTAGACAAATATGTAGATAAGGAAACAAAACAAAAGATAATGGAAGACGTGGCTAAGAAACCAGTAGTCACCTACAGCCAAGTTACTTGGAAATATAAGGAAGCAGACCACTATCATGGGGAATATGACATGGACTATGAATCGGCCCAGACTATGTATACTGAATTAATAGAAAATGAATCCTACGCATTAGAATGGGTGGTGTGGGAAAAGGTTGTTAATGATGGTGAGGATTTTGAAGACGTTGAAAGATGGGATAATTCTATTGAATAATATAGCGATTCTTTAGTATAGAAAATAAAGAATCATCGTGGGCGCTACTGAAATCTATTGAGTGTTTATTATAACTAAAGTTGTTCCAAAAATGGATACACGTAGCATTTTGTAGTAACATTGTGACTGAAGGCGATAGAACGCCATATTTTATATTAAACAAACCAACGTCTTTATACATTTCGGCACAACTCCAGAAAGGTACACCACAATATACGGCTGGTTCTTTGACAAATTTATTTAGAAATTTATATTTTTTTAATTGTAGTTTCTTTTGGAATATTTTCATAAATTGTAAACAATCGTCGGGATCAAGAATAGTGCTTTCTATATGTTTAACCAATTCACCTAGAAATGGGTCTTTTGCTGGAAATTTGAGAATTCCAATATTGGGTTTATAATCAGCATTAGACTTAAACGCTCCAGTTTTAAAGGTGTGTTCGCTACTAATAATATATTTATCTTTATTAAAGTTATAGTCATTCACCATAATCATATCCGAATCAGCCCATAAACCACCTTTCTCGTATAAAAGTTTATAACGAAACAAATCGGCAAATTGTAGAACTTGTTCTGTTTCCAAGTCTAATATCTCTTTATAACTAATATGATTGACGTATTTACTTTTAATCATTTTTAAATTATTCGTATATAAATCTATAGTATAACCATGATGTATCCACGATTGTATGGCTAAGTTAAATATCTCATTTTTACCTTTATCAAGCCATAGCATTTGCACTACTTTAGGGACTTTGCTATAAATACTTTTGAATATTATATCTCTACTTTCTTTTTTTTGTTTAATATAACAATAGTCGTCGTATTGTTGTTTAAATCTTAATAGTTCGGCTTCTTTCTTTTTTACATGTCTTAATTCACTGGTTGTTTGCCATCCACCTTCTAGTTTATTATAGTCGGCATCAACCGCAATGTAGTCAAGTCTTATTAATTGTGATAGTAAGAAATACCGAATAGATCTTTCATAGTCTTCTAATATTCTATATTCAAAGTTATTAAATAAATCTCTTCTATTAATAACACAATTGCACTGACCAATACAGAAACTTAATCCAACCCTTGTTTTCTGTCTCATATAGAATGGGTTTTTTGTTGGATATATACCACACATTTCAGCACCATGCTTTTCCATTTCACTAAAACATAGGTCAAACATTTCAGTAGGTTTTATTAATTTCAGTGTACTATTATATTTCTTATGGAATGATTTAATATCATCGTCTAAGAAGACTAATCTATCACCTTCTTCAAAGTAATTAGATATGACTGCTTTCTGTTCGGCACAGCCAAGTTCACCAATAACAACATTATACTCTGGATTGATTTTTTTGTATTCGTCGAATTCTTCCATTGTAGTAAATATATATATATTAGCCTTATCGATACCACTTAAGGCATTCAATGTGCGTTCTCGCAGGATCTGAGGCCGTCCAAGACTGGGTATAACGATTTTATAATCCATTTAGTATATAAGTAGAAATTAATATCTATAAATGAACTATGTTAGTTATAGAGTTTATATATTGTGTTTTTGAAAGTTATTATAAAAAAATAAAAGAAACAGACTTAAACTATTATTGGTCTATAGTTTAAATGATTGACTTTATTGAAATCAGAACCAAAATTATATCATTAATTTTAGATACAGATGAAATACCAACACTAAATACTATAATTTTACAACTAGAATGTCTGCTACATTTTGCTAAAGTTAAAGTAAAACGGCTTCAAAATTAAAATATTTCTTCTCTAGTTTTTATTTCCATATGGATATGAGTATCAGAGAATAAATCAGTGACTTCTATCATTGCACCATCAGTGATTCTTACGTGGAATTCATTAAGGGGCATATCACCGCTATTATTTAATGGAATCCATATTTTTTTAGGTGGTACAACGTTTATCAATTCCACATCACCTTTTATAGTATTCTGTGTTTCATTGTGTAAAACTTCATAGATGGATTTACATAAATTTCGTGTTCTACCATTATGCGTTCTGTGTGGTAGATTCTCAATACAGATGTTATAGATTTGTTCTCGCACATCTACCCCGGCGTTGACTCCCCCACCTGCTCTTTCAGCGAAATTGTCTGGGTTAACAGATTCGGTATCATTCCACGCTATCATTAAAGTAGCAGTGTTATCAGCAGCGTGAGCAGTAAGCAATTCTACTGATGGCTGGTTCCCATATACTAATGGATTCGTCAACGCTCCGAGGTCTTCAGTAAAAATCCCAAAACTGCTGGTTTGACCGTAATCAACTGAATTTAGTGTACCACTATTGGTATTAACTGGTTCGCAAGTAAAATTCATTGGGGCTTGTAGATTACCGAAATGAGGCCAGTTAACTTGACTTGGTGTCGCGCCATCTGCCTTCCGCCATACTGGTCCCCACCGTCGTTGGGCGGCTTGTCCCATTGATTTAAGTGATAGAGTAGTTGGGTCTTCGGTGTTCCAGACTACACGGTCATCAAAGTTGTAGAACCATAAATCGCTTTTTACTATACCAGCATTGGCGGTAACAACAGAATACCCAGCAATTTCTTCGTGGCATCTACGCCAATCTGTATAAGAGGTTGGTATATCATAGTTATTAAACTGGAATATACGGAAATCCCAAACAGCACCATTCATTCTTTTATTGACGTTAGCTGGGTTGACGGTTGGTGGATATTCACTACCGATATATCTTAGATTTGGGAACTGACCATTGGGGCCACTAGTATTACCAGTCGCAGCATAGAATCCCCCATCTTCATCGGTAATTAATACAGACATGGCTTGGTTATTGTTTCCACCGGAAGCGACTGTGATGGCATAATTTTTATCATAAGACCAATTTCCCATTGCTGCGCCTGTTCCATTTAATAATGGGTTCAATGTTACTGAACCACCTGATATATCGTATAATGTAATTGCAGCACTGCCTATAACTAGGTATACCATCTGTTGTGACCCACCCCCAACTTGATGACCACCATATAATATTTGGTTTGCGTTACCACCTAATGCGGTATCATCTTGGAATCTAACACATATAGAAAACGCTGTGGGAAGTGCGGCCTCAATCGCATCATTGACGGTTGCTCCGATTTCTATAACTTGATTTTCTTGACTTGCGCCACCTTTTAAAAATCGCTGTAAAAACACGCCCTCTTTGTTAGGCATAATGGTCTCTTGTCCTACAAACCCTTCGCTAAATCTTAATAGAGGTGTTGCTGCTGTTTTACTAATTATATTAATACCTGGCGTCACTGCAGTGTTTGTCCCAGCATAAAGTTGATCGGCTTGGCATAGACGAGAGCCAGTGGCCAAAGCATTAACAGATGACGCATTATATTCCGTTTCACCACATGGATAGTCTTTTTGGTAAGCAAGATGATAAACATAAGGTAATTCTAATGGTGAGTTGCCTAGATTTGTAGTGACATCTAACGCTATCCACGCCACTTGGGCAAAGGTATTTTTCATTACTTCTACAACTGGGTCATATGTTCCAGCACCATTACGGCCTTTGTTTGTGATTCTATAGGTATCACCTGGATTAAAAAATTTAGTAGCATAAGTGTGTAGTGTATTATCGGTTTTTCTAATATTTAAAGTAGATATACCAGTATTAGCCATGTTTATATTAAGTAAATATTCGTTAGTTAAGGCAGCAGTATCCACTGTTTGTATAAAACCAGTGTTTTCATCACCTGCATATTGAAGCCCATCCCATATATAAAAGTCGCCATATTTACCACCATCGGCACAACAAAAATTTAGTTCGCCAGTATCTCTGGACAGTTCAAAACCATACCGATCAGGCATATTATTGGGTTCTCTATAGAATGTTGCTCTTGATGGCGCTCTCGCCCCACATAGAAAATCATAATTGTTTGTAACTGTGCCGTTGATAGCCCATATTCTATCTTCGTCAGCCGGTGTCGCACCGAATTCACTTAAAACGACTTCTGCGGCTGGTGTGGTGGTGGGATCCTGGCCTATCAAAGGGCTACTATCAGAGTATTTTGAAGTGAAATAATTTTCATTAAACCAGTATTTGCTTTGAACTGGGTCTGGTTGTCTATAGAGTTCAATTACTATATGGACACCTAATGCCTCAGTATCTTGTGGGTTCATAAATATAACATATTCTTTGGATAGGAGTCTCGTTAATGAATTAAACTGGTAACAGAATGAATTGAGAGTATATGTTCCTTGTGGAAAAGTTAATACTTTACTTGTTCCATTATAGGTATATTGAACAATAAATTCAAATGCGTCAATTGGTCCTAGATTGTAATCGGTATCTCTTGTAGAAAATCCAGCACCTACTAAACAGATATAACTGTTAGGTTTAATAACCAAGGCTTCACTAAAGGAATTAACAAAGTTAGAATCGCTCAGTTCATTACTGCTATTTAAAGTAATATACATTTTATATATTATTAGTATATAATATAAAATGAATAAATTTGTGCCAGTAAAAGGTCAGTTGCTTCATCATACTTGCGACTATAAAATTAGACGTGGGAAAAAGTCGGAATTCAATGACGCTGGATATGAGATAAATATAGGCAGACCCTGGGAAATGCAGTATATTAAAACCCTTGGCGCACCACCGCCTAAACCAGTTTATAATAAAGAGAAATTGTTTGATGTAAAACAAGATGGAAAGCCTATAAAGAAAGATAAACGAAAAAAGGACTGGGAGATGCGGAAGCCCTGGATGTTAGATCAAAATAAGGTCAAACAATACCACTATCAATAATTTTATTTAGGCATCAATCTCATCGTTAACGTCTGTTATATTTAGTTTTAAGCGTGGACTCTTCCTTATAGACTCCTTATCGTGTAATAGTTTCTTGGTTCTATTATCGCATGGCTTTTCGTCCCTTAAGTAGACGGTTCTTAATGTATTTAATACATTATCTTTGCTATATAAAGAAATGATTCTGCGGATTTGTTCACACGAGGAGCAGTGTGTGGAGTATAAAAGCCATTCAGCGCATTGGTCTTTGCATAGAGAACATTGAAACATGGTGTATAATATAGTATTTATTTTTATTTGATTATATTAATTATGAGTAAAGAAAAGTTATTCTCTATATTAGAAAGGCTAACAGAGTGTATTGAAGGACCTTGGTTTGTAGGAGATGGTACATTGTTAGGAATACACAGAACAGGTGACTTAATAGAATGGGATAATGATATAGATATTTATTTATTGCCGGGATCGAAATTAAACTATAAAAAGTTAAATGTATTGAAATTAGAAGCTGAGAATTACTACATGAATGAAAAAGTATATGACACAACCTATGAGTATATTAAAAAAAATCCATGGAAAGAATATAATAAAGCTATGAGAGTTGTTAAT
>TARA_R110002020_G_scaffold384593_1_pt1 | contig 10135 bp, 12 predicted proteins | sample TARA_R110002020 | Tara Oceans TARA_R110002020 (sample SAMEA4396489) | marine metagenome | biome: Westerlies Biome; feature: [MES] marine water layer (ENVO:01000295) within the mesopelagic zone...; material: water (ENVO:00002006), including particulate matter (ENVO:01000060) such...
GTTAATACTTCTGTATATGCGTAACCAGCACCAGAACCAGTTACAGTTAAATCTCCATCAATGGTCAGGTGACCACCTATCGTACCGCCAGAGCTTAGAAATCCAGCAGAGCCTACTAATTTACCAATCATCTTATATCTCCACTATTCTAACTACATGAGCAGTTGTTGACGTTGAATTAAAATTAAATCTAATTGTATCTGACCTCGCACTTCTCATACCAACTGGAACTGCAAGACTTGTTAAGCTTCCACCGGGAAGAATTAAATCTATGTCTGCATCTATATCTAAATCTGAAGTTGCAAAATTAAAATATATATCACCAGCGGCATATATCATAATTTGATGTGTAGTGGATGCTAAGTCCATATGCTTTGTATTTGTTACGTCAGCACTTGAACCTGCTTGAATTGATGCGCCAGAAGAACCACCTAACCCACCTGAAGATGCATCTCCAACTGAAAAGTTCCCAGCCGCTGTTGTGTTTAAAGCTTCGTGACTTCTGAATTGTTGTAAGTCTGCCATTTTATTCTCCTATTGATTTTGTCGGCTTGCGGGGCGAGAATGCTCCCTATCCGAACGTTAAATATATTATAATTTACTTCAATTAATTAACTATTGAAAGTTATATGGCATTATTGAACGAACGCCACCTGTCTTTTCACGTCTCCTATTACCAAATCTACGTACAGATTCTTGAAATTTACGTTTATGCATTTCAGATAACTGAAATGAAACAGCTGCCGCTTCGCCTCCACTAGAACCAGCTCTATCCATATACAAACACATCTTAACGTAATCAACTAAAGCTAAATGAAATGCATTATCTATATCTGGCGTGTCCCCTATTGATATAACTTTTTTAGGGTCAGCCCAATAGTGAAGTAATAAACCATTACTAACTGCATGGTCTACGGCTTGCCAAGCTTTTCTATCTGTTCTTGATGTGTTACTAGATGAGTATGTAGATACGATAGCAAGTGAATTACCCTTAACAAACCAAGCAACTCTATCTTCTGGATATTTTATATTACTAGCCATTAGTCTGGTTGTTCTATTGAATCTTCGGATGTCATATCAAACATTAACGTTTCTCCATCGAGTAATCTAGGTATCTTTATATAGTCATCACTACTATCTATAAAATCAACACGATATAGTTTGTTTAATTCTAACGCATTATTACTTGAATCAGTTGCAGAGTCAGACATATCATAAAACATTTGGTCTGCCACTATGTCTATTTTAGATGTCATTGTTTTAGTTGAATACGTACCAGCTTCTACCAATGCATCATTTAATAGCGACATGATATATGCTTCAGGTGCATCAGGAAATACCTGACGTATCCTACTAATCATTTGTTTAGCGGTTAGGGAGTGAACAGCCATTAAACTCCACCATCATCACATATTGCAAATACCATAGCTTGTATATTAGAAGAACCATCTGCTTCTACATTAATATCATCTATTTCTGTATTAGAAAGCCTTGCAAAAAAACATTCATTTGCTTGAATTACTATATCACCAACAGAACCTCCACCAGATGGGTCTGCCCCACTTAGATTTAAAAATAACTTATCTGTATTGGCGGTATTCCCATCAGTTGTACCAGTATGTTTGATAAATAAAAAAACCACATCGTCAGTACCGTTAACGGTAGCTGTTGCTCCTTCTTCTGCTGTACCCTGACCTAAGAAGGGGACAGATGCAAGCAACGCATCTTCATTACTATTCCCAACAATAGTCAATGAATAAGTCCACTTGTTATTATTTCCTAAATCATTTAAATCATATGTAGTAGTTCCACCAACTGATGTTTTAATTTCATCTGGTAAAAGCGATGCCGAAACATTTACAGTTGCTTTATCAGCCATAATTAACTCCTTCCTCCGGTTAAGAATTGCAATCCTTTATTGTAATCGGCTTGCAATTTTGCTTGTTGTTTTTCATACCAAGCATATTTAGCAGTATCAACAGCCAACCTAGACTGAGATTCGCTTAAATAACCTTGGGCATTCTGAACTAATTTAGCAACTTGTGATTGATATAACTGTATTTCATTTGAATGTTTTTGCATCTTGCTATTATTATCACTAATTAATTTTTCCATAGATTTTGCTTGATTAGTTAAATCCAATACTTGGTCTTGTGCTTTATTAAATTTATCAATATCCGTTGCCTGAGTAGCTTCTTGTCTTTTCTCTTGGGCTTCTGCATTTAAATTTGCCAATGCAACTTGTAAATCATTATTAGCTTTTTGAGTGGCTTCCTGAAACTCAACCTGATACCTAGTATTTTCCTTATTAAACTCAGCCTGTTCGTTCTGAATGTTTGCACTATACTCACCTAACTGAGCTTGTATTTCTTGTATTTTAACACTAGCAAGCTCGACATCTTCATTTGTATCGAGATGGGTATTTACTTTTGTGAAATCTAATGATACAACAGGTTTAACAAATGATGGAGCATTACCAGAAATATCCACTTCAGTTATTGTTGATGCGGTTGCTAACGCAACTGCAGTTGAACTAGCATCTGAATTACTAGCATCTGTATAAGATATTGTATTTATTGCTGGCGTAGTTGGATTAATTACATCAGTAATAACTTTATCAAGTTCTGTATTGCAAGATGATAAAGCACTATTTATATCCGAATTTGTAACAGAGTTGCCAAGCACATTTTGCAAAGCTTTTACAGAAGCATATAATGGAACTAAATATTCCGCTTCATCAGGAAATCCACCTAGCTTTACAACATTGCCTCCTGTCGTTTCTGCTGGGTCAGCAGCGACTCCATCAACTTCAAATGTATCTGCATTCAGTTTCGTAACGGTTCCTCTCATTCCATTAATTTCAATCATTTCTGTAAAGTTAGATAACTCAACAACGTCACCAGTAGAAAGCCCATGTTTCACTTTAGTAAAAACAGTTGGGTCTGCAGCAGTTGCCGTAACACTAGTTAAACTTGTCTGTCCAATGGATGAATTACCATAAGGTACGGATGGATATTGCACTTCTGAATAACTACAAGAACCGCCAGATGGTAAAACATCTAACGTATTATTTTCTATGTAAAAAATTGGGTCTGTAATAGTAGCATAGTTCATATCATCCGGGTCTGAATATCTACCTTTTAAGGATGCAGAAATAACCCTACAGGGCTGATTAATATCACCATCATTTCTAAATACGTGTAAAACTTTTCCAGTATTTAATGTACTAGAACTTCCGGATGTAAAACTAACAGATGAAGAACATAATGGTAACAATGAAGGCGGTAGCGCATTTATAATTTCCTTAGCACCATCAGTAAGAAACTGAGTTAATTCAGTTACTGTTGGTGCACTACTCCCATCTATAGATAAACTTGTTAATCCTTCTACCTGTGCTTCAAATGTTTCCATTACGCACTCGCTACAATAACTTCTACGTTAATAGCATTGCTACCCGGCTGAACAACTAAGCTATCTAAATCAACTAAATCTGTAACTAAATTTGCATTTGCATCAGATACACCAACACCGTCATGACCAGAGCCCATAAGAAAACTTTTTCCAGCTTCCAAAAGAATAGAAGCTGATACGTCAGCACCAGAGTCATCTTCACCAACTTCAACTTGTAAACTTAACGTTAGGTTATTAGAGCTATCTAAGTTAGTAACTCTTATATATCTTACGTCTTGTATATCTAAAGCTCCATCAAACTTTGTTGCTCCACCTGACGCACCTGCAACTTGCTTAAAATGAACAACCGTAGTCTCAGCATTGGCTGGACACGTGACTATTCGTTTGTACATTTCATCTATACTTGATATTTCAAGCGTTCTTTTAGAACCGTAATCTTGATTGTCAAGTATAATACTTTCTTCTATTTTAACTTTTAACGTAGCCATTTATTATTTCTTTTTTCTTTTCATTTTCTTAGAAGCTTTTTTCTTAGATTTATTTTTCTTAGATGGTCTACCTTTCTTGCTTCCGTATGTTCCTTTACCCATTGGCATATTTAAGTCCTTTTCTTTTTTTGTATTGTTTTAATTTTCCACGCCAGAAGTTTTGACCTTCTTCAGCTCTTTCTTTTTTAGCTCTTTCAATAGTCTTATCCATTGTAGTTGTAGAAATCTCAAAGTCACTTCTTTTTGCTGCGTCACCAATCATATATAAGTTGGTAGTGAATTTAGGCTCAGATGACCTTTCCCCACAACATTTACAATGAAACCAATTATCAGGATTCGGCTTATTGCAGTTAATACAAGTATTCATATTCATAATTCTTTTAGATTTCGGGGGCTGACTTTTATTGACAGCCCCCACAGTTCTATACTGTTATCCTTATTTATTCGGATTAAGATGTCATAGCGAGACCAGCCGCCTGAACGAGTGCGGATGCAGTTACTACACTGCCATCAATGTACCAATATGAGCCATCACTAAAAAATGACAACCAATCTCCGTACGTAGCCGCTCCTGCGGAAGAGTCAATCTCGATTGAACTGTTACCAGTTACTTCAACAACTGCACCAGCAACCATAACATTACCAACTATATCCTCACCAGCAGCGTTTGCAGTAACAACAAGATTCTTAGCACCTTCATTATTAGAAGCATAACTAAGAACAAACTTGTAGTTCATACCAGCAGCAGTTGCTACGGCAGGTAATTTCACCGTGCAGTCATATGTAGAAATATCACACATATAGGTATTTCCAGAATCATCTGCTGATAATTCTTTTGTATATGTAGATACATCTCCATCTGAACCCGGTGTTAAGTTGACAATTTTAGCGTCCCAATTACTAGCACCACTTGAACTATTTAAATAATCACCTCTCATAATATTACTCCTTAAATATCTTCAAAGCTATAAAGACAATGACTCTCAGGTACTGTTACCTCAAGTCCGGCTTCGGTAAGAATCATATCCTTACGAAGGTCTTCATCAGCTTGTTGTACGTTAGAAATAATATGAGTATCACGATTAAGTCCATTACCTACTAGAGGACGATATGAAACGTGATTCATATCAGCAATTAGCATCATGCCGCTTGCATAGCCCCTAAATAGCGGTTCCTTGACAATAGCCAATGAACCGTGAATGGTATCAAGCTCCATAATCTTATGACCAAAAGCACCGCTTCGTGGTTCGAGTTCAAAGTTATTTGTAACTCTACCATCAACAGTTGTGTTGTGTAAGAATCCAGCAGACCCTACTTTATTCAAATAGGAAATAACTGGTAGACCAGCTAAGCAAAGCTTCTGTCCGCTTCCACCCCTTGCAGGGTCAAACAGAACTTCTAAATCGCCAAGAATTTCATCATAGCTAAATTCAGCAGTTGTGATTGATTTGAAATACGAACTTCCACGTGAGTAGCTAAGTTGGCTTGCATCATTAGAAGGTGTAACTGTTCTAATAATATGACCAACAATACCATCTGTTAATTGTGAACTGCCCTGTCTGGCACGTTGACTAAAGAGCATAGCTCTTTCAATATCAACCTTATGTTCTCTGAGCTTTAGGCTCCAGATACGTGACCACTCGTCTGCATAACCACGATATTTTGTAGCAATCGCAGTATTTGACATCTCGCAAGCAGTCTTGAAAATCTGAGTATACCCAAAATCATCATCTATTTCGCCACTAAATACATCGGGAGAACCTGAACCCTCATCAAAAGAAGTACCAATTACCATACATTTTGCATTATCATCCAAAATGTCTGAGTCAGTAGAGCCTGAATCAGCGGGTAATGATAAAACCTTACCTGTAAATGACGCAATGCCATCAGTTCCACCAGTCCCTGAAAATGCGGGAGAAGTTTCAACTCTGACAACAACTTGAGAAACATCAACGTCACTTATAGCAGCTGTTTTTGAATTAACAGCAATCACCATTCCCTTTACAAGGAATTGCGGTGAGTAAAGTCCAGTTGAGTCGCCGCCAGCTTGAATATTGTCAGCGTCTACAGAAAAGGAATAAGAACTTCCAGCACTAACAGCTGCACTGCCATTGACAGCAGCAGCTAAAAGAAAAGTCCTATCAGACCAGTCGGTCTTACTTCTATCTTCTAAGAATCGAAAAACAGGGTCATCTGTTGGAACCTTACTAACTTTCGATAGATATACGAAAAATGGAGATTCTTCAGGAGCAAGGTCTGCTACCCGGTCACCAAAATTATATAGTCTACGATTGTCAGGAGTAGTTCCATGAGCCGAATTGTGGGAATTAGACGCAGTCTGAGCAACATCAGTTACTTTTATTTGTCCTTGATTTACAGCCATTTGTAAACCTCCTACTTATTTTGTTTTCGTTTAACTATTAAAACAAAACATAAATCAAACTTACGGAAGCCTGTTAGTAACGCCAGTTGACTTCATAACATTATCCCATATTCTTGATTGTTCAGACTTACGTGCGGGACTTTGACTAGTTTGAGTCCCGGCTGTACGTGGAGCCTGTTGTTTTGTTTGCGGAATAGCTACGTTAGGTGGATTACCGGAACGACCATTAGTATCACGCCATAGTTTTACAAGTGCGCTAACAGGCACCTTATCCTTTGGTTGTGATACAAATGACATAAATTCATCAATGTCATTATCGTTCATGTTATGCACTTGGCGTAACTCATTCCTTGTGTTATTCGCACTCATATTACCTTCAATACGTTGGATTTCTTTATCCAACACTGAATGTACAAGATGCTGTTCATTCTGAATCCTCATCTTATATGAAGGCGAATCGGGCTTGTAGTAAGCATCCCAAGGGTTAAATTCATCTTCGGTCAATGCTGGCTGTTGATTCTGTTGTTCCTGAGAGTTACTTTGAGACTTTAAATAATCCGTCATCGCATTTGATAACTTAGTATTCTCAGCCTGCGCTTTATCATAAAGAGATTGCCACTTGCGAATTTCTTCACGTGAGCTATCATCTTGTACTTGCTCTTCATTAACTTCATCTACAGCTTCTTCTTGAAATTCAGGAAGTTCCTGACCTTCGATTTGCTGTTCTTCGACAGCTTGTGCTTCTGCTTCAGCCATTGTTTATTCTCCTTTAAGATGTCTATAAATCTTCTGGAAGTGGACTGGAATCCATATCAATCATAGCATCACGCTGTTGATTGATTGAATCTCGCAATCTTTCCGATTCAAGCTTCACCTTTGTAGTTAGTTCATTGGCACTTATTCTCTTATCAGCCTTAGCGTCTGATGTGATGTTATCAAGTCGAGATTTAAACTTCTGAACCTCAACCCGTTTACGGTCAGCTACAGACTCCCTACGGGCAGTTTGCAAGTCACCTTGCAATTCTTTTAGTTGTTGTTGCAGTTGAGCATTAATTGACTTCAACTGCTCCATATCATTAAATCTTTTCAATATACCTTCCTTATCAAAAATCTCAGGATTTTTCTTAAGTACTTCAACTTTATCTATTATACCTAATTGATAAGCCTCTAAATATACGTTAAGCTCAGCATATTTAGAAGTAGGTAATGTAGAACCCGGAACAATACGAATATCGTGTTGTTCTATATTATATTTATCTTTTTGTATATCAATAATTGTTTGGCTTACGTCATCATAAACATTAACCATTACTTCTGTTAAATCATTATTTGGCTGAGCAACTCTAAAATATTTCTTATATGTGTACTGTTGTTTACATAGTGAATAAATAACACGACCAAGTTTTACTATGCTAAACTCTACGTCACGTAATTTTGATTTACTACGTTCAGACCCAAGAGCTATCATTTGCTGTGTGCCTTTAAATGTTTCAGGAGCTTTATCTGTAACACCATGCATAAGCTCAGGTATGCCAAATATAAAATCTATATAAAACTCACATTGCTGTATAAGTCTATAAAACTCTCCAGCAAGTGGAGTTGGGGCAGGATAATGTGGCTCTCCCTGTGAACTGTCAACTTCTATAACTGCATTCGGATTAGCCCAATCACGTTCAAGTTGTTCAAGTCCATTAATTGCACTGCCAACAGGAACAAGTAATTTAAGACCAGCTGATGCCTGTGCGTGCGAAAGAGCTAAAGACCATAACTTATTAAGTAATCTTTGCATTGGCAACGCACGTGATACGTCAGAACGTGGATATGGTGTTTCAGTCCAGTTATTTGGAAATGGAATAATAGGGTAAGAATCTACATTAAGTATATATTCATCAAGAACTACTTCAGCGCAACTGGAAACAACAGCTACACGTGTCTGTATAAAACTTTCGTACTGAAGGTTTCCACTATCAAAATCAGATTTTCTTTGCTCGAATATCATCTGAAATTCATCTTCAGGTAAAATAGACTCTGTCCCTGTCAGTGCATCTATTAATCTATAGAAAGTTACCTTTACCTTATAAAATCTTTCTAATACCTGATAACGTTTCTCACGCCAGTAATCGTAATCCTTTACTTCGGATGGTGTATAAACATCACGTGTTGATTTATTTTGAGCATTGGGATAATCTTCTTCTTGGTATGTAGAGAGTTCTTCTATGATACCGGGAATAGTTTCACCGGTATCTTCATCAATTTCTGAATCAAGTTCAGGGTAGAGGTTGACGAGCTGTTCACCTGTAAGAATACTTGATAGTATAATACTATCAGCATCTGAGAACCATCTGTCACGGGATGAAGGAGGAACGTAGACCCGGAAAGGATTAATGTGAGTGAATCTTACGTCACCCCTACCCATATCTGCTTCGCCATCTATGTAGACGTATAGATAACCTATACCTACAGTAGCAAAATCGTGTATAGCTTGCTTAACTTGAGAATCTCCATCTGACGATTCCCACACAGCGCCAAGCATTGTTTGCCAAACCTTAGACATTTTTGCGTCACTATCTTCACGTGGAAGCGCAGTAAACACAGGTGGTCTGGCTGTCATAAATGATTTTAACTTTTCTACAGCAGGAGATATTCTATCCATAGGAATATCAGCCTGATTACGTGACTGTAGTTCATCAGACTCACTAGAAGTAAAATGATTCCCAAGGTAGAAATCTAAATCTTTTCTAGCTTCGGTATCCCAACTATCACGTGAGTCACGATAGCGTTCAAATAATTCTTTGTTATTAAAGGCTTGGGGGTCGTATTCCATTATGCCCTTGCACCAGTTAACCAGTTATAAGACCTGAAAGTCTTTTTAATTTTTCTAATGGTGTTTCCTTCTCCCTTTTTATACCTGTTACTTGCAGGCGGTCTTCCGTAATAGTCTGCATAATATAACGCATCCATCAAGTCATCATGACGTGATACTGGATGTTCAAACATTTCATCTACTAGTTCTGTCATTGATTTGCGTATATGCAATCTCTTCGAATTTACTATTGTACCTAACGAAGTTTCAAGTCTGTCTTGCTTTTTTATTCCACTGGGTGGACGTACCCCTTTAAAGATACCCGGCATCAGTCTTCTATCTTCGCCAGCGAGTCTTGAAGTCATGTCACGAACCATTTCCTGCGCTGCTACCGTTTCAATATTAACTCTACGAACAGGAGAGTACTTACGTGCATACTTAATTATTATTTGGGGAAGGTCAAAGGTAGGTATACGTTCACGAAAGTAATCAAGTACGTATCTATTCTTTTCCGAATCTATTGCTAAAACAAGAATTGCTTGATAATCAGACGTTGACGTAGCAGTAGCAGCAATATCTACCCCCATAAATATATTTACAGGAATCATATCACCATCTAATTCTAAAAAACTATAATTATTTTCTTTCTTAAATACACCGTTGTGAAACTGTATATTGTTAATTCTAAATGAAGCTGATGATATATCACGGGCATCATTCATATATTCCTGAGCAAACTTATTAAGCATACCCATTTCAGCAAATTCAGCTTTTTTACGGTCTAGTTTTTCAAGTGGAAACTGCTGTTCCCATATTGGTTTATCATCTTCTATTGCCCTATAAAAACTCAAATCCCAAGGATATTGTTCGCCATTTTTAGTTGCTTCCCTGTATCCGTCTACTACTGTCTGTAAAAAACTATCATAGTGGACAATCGTGCCTGATAACCATATCCAGCCTTCTCTACCGGGAGATTCTTCTAGAGCAGGATATACCGTAGACACTACCCATTTTTTAATTTCAGACCTACGTTCTGGTGTTTTAGTATTT
>TARA_R110002020_G_scaffold173776_2_pt1 | contig 10128 bp, 11 predicted proteins | sample TARA_R110002020 | Tara Oceans TARA_R110002020 (sample SAMEA4396489) | marine metagenome | biome: Westerlies Biome; feature: [MES] marine water layer (ENVO:01000295) within the mesopelagic zone...; material: water (ENVO:00002006), including particulate matter (ENVO:01000060) such...
AAAAGCGGGGTGACTTTACAACGTTCGCCGGGTTTTTGGATATTAAACGCCATCCAATCGTAAAACCACTCGCGTTCGGGTTCGGTCGGGACGATGTACTCCATGTGTCTAAAAAAGACGGCGAGGAGTCGGTTGCAACAGGCGTCGTCGAGACGGGTCTGCCCCCCTATCACCATTGTTTTACAGGGATTAGCGAATTTCGGCATATGGAAAGTGTTGATATACTGCCTTCCCTCGCTGTCGGTTAGCGTTCTTTCGTGTGTCGGGACGTATTCAAAACCTTGAGCGGTCTTTCTCTCAGGGTCTTTTAACCACAATGCGTGGACAGGGAATTCCTTCATTATCACCCTGTCAGGATCGTTTGCCAACGGCGCTCGGACTTCGACTTCCGTTCGTATATTCGCCGTCATGTTCTTGAACTCTTTCAAAAGGAGAGACTTGTCGTGACCCAAGCCTTCCAGATCGTGAACCGCATCGCCGTCTGCCACGTAAACGAAACGATCCTTAAACTCCCCCAACGGGTCGTCCTCCATTCTTGCTTGTCGCGCCCAGTGGAGTACCGTGGCGAACGTGGTGATACGACCCCCTCGACCGGGGCGGAAACCTCTCCACCTCACACGGAGCGATCTTTCGTTCGTATAACTGTCTGACGTCTGTGACCAATCGTGCCACACTTCGAATCCATCTTGCGATCCTTCGAATTCATGCCACAAGGCCATTCCGACTTTTATCCATTTGTCGTAATCATCTGCCGATACGATGGCTAAAGCCCGATCAATCTCCGCTCTCGACAAGTTCAAGCGCGGTCGTAGATTTGTGAAGTCCACATCCACGTTGTCGTTTTCTATAATTTCATTTTCGGCAACACTCCCCCCTTGCCCGTCGCGTACTTTTACCCAACCCTGCTCTTGAGTCTTTTCTTTCGCCAAGTCTTCGAACCATTGGACAACAAGCCGAGCGTCTTCGAGGTTTATTATCGGGAGGGAATCCGACTCAACCTCGAAAACACCCGGGCCTGTGCCGTTGCCATCCCCGTGCCAAGAGTACGGGCGCAACGTGTCAGGATGTTCAGCGTAGGCGACGTATTGTTGCCCATCTCCCAGTATTTCGACAGCGTGTTGGTCGCCGAACTGGTCTTCGTATGTGCATGATCTTACTTTTTTAAAGGGCGCGGTAGTGCGGTAGGCGATTAGTGTCTTCGGTGATTTCCCTATTCTCTCCAACCCTCCCGGGTATTTATTCCGTACCTTCTTTATCATGGTTGTGGAAACAGCTTCGTCCATGATATCGATATCGATTCCCGGATTGTTCTTGGTCAGGACTCCGACGCCTTCGAACCCGGCTGAAGCCCATTGACCGACCTGATTTAAATCTGCTTCTATGTTAGTCCATCCTGTGATCCCGATTGGTGCTTTACACCCTCTCCTTATTGGTATTATACGATACCCGTTCGCGATCAGACGGGGGCCGTAATCCCTCAAGTAATTTTCCATTTTCCCTCTTTTCAGAATTAAAGATTATTTTTTTCCATCTGTTTTTTATGATGTGTATGTACTGCCTACTTACACCATACTCTTGAGCCAATCCTAACTGACTGCCCCATTTCAAAACACCTTTACTTTTTAACGCTATTAACTTATTAACTATTTCTTTAGTGGCGCCAACCGGTTCTTTGTTCTTGTGTCTCCCTCTCCCCATAACTCCCTCCTCTCTCTTGGTTTTAAATGTATATAATCTTGCGCCTTGTTCCTGTTCTTGAGTCGTGGACTTCTCGAATAATTGTTTCGGAGTAATCCACTTGGTCTTCAGACGCCCGTAGGTCTTTTCGTTCGGCTTGTATAATAACGTCAAGCAATTCGCGGACTTCGTCCATTATGCCTTCTTCGTGTTCTGTTTCTTTTGGGATAACAGACTTGTTTATATCCAATCGGCACAAGTCTTCTCTCAAAGCCAAGAGCCTATTGACGTCTGTTTCGAATGTTATCTTTCTGGTGTTCATTGAAATACCTCTAGTTTTTCTTCAAGTTTGCGCCCGACTTTTCGCTCTATTTTTCGCAACTTCATCGTCAACGCTTTTTCTTTTCTAAACGCTTCGCTCTCTGTTAGTTCACCATCTTCGTAAAGATTTTCGTACGCTAACCGACAAGCTAAATCCTTCAACAATTTTTTGATTTCTTTGTTTTGTAGAGAATAACTTTCTTTTGGAAAATCCTCCTCAAAATTTTTCCATGCTTCTTCGTGTTCCATATAACCCATCATAGCCTTTTCCTCCTGTTTATAATGTTAGCAATTTTCATACCGTAAATTCCGAGCAAACCAAAATCTAAAAAAATAATTCCTAATTGTCCTGTTACTGTCCAAAGATGAATCCATGCAAGTTGCATGAAAGCGCCAAGAAATACCCCAAAAACTGGGTAAAACTGAAAAACAACTGTATAAGCGCTGACTAAAGTCAGAAAACTGTAAATTAACTCTATATAAAGCATTAAAAAGGTCGTATTTTTTCAATATATTCTTGGTAAGGGTTGGATTCCAACCATTCCCCGTAACGTGATTCTACCCAAACCGTGTCGCATTTGGAGCAGATAAACCAGTTAAAAAAATGGTAGAAAATCTTTACCTTGTCTATTTCATTCTGGCGGTTGCATAAAGGGCATTTCTTCAACATTTGGGATTAAGTACACGTAAGTTTGCATTTTTCCGCCGTCTCCGTCCCAATCACACACCCAAGAGGGCGGGGTTCTGTATACTTGTTTACAATTATGTTTTTGGATCACTTTTTTCGTCAGGCTTGGTTTTTTCCTCTTGAACGCATTCTCCGGAACAGCATTCGTCGATGTTGCTGTGGCAGACAGAACAAGAGCCATGCCCATGCACCCAAACAGGAACCCCAAAATTACCGCAGAATCCACAATGCGTCGCCCCAACTTGGTTTTCATTATTCATTTCGATCCTTTTTTGTGTTCGTCTTCATGTATCCCAAGCGCCGAATCTACTTTGTGGTGAAGGGTATCGAAATAACGTTGAATATCGTTCATATATACGCACAATATAGCGATAATAAATATCGACAAAAGCAGTTTAATTCCTGTAGGCATTCTTTTCCCCTTTCATAGCGTTTAATAAATCGGTTTGTGTTACGTGTTTATTTTCTAATCTTTCCATTATTCTTTCTTCGATACTGTCACGGAAAACCAAGTGATGAATAAACACGGGTTTAGTTTGACCTTGACGATCCAATCTTCCGTTTAACTGGTCATAGGCTTCCAAGTCCCAAGTCAAACTGAACCACACAAGATTATTTCCCCCATGCTGAAGGTTTAACCCGTGGCCGGCTGATGCGGGGTGAACAAACATTATGGGGATTTTTCCTTCGTTCCAATCATCGACGTCTTTTTCGGTGTCGAGGACTTTTCCATTGGGGAAAGCCTCCATCAGTCTTCGAACTTCATGTTTGTAATTGTAAGCAACCAAAACAGGGTCGCCAGAAAACTCTTCTATTAAATCTTTTAAAGCATTTATTTTGCTCTCTGAAACGACAACAGTATTTTTATTTCCTATTATGTTTTGTAAATAAACCCCGTCTTCGACGTTTCCATCAGAGTAAACAGCGCCCCCGCAAAATTGAAGTAGTTTGTTGCTCAAAACCCCTGCTTGTTGTGCGGTAATAGCTTCGTCCTGTAGAACAAGAATAAATTCCCTTTCTAATTCTCTGTACTGTTCTAAGAATGTTCCTTCCATCTCTAGATTGATAATATTTTTGTTGCATTTCGGGAGATTTAAATAATCGTGTTTATTGAGAGTCAAACATTTGTCGGCAATTTTTTGGTAAATTTGTTCCTTCGCCCCTTCTTTTGGAGTCCAGTTATATCCCATGTAGTCCGAATCGAAATAAGTGTGTTTGTACAGGGAGAAAGTTCTTCCTAATCTTTCCCCGTTGTCGAGTAAGTACAGTTGTGACCAGACATCTAATAACCCGTTAGAAGCCGGTGTCCCTGTTAGCTGAATCATTCTGTTTATTTTATGGTTCGCCATTTTTAAAAATTTAGTGCGTTTCGAGCGAGGATTTTTGAAAGCGGAGGCTTCGTCAATAACAACGCAATCGTAAGGCCATTTTTTTCTGTCAACCATTTCTGTTACCAACCACTGCACCATTTCCTTGTTTATAATATGTATCGTTGCTTTCGAGTCTAAAAGTTTTTCTCTTTCTGACTTAGTACCATGCAAAACACATACCTTTATATTTTTTAAATGACTCCATGCGAGAGATTCTTTAGGCCAAACGAATTTAGCAACGCGCAAAGGGGCGATAACTAAAACTTTTTGGATTTCGTTTTTAGTGAATAGCTGGTCTATGGCGGTTAAGGTAGTTACGGTTTTTCCTAAACCGACCCCCGCCCATAAAGCGCATTTTTTGTTGGTGAGCATCCAGTTAATCATCTTTAACTGGTAGTCGTGCAAATCTTCTTGGCTTCGCCTTTTCATCCTTCCCCTCTTATTTTTTAATTTAAATACGCTTTGTGTGGCATTCTCGCTTCTAATTTATAACAACATTCTATGCAAAGCATTATAGGTTCTACGTCTGGGTTTGTTTTTTTGTATTCTTGGAATTCTTCTATTTGGTCAGTTCCAAACGAACCCAAAAAAACTTCCTTACATAACGCGCACCTACTAATACTTAGTTCTTCCATTAGCTTCTATTTTTAGAATAAGAATCAACCATTTTTTCACCACTACGTCCTAAAACATAACCCCCTACTCCAATTTTTAAAAGCCCCCACATGGCGTCGGGAATTTCTAACTCCATTGCTTGGCCTCCAAACAATTGAATGTAAGGAAAAAAGATATAGTTATTCGCTATTATAAAAACAAAAGTTAACATCATTATTGGGCGCCAATTTCTTGCGAGAAAACTCTGGCTTTTTGCCTCCGCTACAATGGTGTCTCTTTGTGCTTTTACAACTTCTTGCTCCAGATTAATTAGTTTTGCTTTTATTTCTGATTCAAGTTGGTTTGCTTTGTCTTTGTCTTCTACAAATTGACCGACTAAATCGGTAACGCCTTTAACTGCATCGCCCCATCCGAACATATACTTCTCCTTATTCGATTATTTTAAATTAAAAACTAATGTTAATTTAGACTGAAATATCTACTATCCCGCCTTTACCAATTTCGGGTACAGTGGGTGCATTGCCAGAAGACGCCGTACCAATATCTACGTTACCTACATTAATCTGTGCGTTGCCTCCTGTATTTCTTTCTTCCATAGAAACTTGTGGATTTGCAAGGGAGCCAAATCCGCCTACATTAGCTAAGTTTGCTTCGCTTACGGGTTCTACCATAGTCATTTTCCTTTTTGTCGTATAGAACGGGTGTTGAGGCCGTCTATCTAATTTAGTGTTAATCTTTATCGTCATTTTCGGGTCTGCTTTTTTCGTTTATCAAATCCGAAACGTGCGCCTTTGAAATTCCGTACATCGTTGTTATTTCTTTATACGTTGCGCCGGCTCTATGCCATGTTCGTATCTCTTCTACTTCTTGGTCGGAGAATTTAGCCCTGACAGATTTTTCGCCTTTTCTTTGATAGGGATTTCTTCCGTGTTTTAAACAGTCTTGTGAGTTTTCTTTTGGGGTTCCCCATTTTAAATTCCATATATTGTTGTTTGAAGGGTTTCCGTCTAAATGTCTGCATATTTCCCCTTCTTTTGGCAAACGGTCAAACGTTTTTAAAACTTCCCTATGAAGACGGAGTGTTTCTCCTTTTTTTGTTAGTCGTAATCTTTTATACCCGTCTCGGCAGAGAGTGTATTTTCTTCTAAACACTCCTTTTTTTCTTACTGTGGAATAAACTTCTCCGTCTACCGAAATGTAATAACCCGGATAATTTGTTATTGGTCGCACTCTTCGTCCTTCTCCTTTTTTTCGAATAGCTTGACTCCCTTTTCCACGTTATCTATAACATCAACGTTGAACCCAGATCGTTTTAGCGTTTTGTGGATAATCGCTTGTCCCTTTGTAGGAACTTTACCGGGGGCTTTGAACTCTATTATTTTAACTTTCCCTTCTTTAAAATACAAGCGATCCGGCACACCTCTTTGAGAAGGGCTGACCCATTTATAACTTAACCATTTTGCTCTTTTTGCGTATTGAGTTACTTTTTTTTCGATATCAGATTCCCTTTGTTTCTTTGCAATTTTCTTGCCGTTTGTAAATCGGTTCAATGTCTTCTCCTCCCCATTTATTTTCTGTATCTGCTTGCTTCGTATGCTTCAACTTCGATTGGCATGGTTTTTGCCCATTTGGGGGGCTTTGCCATAATGGTTTTGAATTCTTCGACATTCCCATGTTCAGACTCCGATATAATTTCGTCATGTACAGTTAATACAATATTGTAATCCTTCTTTTCTAGATTTAACATCGCTTCTGCCATTATATCTCTTGCTACGGCTTGTGTTATATTTTCTACCAGTTTACCCCCGTAAGTCGTTTGTTTACTCCACTTACGTGTTTTTGAATCGTTCCCAAAAAAACTGATGTTAGATGTCGCAAAGCTAAAAGGCTCCGCCCCTAACCGTCTGGCTTCATCCAAAAAATCTTGAGTGGAATTGTATTCTATAGAATTATATATAACTGTTTGTTCTGGGGTATCTAAATACTGTAAATACCCCACTGGCTGTATTTTGTACCCCAGAACATTTTTAGTTTCTAGAAACGGGTTAAAATAAGCTAGTTTCCTCCCCGACGGGAGCAAGCACCATAAAAACCTATTTTTAACCTTAAATTTTATGCCTTTAAAAGATGTCACTTGACCGTTTTCTACGGCTTGTTTTGCTGATTGTTCTATGCCTTGCCAAAACAATGTTATTTTTTTGTTTGTGTTCCTCCATTCCCGCTTCATTTTTTCAGCTTGCTCCCGTGGGATATCCACGCCGTAGTTTTTCGCCATAAGATTAAACGCTCCGGCTCCTCCCCCATACCCACAAGCGAGTTCAGCAATTTTACCAAGAAATCGTTCGTCCTTTGTTATATCGTCTATAGGTTTTCGAAAAATCTTAGAAGCTGAATGCTCATAAATTTTCCCGTGGGTTCTAAAAATATCCAATTTGTCTTCTTGCCCCGCTAACCATGCAAGCGCTCGGGCTTCTATAGACGCATAATCCCCGACAATAAATTTGTGCCCTTCTTTTGGAATAAGCATTCCTCTTATAGAACTGCTTAACGCTTCCATAACGTCGGTGTCGGCTTTCTTAAACTCTTCTATGTCATTTTTTTCTATGAGAGATATGCATTTATTGGCGTCTAACGTAGGTCTTGCTATGTTCTGCAAATTGACTCCCGTTGACGCCCATCGCCCCGTGGACGCCCCGTGATACATAATGTTTCCGTGTAAGGTGTTGCCTTTTGCTACGCGGTCTTTTATAGAAAGGTATTTTTTTGGCGCTGTTTTTGCCAAAGACAGTTTTAATTTTATTGCTTCGTGAACGCCGTATTTATCTGGTTCCCCCAACACTTCTTTTAAAGTTGCTTTTTGTATATTGTCAACTAACACGCCTTGGTTGAGCAACCAACCCAAAAACTGTTTTTGGCTGTTCGGATTTTCAAGCCCGGTTACTTTTTTTAATTCCGCCATCAACTCATCTTGAGCATCGGTGTATATGTTTATTGCTTTTTCCACGTTTTGTTTGTCTACGTGGACGCCCCGAATATTTATCTTCTGATCCAACTCCCAAACTTTGCGCTCAATTGAATTAAGTTTAAATAATTTTTTTGCTATGGCTCTCTCTGTTACCACATCTTGAATGCAGTATTTATACATCTCTTCCAGTAGAGTCGGGTCGCCATTTAATTTATTCGGTTTTGAAAGTTTGCTAATTAAATAATAACCCCTTTTATTTTTTAACTGGCTTTGTGGCATACCTAATACATACCCGCATTCGCCCAGTGATCTTGGAAGTGCCATAGCCGACGCTAAAGACGCCGTATCATGCCATTGTTTCAAAGGCGGAGTGGGCTGTCTTAATACGTGCGTCCATATTGCCCACTCGAAAAACGAATTCCATGCGTGGATTTCATATTTTTTTGGGTGAATTAGAAAATCTGGGATGCGGTCGCCCGGTAACCATATGTTAGGGGCTTGTTCTTCCTCTGCGTACGCCATGCAAATAACGCGGGTAGAAGGGTCTTTCGCGTACGCCCATGCGCCCGCGCTTTTTATATCGCATTCCGAATATGTTTCAAAGTCTAAGGATATTTTTTTCATTTGAATTAGTAGGGATGGCGTTTACCCCGTCCCCTCGGGGGGAGAAAATGCCGAAACGCCTCGGCGGTCTTTTGAATAAAAAATTTATAACTAGTTAATTTATTTTTTCTAAATAGGATGGCCTCTCCACAAAGTTATTATTATTGTTTTTGGGTATATTAGGTGCAAAACCTCGCCGTATCAAGTGTGTGGGTGTTTTGTGTCATCTTTTGCACTAGAGACATTTTTGAGTAAAAATTGAAAAATCCGACCTCCCCAGATGCCCTAGAATGCCCGATCTTGACCAAAGGCATACTAGGGCATAGGGAAAACCAACCGATTTAGTCGAACATATCGTCTGACGAATCTTTTGCTTCTTCTTGCTCTGGTAGATCTTCAAACGCGTTTTGTGCGCTAAAAGAACTTCCCAAGGGTTCACCTTTTCGGACAAGTTGTACGGCGTTAAGTCCGAACGATACTCCTTTGCTCTTGTTGTCGTATCCAAAAGCATTTACGGAAACGCGAACAAAGTCACCAGAAACGATCTGGTTAGGATCGAGGATATCCCTTCGTTTCTGATCTACAATAGCGGGTTGGCGGGTGTTTTTGCAGTTAATAAAATAGTGATCCCCGTAAGGGGCTTGGCCGGCTTCGGCGCCTGATGGCACACCTCCGTCGCCGTTTTTGTCTCCATCTCGGAGCGGGATGCGTATTCCCTTCGGTTGTTTGTCCCCAAATCTGCCTTTAATAGCGGTTTTGATTGCGTTTTTTAGGGCACTAACTGTTTTCGTGTCTGCTTTTGGGATTAACACCATACACGAAAATTCTTCTTTACCAGAAAGATCATTTTTTTCTGGCTTGAATATCTTAGCGTAAGATATTCGGGCGGGGTTGGTGTGATCCCCCGTTGTAACTGTTAACACGGATTTTTCTTCAGCAGTTAAATCTGGCATTGTGCCACTCCTATCGTTTTTAGGTTTCAATATCGTTAAAACATTCAACAGAAATAGGTTTTATTTCATCCCTCTTGTCCGATTCTAACGCTATTGTAGGTTTGCCTTCTGGCGAATTCCAGTAGGCTTCTATACGCTCCGTTTCAATGTTTTTCTTTTTTAGAACACTACACATCTGAGCGGGAGTTAATAGTTTCTTAGAATACATTTCGCTTTTCTTTATTCCTATATTCGTTAATCTTTTTTCAATGGCTTTTTCGTCCGACCATTTTCTGTTACCGGCTCGACCCATAACCATTTTATAACCGGGCACTGTTTGGCCCAATTCTAATTGTGAAAACGCGTGAGCTTGTAAAGACTTCGCCCAGTTAACAATCGTATCAACTCTTGCAAGGAGCGTACCAAGTTCTTCATTATTTAATTTATGAACGTCTTTTAAGTCTCCTTCAGTCGGAATATCTGTAAAAGTATCCATTGCCGTTTGTAACGAATGCTCGGCGAGGGCTTTACAAGTAGCTTTCGCTTTGCAAAAACGACACTGGGATTCTCCCGGATTAAACTCGGCAGTTCCTGCCCACGCTAGTTCAGCCCGTGGCGCAACGTAATCTCGCCCCCACGATAGCAATGCGTTAACTGTTATATCCCATTCGCTAACATGATCTAATCTTGGTTGTACTATAGATATTGTTACTAAATCGTTGTCCGCTAATTTTGCATCCCCCGCTACTCCTAAAGCGTATAACATTCCTTGCGTGTTCCATTCGGCGTCGATTTTTACGCCTTTTCCCATTTTTAAATCGACTATGTGAAGGCGTGAATTTTGGTCGCCGAATTGGTCTTCGTAAACGCGACCGTAATGGATAAAATCCGCCGTTCCAAAACCATCGGGGACGTAAGAAGAGAAATCAACCCGCTTTTCTATTTCTGTTTTTCCTT
>TARA_R110002020_G_scaffold112746_22_pt1 | contig 10127 bp, 11 predicted proteins | sample TARA_R110002020 | Tara Oceans TARA_R110002020 (sample SAMEA4396489) | marine metagenome | biome: Westerlies Biome; feature: [MES] marine water layer (ENVO:01000295) within the mesopelagic zone...; material: water (ENVO:00002006), including particulate matter (ENVO:01000060)...
CCACTTTCGGGGCTCCGGCCGGGACCTGCAGGGCATCGGCGCGTGCATGGCGCCGGGGTGGGGGCGGCAGGGCCGCGCGCCAGCCGGGCGGCAGGGCCCAGGCCAGGGGCCGCTGCAGCGACATAAGGAAGGAAAGCAGCCGGGGCCGGGCCAGCAGCGCCAGTGCGGCGCGAATCCGGCCCGGCGGCGGCTTCCGGGCGGCCTGCAGGGCGCGGGCACCCACCAGCAGTTCACCGTAGCGCACGCCGGCGGGGCAGGCGGCTTCGCAGCGGCGGCAGCCCAGGCAATGGTCCAGATGGGTGTCGCCGACCGGCCCCGGGGCCATCTGGCCCGAGGCCAGGGCACGCACGTAGGCGATCCGGCCCCGGGGGGACTCGGCCTCGCTGCGGTCAAGCTGGTAGGTGGGGCAGTGCGGCAGGCACAATCCGCACTGCACGCACTGGTCCGCCAGGGCCAGCAGGGGCGCGGTGCCCGGCGCCCCGGGCGGGGAAGGGCGGGCCAGGGGTGGCGTGGCGGGCATGCGGCAGATGCTAACACGGGGTTAAAACGGGCTTGCACGCAGGCCAAAGGGCGGATATCATTCCGCTTCTTTCAACCCCGATTTCTATCTTTTGGAGCCGTCATGAAGTCCATGACCGTCAGCGCCAACGCCCAGACCGTCAAGCAAGACTGGTATGTGGTCGATGCCAGCGGCAAGACCCTGGGCCGCCTGTGCTCGGAACTCGCGCGTCGCCTGCGCGGCAAGCACAAGCCGGAATACACCCCGCACGTTGATACGGGTGACTACCTCGTCGTGATCAACGCCGAGAAGATCCACGTCACCGGCAACAAGATGCAGGACAAGAAGTACCACCGCTTCACCGGCTACGTCGGCAACCTCAAGACCCAGTCTCTGGGCCAGGTGCTCGACGCCCACCCGGAGCGCGTGATCGAAATCGGCGTCAAGGGCATGCTGCCCAAGAATCCGCTCGGTCGTGCCATGTACCGGAAGCTCAAGGTGTACAAGGGCTCCGAGCATCCGCATTCCGCCCAGCAGCCGCAGGCGCTGGACTTCAAGGCTTAAGGCATCTTTATGGCTACCCAGCAGAACTACGGCACCGGCCGTCGCAAGTCCTCCACCGCCCGCGTCTTCATGCGCTCGGGCAGCGGCAAGATCGTCGTCAACGGCCGTCCGGTCGACGAGTTCTTCGGTCGCGAGACCTCGCGCATGATCGTGCGCCAGCCGCTCGTGGTCAGCGACATGGCCGACAAGTTCGACTTCACCGTCACGGTCGAGGGCGGTGGCATCACCGGCCAGGCCGGCGCCATCCGCCTGGGCATCGCCCGCGCGCTGGTCGAGTACAACGACACGCTCAAGCCCGACCTGCGCAAGGCCGGCCTGATGACCCGCGACGCCCGCGAAGTCGAGCGTAAGAAGGTCGGCCTGCACAAGGCTCGCCGCGCCACCCAGTTCTCGAAGCGCTAATAACTTCGTAAACTGGCGCGGTCCCGGAATTGGGGGATCGTCTAATGGTAGGACTGCAGACTCTGACTCTGCCTATCTAGGTTCGAATCCTAGTCCCCCAGCCAAAATAAAGAGGGCCCCCGAAAGGGGGCCCTCTTTATTTTCGTTGGGGGGAAAGTATTCGGCCCTCGTTCGACAAATTTGTCTGGAACAAATTTGGTCGGCGCAGCCGACCCCGGAGCGAAGCGCAGGGGCCAGGCCCATGGATGGGCCTGGCAATCCTAGTCCCCCAGCCAAACACGCCCGACTACCCCTCAAGCCCCGCCCGGCGATAGACTCGGGTGCATTCGCTCCCGGAGCCTGCCCCATGCCCGTTCCCGCCACTGAACTCGCCCGCCTCTTCCCGCTGGAGTCGCTGCGCCAGGAAACCCGGGACCAGCTGGCCCGCGAGGCCCTGGTGTCGGAATACCAGCGCGGCGACAACGTCTTCGAAGCCGGCGACCTGGACGACGACACGATCTACCTGCTCGAGGGCGAGCTTCGCTGCGTTTATCCGGACGGCCGCAACGTGGCGCACATCGCCTCGGCCCCGCACGGGCGCTACTCGCTGAACGACGCGATCCCGCGCCGGTTCACGGCCAAGGTGATGTCCTCCAGGGCCAAGGTGATGCGCGTGGACCGGCGCTACCTGGAAAAGCTGATCACCTGGGACCAGCTGAGCCGCGACGAGAACTACCGTCACTTCGGCAGCGCGCCGGGCGGCAACGACTGGGTGTTCCGGCTGCTGCGGGCGCCGGCCTTCGCGCGGCTGCCGACCGGCAACATCGAGAAGATGTTCCAGATGTTCGAGCCGGTGACGGTCAAACCCAGCGAAATCGTGATGCGCGAGGGCGACCCGGCGGACTATTTCTACGTGGTGCGTTCGGGCACGGCCTCGGTATCGAAGTATCTGGACGGGGCACCGCAGGTGGTGGCCTACCTGCGCGAGGGCGACACTTTCGGCGAGGACGCGCTGCTGTCGAACCTGCCGCGCAACGCGACGGTGCGGATGATGCAGGGCGGCCAGCTGATGCGACTCTCGCGCGAGGCCTTCGAAGCGGTGCTCAAGCCGCCGATGCTGTCCTGGGTGCTGCCGGCGGACGCGGCCCGGCAGGTGCAGTCGGGCGCGGTGCTGCTGGACGTGCGCATGCCGGAAGAACACGCGCAGCGTGCAATCGACGGTTCGCTGAACGTACCGCTGTACCGGCTGCGCGAGGACGTGGACAACGTGCTGTCGCCGGGCGCGCGCGTGGTGGTCTACTGCAACACGGGCGAACGCTCTGCCGCCGCGGCCTTCGTACTCAAGCGCCTGGGCTACGAAGTCAGCGCCCTGCACGGCGGCCTCGGCGCCATGCTGCGCATGCTCGCTTCCAGCACCCCCGCCGCCTGACGTCCTTCCAGTAGGAGCGCCTTCAGGCGCGAAGCCCTTGGCCTGTCGGCCAAGCAGAGCGTCGTCTCCGATTGATTGGCGGGTGGAGGCAGCGTGCATCCTCCCTGACCGACACGCCGTGAACCCTTCCATGGGGGCTCATCGTCGACATCCATGTCTCCGATGGTCGGCCAGGGAGGATGCACGCTACCTCCTCGAAAGATTCTCGGGGCCGACAGGAGAGCAGGCAGCAGTTGGGACTCGCAGCATTGCTGCTTTCCTGTCGGCAACGACCAAGCATTGAGGAGGTGTCGCGCGTTCGCCCTGGCCGACCATCGGAGACATGGATGTCGACGATGAGCCCCCATGGAAGGGTTCACGGCGTGTCGGTCAGGGAGGATGCACGCTGCCTCCACCCGCCAATCAATCGGAGACGACGCTCTGCTTGGCCGACAGGCCAAGGGCTTCGCGCCTGAAGGCGCTCCTACAAGAGCGAGGTCAGGCGGAGCGACGGGGGCGGACTTCGCCGCCGATGATCACGTCGTCGGCGCCGCGGGCGGCGAACAGGCCGCAGGTGACCACGCCGGGGATCTGGTTGAGCTTGGCTTCCAGGCCCACCGGGTCGGCGATGCGCCAGTGGTGCACGTCCAGGATCCAGTTGCCGTTGTCGGTCACCACGCCTTCGCGCCAGATCGGGTGGCCGTCCATGCTCGCGATCGCCCGGGCCACCAGGCTGCGCGCCATCGGGATGACCTCCACCGGCACCGGGAACTCGCCCAGCAGTTCCACCTGCTTGGCCGCGTCGATGATGCAGACGAATCGCTCGCTCGCCTGCGCGATGATTTTCTCGCGCGTCAGCGCCGCCCCGCCGCCCTTGATCAGCCGGTTGTACGGATCGCATTCGTCGGCGCCGTCCACGTACAGCTTCAGCGGACCCACCGCGTTCAGGTCGAACACCGGGATGCCGTGGGATTCAAGCTGGCGCGTGCTCTGCTCCGAGCTCGACACCGCGCCCTCGATGCGCGTTTTCATCCGGGCCAGGCCGTCGATGAAGAACGCCACAGTAGAACCCGTGCCCACGCCGACGACCATGCCGTCCTCGACGTATTCCAGGGCCTTTTCAGCGGCCAGCTTTTTCTGTTCGTCGCGGGACATCTACTGGCCTCCGGCCTTTGCCATCGAAAGGATGCGCTTGTACTGCGCCGCGCCCACCGGCATCACCGACAGCCGGTTGCCGCGCCGCAGCAGCGCGAAATCGCCGAACTTTTCCGCCTCGGCCTTCATTGCCTCCAGCGACACCGTGCTGGCGAACTTGCGTTCGAAGCCCACGTCCACCAGCCACCAGCGCGGCTCTTCCGGCTTGCTCTTGGGGTCATGGTAGTCCGAGCCGCGCTCGAACTGGGTCGGGTCGGGGTAGGGCTCCGACGCCACCCGGGCGATGCCCACCACGCCGGGCACCGCGCAGTTGGAGTGGTAGAACAGGATCGGGTCGCCGACCTTCATTTCCTTGAGCATGTAGTTGCGCGCCTGGTAATTGCGCACGCCGCTCCAGGGCTCGGTGCCGACGCGTTCGAGCGCGTCGATCGAGAATTCGTCGGGTTCGGATTTCATCAGCCAGTGTTTCATGGCCGCCATTATCGCCCGAACGCGAGCCAATCGAGCTCGGTGGCCACGGCGTCGAGCGGAACGTCCCAGTCTTCGGCGGCCAGCGCCGGCAGTTCCTGGCAGGCGTAGGCTACGCCGACCAGTCGCGGCGGCGCCGGGGCCGCGCGTCGGAAGGCGAAGCTGCGGTCGTAATATCCGCCGCCCATGCCCAGGCGGTTGCCGGCGCGGTCGAAGCCCACCAGCGGCAGCAGCACCACGGACAGGGCTTCGGGCGCCAGGGTCGACGCGGGTTCGACCTCGGGCTCGGGGATGCCGAAACGGTTGTTCACCAGCGGATCGCCGGCGCGCCACGGCGCGAAACGCAGGCTGCCGTCGGCCTGCAGCACCGGCAGGCACCAGACCTGGGCCGGCGCCAGGCGCAGCTGCACCGCGTGCAGAGGGACTTCGCCGCCCACGGCCCAGTAGCCGGCTACGTAGCCGGGCTCGCGAAGTTCGGGTTGGGCGCTCAGGTGCCGCGCCACCGCGTCGGCGGCGGCCAGGCGCTGGCCGGGGGAAAGCGCGGCCCGCCGGGCCTGCAGCTGCCTGCGGAGTTCGGGGCGCGTCGAATTCAAAAGATAGCCTCCACCATGCCGATGCGTGCGAAACGACCTTGATCCCTGGGATCAAGTGGGTACCCGGACCATCGCTTCAGGCTTTCCGCAACAGGGCGGACATGCACACCACTTTGGGCCAGATTCCCGGGTCGTGTTTATGGGACAAGGCGAATGTTAGGCACGCTGTCGGACACGGCAGAGGACTGGGGCGAATTATATGCCCGGCCTTGCCGAAAAGCGTGAACGTCAGCGTGCCGCGTCGAACAGGCCGTCGAGCTTGCGGTTGAGTTCGCCCAGGGTCTGGTTCAGGGCCTGGTCGCGCTGCTCGGACTGGCTGCGCAGCTGCAGCAGTTCGTGGGCCAGGTTCAGCGCCGCCAGCACGGCCACGCGGTCGATGGCGGCCATGCGGTTGCCGCCGCGGATTTCGCGCATGCGGGCATCGAGCAGGTGGGCGGCGGCCGTGAGGCCCTCGCGTTCGCCCGGCTCCACGCCCACGGTGTACTCGCGGTCGAGGATCTTGACGTTGACCGGCTCGCTCACGCGTTGTGCTCCAGCGACTTCAGGCGCGCGATCATGGCCTCGACCCGGGACCGGGCCTGTTCGTTCTTGTTGAGCAGGGCGGCGCGTTCGGACACCAGCTGTTCCTGGCCCTGGCGCAGGCTGCGGTTTTCGTCGAGCAGGCGCCGGTGCTGTTCAGCCAGGCGCTCGAAGCGCTCGGCAAGGGCCTGCAGCTGGGCGATCGGGTCGTTGGCGCTCATCGCGGACATCTTGGGCGGGCCTCGGGACGGGGTCAATAAGGCGCCGGGATGGCGGCCACGGTGCCGGGCTGCCAGCTGCGGATGAAGGCCAGGCAGCGGTGGGCGTCCAGCGGCGGCGACAGCCAGAAGCCCTGGATCTCGTCGCAGCCCTGTTCGCGCAGGTAGCTCAGCTGCTGTTCGCTTTCCACGCCTTCGGCGATGACGTTCAGGCCCAGGGAATGGCCCATGGTGATGACCGTGGCGGTGATCGCCTCGTCGTCGGGGTCCTTGGTGAGGTCGCCGATGAATTCCTTGTCGATCTTGAGCGTGTCGATCGGCAGCCGCTTGAGGTAGACCAGCGACGAATAACCGGTGCCGAAGTCGTCGATCGCCAGGGTGATGCCCAGCTTGCGCAGCTCGTTGAGCACGTGCGTGGTCTGCTCGGCGTTCTGCATCACCATCGATTCGGTGACTTCCAGCTCGATGCGGTTCGCCGGCACGCCCAGGTCCTGGATGAGCCGGCGCAGTTCTTCGGGCAGGTTGCCGCGCAGCAGCTGCAGCACCGAAACGTTCACGCCGATGGAGATTTCGTTCAGGCCGTGCGCGCGCCAGCGCTTGAGGGTTTGCAGGGCCTCGTTGAGCACCCAGTCGCCGATCTGCAGGATCAGGCCCGATTCTTCGGCCAGCGGCACGAACACGGTGGGCGGGATCTCGCCCAGCTCGGCGCTGTGCCAGCGCAGCAGGGATTCGACGCCGGTGATGCGGCCGTCGGCCAGGGCCATGCGCGGCTGGTAGACCAGGCGGAACTCGCCGCGGTCGAGCGCCTTGCGCAGAGAGGCCAGCACGGTGGCGCGCCGGCGCGATTCGGCGTCCATGGTTTCGTTGTAGATCTGGTAGGTGTTCCGGCCCTCGGCCTTGGCCTGGTACATGGCGGTGTCGGCGAACTTGAGCAGGTCGGTCGGCACCAGGGCGTGGTCGGGGTAGAGGCTGATGCCCAGCGACGGCGTGATCGAGACGTCGTGGCGTTCGTCCACTTCCAGCGGCATCGTGAAGGCGGTGAGGATCTCGCGCGCCATGCGCTCGACGGCCGGGAAGGATTCGACGTCCTCGAGCACCACCGTGAACTCGTCGCCGCCCAGGCGCGCGACGGTGTCCGAGGCGCCCACCGTGGCCTGCAGGCGCGTGGCCGCGGCCTTGAGCAGGCGGTCGCCGGCGGCGTGGCCCAGCGAATCGTTGATGTCCTTGAAGCGGTCGAGGTCGAGGAAAAGCACCGCCACCCGCGTGTCCTGCCGGCGCGCACGCACGATGGCGCGGCCAAGGCGCTCGGACAGCAGGGCGCGGTTGGGCAGGCCGGTGAGCGTGTCGTAGTTGGCCAGGTAGCGCAGCTCCTGTTCGGCGCGCTTCTTGTCGGTGATGTCGTTGACCACCGCCACGAAATGGCTGCGCAGGCCCAGGGCGTCGCGCACCTCGCTCATCTCGATCCAGCCCAGGAACTCCTCGCCGTCCTTGCGCCGCTGCCACATCTCGCCGGCCCAGTGGCCGGTGCGTTCGAGCACGTCGCGCACGCGCCGGTAGAACTCGGCGCTGTGCTGGCTGGAATCGAGCAGGCGGCTGTTCTGGCCGATCACTTCCTCTTCGCTGTAGCCGGTGATGCGCGAGAAGGCCGGGTTCACCGAGATGAAGCGGAAATCGAGGTCGATCACCGCCACCGCCTCGCTCATGCTGCGCAGCACCTCCAGGGCGACGCGGCGTTCGCGTTCGGCCCGGCGGATGGCGGTGATGTCGCGGGCGGTGCCGGCCATGCGCAGCGGGCTGCCGGCGCTGTCGCGCTCGACCACCTTGCCGCGCGAACGCACCCACACCCACTCGCCGCGGGCGTTGCGGATGCGGTGTTCGGACTCGAAGACGTCGGTGTGGCCGACGATGTGTTCCTGCAGGAGCTTCTGCACCCGCGGCAGGTCTTCGGGGTGGATGGACTGGGTGCGCCAGTCGTCGGTGCTCATCTGGTCGCGGCTGCCGTGGCCCAGCAGCTGGTTGGCACCGAGCCGGTAGAGGCTGTTCTCGCGGATGTTCCAGTCCCAGAACTCGTCGCCCGAACCCCACAGGGCCAGGTTCAGGCGCTCCTCGCGCTCGTGGATCTCGCCGAGCAGGGAGGTTTCCTGGCGCCGGCGATGGCTCCATACCCGCCACAGCAGCCAGCACAGGAACAGGGCGATCGCCAGCAGCACCCACTGCACGATGCCCCCCAGGACCAGGCCGCTGGCTTGGGCCACTACCGCCCCATTTGCGTTCAGCGCCATTCCGACCCGTGGTCCCCTGGGACTTCCCCGTTATCTGCCCGAGTGTAGGGTGGCGCTAACAGGCCCACAAGCGGCGCGGCCGCCCTTGCTAGAATGCCGGCTTCCCCGACCAGGCCGATTCGATGACCCACGCCCAGCTCCCGACGCATGCCTTCGTGGCCGCCGAACTGGAGGCCCTGGAGGCCTCGCTGGACGCGTCCGAACTGCATGGGTCGCTGTGTGGCTACCTTTCCGGCGGCGGCGCGCACGACCGCAAGGGCTGGTTCGCGGCGGTCATGGCCGACCCGCTGCTGTCGCCGCCCGAGCCCGACGGCGCCCTTGACCTGCTCTACCTGGCCAGCGCCGCCCAGCTTGAATCCCCGGATTTCGGCTTCGAACTGCTGCTGCCGGCCGAAGGCCGGCCCGTGGACGAGCGCGGCGACGGCCTGCTGGCCTGGTGCCGCGGTTTCCTGGGCGGCTTCGGGCTGGCGGCCGGCGCCAACCCGCCGCTTTCCGAAGAATCCGAAGAAGCCCTGGCCGACATGGCCCGCATAGCCGCCAGCGACCTGAGCTACGAAGAGCCGGAAGCCGACGCCGAGGCGCTGGAGGAAGTGGCCGAATTCATACGCGTCGCCGCGCTGTTGCTGCACAGCGACTGCGTGCTCGGTCCCCGGCACCGCCGCAAGCTCAACTGAGCCCGCCATGATCAAAGCCGCCGAATTCGCGCGCCGCCGCAAGCAGCTCATGCGCATGGCGGACGAGGACGCCATCCTCATCCTGCCGGCCTCGCCCGAGCGCGTGCGCAGCCACGACACGCACTATCCCTACCGCCAGGACAGCGATTTCTGGTACCTCAGCGGTTTCCCCGAACCCGAGGCGGTGCTGGTGCTGGTGCCGGGCCGCGCCCACGGCGAAGTGCTGCTGTTCTGCCGCGAACGCGACGCCGAACGGGAAGCCTGGGACGGACCGCGTGCCGGTCCCGAGGGCGCGGTGGACGCCTACGGCATGGACGACGCCTACCCCATCGCCGACCTCGACGACATCCTGCCGGGCCTGCTGGAAGGGCGTTCGCGCGTTTATTACCACTTCGGCCGCGACACCGAATTCGACCTCAAGCTCATCGGCTGGGTGAACCGCGTGCGTTCGCAGGTGCGCCACGGCGCCCAGCCGCCGCATGAATTCCTGGAGCTGGGCCACCTGCTTCACGAGCTGCGCCTGTTCAAGAGCGCGGCCGAGCTGAAGCTGATGCGCCGCTCGGCGGTCATCGCCTGCGAGGCCCAGCTGGCCGCCATGCGCGCAACGCGGCCCGGCGGCCACGAATACGAAGTCGAAGCGGCGCTGCAGTACACGTATCGGCGCCACGACGCGGTGGCCGCCTACGAACCCATCGTCGGCGCCGGTGCCAACGGCTGCGTGCTGCATTACCGCGCCAACAAGGCCGCGCTGGCCGACGGCGACCTGCTGCTGTGCGACGCCGGCGCCGAATACGCCGGCTATGCCTCCGACATCACCCGCACCTGGCCGGTGAACGGGCGGTATTCAAAGGAACAGCGCGCGCTCTACGACATCGTGCTCGACGCGCAGCACGCCGCCCTGGAACAGGCCGCGCCGGGCCGGCCCTGGATCCTGGGCCACGAGGCGGCGGTGGAAGTGCTGACCGAAGGCCTGCTGTCGCTGGGGCTGCTCAAGGGCAGCCTGAAGTCCGCCCTGCAGTCGGGCGCCTACCGGCGTTTCTACATGCACAAGACCGGCCACTGGATCGGCCTGGATGTGCACGACGTCGGCGAATACAAGGTCGCCGGCGAGTTCCGCGAACTCGAGCCGGGCATGGTCTTCACCATCGAGCCGGGCCTGTACATCCCGCCGGGCAGCAAGGGCGTGCCCGCCAAATACCAGGGCATCGGCATCCGCATCGAAGACGACGTCGCCATCACCAAGACCGGCCACGAAGTGCTGACCGACGGCGTCCCCAAGGACGCCGACGCGGTCGAGGCGGTGCTGGCGTCACGTGATTGAATTTTTGCCACGGATGAACACGGATGGACACGGATAAGAGCAAAA
>TARA_R110002020_G_scaffold160498_2_pt1 | contig 10127 bp, 15 predicted proteins | sample TARA_R110002020 | Tara Oceans TARA_R110002020 (sample SAMEA4396489) | marine metagenome | biome: Westerlies Biome; feature: [MES] marine water layer (ENVO:01000295) within the mesopelagic zone...; material: water (ENVO:00002006), including particulate matter (ENVO:01000060) such...
TAGAAAGTCTAGTTGCATCTGATAGAACTTCTATTGTATCTCCGGGATCTGTTATCTGTAATCCCGACCAATGTAAATACTCTTGTTTAGCTATTATATACTCATCTATAATGACGTTCCCAAAAGTTGCAGTGCTTCCTGCAGGTACAATATGAATACTAATATTCCCGCTTGCACCTGATGCACCACTATGGTTAGTTACCATAATATCTTTAATATAAGTTCTTGTATTTGCAGGAGTCTCATACACAATAGCCATCGTAGCAGTTACAGCTGCCCTAGCTAATTTTTTACCTGTTAAGTTTTGAAATTCTCCAGCCATTATACGCAATCTCCAAGTGACTCAAACCAACGCCTAAGTTCTTCTAGGTATTTATCAGTTTCAATTAGTTTGGGTTCTTCATTCATATCTAACATTTCCATCGTTTACGTGCTTGTCTAAGTCTAGAATTAGGGTTTTTAGCTGCTTTAGGAAACTTTTTAGCTTGTCCAGCACTTCGAGCACAAAATGACTTACGTCGCTTTGCATCCTTCGAACCAGCTTTAACTTTTCCTGTTACTGCAGTTTTAAGCTTACTTCCTGGATTGGCTTTACGATAAGCTTTAACACCCTTCGTTGTCATTCCAGCTCCTGTCTTAGTCTTTCTAAAATTACCTGACTTTACAGAAGTTTTAATTCCCATTCCTCGTTTTTTTGCCACTGCCATTATATTCCCATCCAATGCATCACATTACTTGTGTGTAAGTTTTTAATTTCTTCTTTGTTAGCATTATCAAGTTGATTAAAATATAAACGTAACTGATTCTGCATTTGATTCTGTTGGTCCTCACTATACTCTAATGTTGGTAAAGATAAGCTTGGAGCTTTAGGTTGTTGTATATGTGCCATTATTTACTCCAGACATTAGTCATAATTAAACATAATAATCCTGCACCTATTCCAGTTACGATTGCTTCTGTAGATGGTCCCCCGAATCCTGAATGGTGTGACATCATATCAGCAACTGCTGTAAAGAATCCTATAGCTCCTGCCATAGCAAACTTATTGTCTTTCCAATGCTCATTACCATAAATGATTATCATTATAGTAGCTATAGAAGCAATTACTCCAACTTGTAATGCTTTACCCCAATGACCTAGTGTCATCGCTAGTAAGTTCCCTTGTGTCATCATTACCATACAAGAGGTAGCAGACTCTGAAAGTCTTTTTAGAAATACATTGTAATATTGTAATATCATTATCCCCTTAATCCATCTGGTTTAGCATCAACTCTTGCGTCACCTAACTGCCACTGTGTTCCTAGTGTATCTGATGATATTTTAAAATTCATTTGTCTCCCTCTTGCCCTTATAAATACTTGATTAGTATATTGATCTATAGTTCCTGTAGCGGTGGTTACGTTACGAGTTAAAGTTGTTCCGCCTACATCTGTTGTTTGCGTAGCGGCCCCTGGAAATTTAGTTACTGCAACTGCCATATCTACTGCAGGAACAAGGGTTGCCCCAGTAACAGGATTAGATGTTTCAGAGGCAGTAAAGTCTACATCCGGTATAACTCGTTTAGTCACCATATAGTGTTCGCCTTCGTCTATATCCATAAAGGCAGATTGTATATAAGAATCCATAGCTACTGGAGATGCTCCTAAAGGTTGTCCATCATTAGGTCCATCTTCATGAGAGTATATATAGCCCCCTGAAGTAGCTAAAGGATTGGTATTAATACCTGCATCTACCCAAGTTGTTCTATTAAGTTGTCCATAATACCAAATGTCATCTCGATAATTATAGACTATATAGCGGTTAATAACAGTAGAAGGTGCTGCTCCACCTGAACAATAGAACCATATTACTTCATTAAATTCTTTATTAGTCCCCCCATACACAAGTTGTGCTTGTTCTCTATTAATGTCTTCAAATACATATCTTAAAAGAGGACACTTAAGTACATTAACTCGACCATCATAGATAAAGAAGTTATCGGTGCCCATCCAGTACATATTATTGTTTACACTTGCATAGGCGTTCGCGCCCATAATGTTGGTATCAGAAGATAAAAGCTGTAACGCAAACGCCTCAGCTGTACCTAAAAACTGCAACGCACTTAATGATGTGTCAGTCCAAATAAGAGTTTCTTGTCTTACATTAGCACCTGTTATTATTTTAGACCCTTCTTTAACAAATAAGAACCCTGCAGTATTAGCAAGTTCTGGTTTCCATACTTCTGGTTTAGGACCTATATCTGCATTAACATCTGCCCATCGAATTAACATAGGGTCAAATGCACCACCTGTGTATGATATAGCTTGATAAGCTCCCGGTGTAGCAGCTGGAGAAGTAGTAGAAGCTAAAAGAGTATAGGTAAAAGTTGTAGTAGCTGTTACTGTAATTTGATAAGTTCCAGAATACATAACAGTAGTTTGACCAGAAAGATAAACCCAATCATTAGTAGCTAACCCATGAGGAGTTGCTGTAGTTACCGTAGCTGTTGTACTTGAACTTGTAATAGAATTAATAGTTGCACCTGCAGTAGACGTTTCGCTATAAGCACTTGCACCTAAAGCTAATAAATGTCCACTAGGCGAAAATAAAGTTTTTTCTACTGCTCCTGGAACTGCAATGGCTCCTGTTAAAGAACTTAATGTTACAGCCCTTACACTATAACCTGCACTATAATCCCAATAGTATATAACCCCGCCATCATTCAAATTAAAAATGAGGTCATTATTAAAGTTATCCATAAAGATAAGTCTAAGATTTGTAACAACGGGGGTAGTTGTGCCTGAACCCCATGTACCTCGAGCCCATGTTCCTGCACCCCAACCATAACCACCTACTGAAGTATCAACTCCAATATTAATTTGAAAAGCAGCTGTAATTCCTGTACCACCGCCTGTACCAGCTGACGTAGCAGTACCAGCAGTTTCAATAGTAAATGTATTTGCATCAATAACTGTTACTTCAAACTCTAAATTAAGTTGAGCAGCTGTTATTCCTCTAGTAGTTGCTGCTCCAGAGAAAGTAACATAATCTCCTGTTGTAGCACCATTTCCAGCTAATGTTACTAATACTTGACCCTCTGTACCTGCAGTAGTATTGGTAGTAAAACAATTATCTGTGGAGGGAGTAGTTGAAGTAGTATAAGTTACACGAATAGGAGTAATGTCATATAGAAGAGTACCTACTCGAATATATATTTTTTTAGTTGTTCCTAACCCTGCAATTTGAGCGCCAGTATCTATAGAATAAACATACAGCTTGACCGCTTCTCCTACATAAGGAGTAATAGTAGCCGCTTGCCAGCCGCCTATTTTTTCAGGGTAGCCATCTCTAAATCTAATTAAATTTCCGTCATACCAGCCTCCCATCTGAGAAAGGTCAGTTCGATCACGGTTAATACCAGGTCTAAATTTTAATTTACTAAGGGGCATTATCGTCCCTTAGCGAGTTGACCGCCAAAATAAAATTCAATTATCAGTGTAGCCCACTGGAAAATTTCATCAAACTTATATAGGCCTTTCACAGTTTCAAAAGTAGTACCGCCGCCGATACTAAATAAACCTAAAAAAGAAAACCCTTCTGTAGTTACGGGGATTACTGTTTCAATTCCAAAGATGCCTGCTAGTGGATAGATTGCCACTAAAGCCAGTATTATAATCATTAAGATCCGTCTGTTCCACGCGGCCATAGGAGACTCATTCTTCGCAGACTCGCGCGCTTTATCTATTTGTTCTGATTTTGCAGCTAATACTTCGAGCATTAACTTGTTTTGATCGTGGGCTTGTTGTGATTTAATGGCAATAAGTTTAGCAATAAACCCTAAAGCAATAGGTATAAGATGCGTTAAAATTCCCATTATTTATCCTTAAAATTAGTTATTGCTGCTTTAATCGCATCTTCTGCTAAAACACTACAATGTATTTTTACAGGTGGTAAAGCTAATTCTTCAACTATCGAAGTGTTCTTGATAGCTTGTGCTTCTGTTAGTGTCTTACCTTTTAATAATTCTGTAACCAAACTACTAGATGCAATTGCTGACCCACACCCGTAAGTTTTAAAACAAGCATCTGTTATAATATCCTTATCTACTTTAATTTGTAGTTTCATAACATCACCACATGCTGGTGCACCTACCATTCCAGTTCCAACATTAGGATCAGACTTATTAAAAGAACCCACATTTCTTGGGTTCTCATAATGGTCTAATACTTTTTCGCTATATGGCATTAGACTGCGAAACTACTTCCACAACCACAAGATGCTTTAGCACTAGGATTATGTATTTGAAATTGAGAGCCTTGTAATGACTCTTTATAATCTATTTCTGCTTCTTGTAAATATTGCAAGCTCATTGGGTCTACCAAGATAGTACAATCATTTTTCTCAACTTTTGTATCATCTTCATTTATCTTTTCATCAAATGTAAAACCGTACTGCATACCAGAACATCCTCCGCCTTGAACATAAATCCTTAAATTAATATTAGGATTATTTTCTTCAGCTATTAAGTCTTTTATTTTAGTAACTGCATTATCAGTAAGTGTCATTATGTTGGTTTAGGATAATCAGTTTTTACTTTAGTTATTGCATCTACCCATGTTGTAGTTCCATCTTCTGCATCATGATATTGCATATCAAATTGGTCACCTAATGATGGATAAGCTATTATTCTATTATCTCTCCAGAAATTAGCTTCTGCTGCAGCGTGTTCTGCTAATTGTTCAGATGTCCAATCTACTACCTCTGTAGTTTTTGTTCCATCTGGGTGTACTGTTACTATTGTATTTTTTTCTGCTGCCATAATTATTCCCTATTATTTAAAATTATTTACATTCCATATATATACATCTTGCCTGCATTAAAATCATCTCCAGCATCTAAACTAAAAGTAAGACTTGTAGTTGCTGTTGAAACTCCAGAGTTATAACCCATTTGAAGTCCTGTAGCAGGTAGAGCTATTGGTGCAACTACTCCAGCAGACATTGCATTTCTTGTCCATGTCCAATAAAGTCCAGTGTTTAAATCAAAGGTAGTATATTGATTTCCTGGTGTTGAGCTACTTGATACAGCATCACCACCTAATAGAGAATTACTTCCCCCATTTGGAAGTATCTGTATTTTATTAGCATCAGAACCACCATCATGTGCCCAATTACTTGATGAAATAACTAATATTTTATAGCTACTTAAATCTAATGAGGTGAAAGCAACTGTTGTTCCACCTAATGAAGTATCTGAAGCTACTAATGTTGCTCCACCACCAGCCGCAATCCAAGTGCTAGCACCTGATAAAAAAACTGAACTACTTGCTGTACCTGACCCTAGTCGTGCTGTTGGTACAGTTCCAGTTAATTGAGTCGCAACAATACTTTTATTTGTTAATGTATCTGTTGAACTTGCTGTAATACCACCACTGAGTAAACCCCATGCTCCACCTGCATATCCTTCAAATTCACTTAGTGTAGAGTTATATCTGAACATACCGTTTGCTGGTGAACCCGGTCTTTCACCTGTTGTACCTATGGCCTGAGTAACTGACCCTGTACCAGAGTAAATAAGGTTATTAGGTATAGTAACAGTTTGTGCATTATGTGTAACACTATCTCCTGCAGCGTTACCTAAAGTTACATCACCTGTTGCACCTAGTGTTGTAAAAGCTCCAGTGCTAGCAGTAGTTGCTCCAATTGTAGTATTATCAATTACACCACTAGCTATAGTATATGAGACTGAATAGTTTGCCGCTTCAACTACATTTGTACCATCTTGATATAAAGACATAGATTTAAGAGTAGGTACTAAAATACCTGTGCCACCAGAAGTTTTAACTGTTATAGCGGTATCAGATGAGTTTTTTATATAATAGTTTTTACCGCCGGACAATGTAGGAACAATTAAATTACCTGTACCACCAGCACTACCTGTAAGATTTATTCGTAAGTGACGTGGTACTTGAGTCGCATTAGAAGATGTACTCCAAGATGGTGTAGTGTCTCCTGTTCCAACAGCTTGATCTACCGTACCTACAATGGCTTCTTCTAAAGCGGTTCCTAAATTAACATTGGTCGTTGTACCCCAGGTACCGTCTTGTTCTCCGGTTCCTATGAGTTCTATACTTAAATTTGAATATGTTGACATAATTTTTTCCTTACGTTGCTATTGGTACCCAATTAGGAACCTGTGTTGTATCTATTATAACCCAATTAGGGTCGCTGAGTATTGGTGCATGTCCATCTAATGCTAAAGTTCCAACTGGTGGAGCTATTATCACTCCATCTACTAATACTGGCCTTGTCCCTGCTAATGCTAAAGCTCCAACTGGTGGAGATATTACTTCTCCATCTAATACTGTTGGTGCTATTCCTGCTAATGCTAATGCTCCAACTCCCGGAGTAATTATATCACTTACAGCTATTGAGGGCGCTACTCCTGCTAAGACTAAAGCGCCTACAGTTGGAGTTATTATTACTCCATCTAATACTGTTGGTGCTACTCCAGCTAATGCTAAAGCGCCTACAGTTGGAGTTATTACTTCTCCCTCTAATACTGCCGGTGCTACTCCTGCTAATGCTAAAGCTCCAACAGTTGGAGTAATAATATCTCCAACGACTACGCTAGGTGCAACCCCACTAAGAGCCAATGCTCCTACTGAAGGTGTAATTACAATTCCATCACCCCAAGGACCTGAACTCCAGGTTCCGCGTCCCCATCCGCTAGTAGCCATTGACTACTCCTTAAGTAAGCGTAAAGATGCCGGTTGCAGCAGGTAAAACTGTTAATGTATTAGGACTTGCTACAGTAAAATTAGCACTCGACAACTGACAGAAACATAAAAGTTTTCCTGCACCTGCGCCTGTTGAATTACGTAATACTGCATATTTAATATCTACAAGAGAACCGCCCGATGCAGTAAATGCTAAACCCACTGCAGACATTGTAAATTTCATCTGTTTAGCTGAAGCGCCTGTCACCCATTGCGCTGTAGCGGGTACTAGATTTCTACCACCTGCAACATATCCACCGGCTGCGGCTATTTCATTAGTTAATTCTGAATATACGCTAATTGTAAATGTAGAAGCGTTGCTAGAAGCTTTCGCTAGTACCATTTTAAATACACCGGCCCCTAATGTAATTGTGCCATTTCCTATATATTTTTTGGCTTCGTTATATAATTGCCATGCTGATGCTGCCATGTTAAATCTCCTTAATATCGGTGTATGACGCACCGGTTTCTAAAATATGGTGAAGCAATCCACCGTAAACTTCTAATTCTATTTCTTCTCCCAGCATTCTAATTAAATCTATAAACTCTTGCGCTTGAGAAACCATCCATGGATGACAATTAAATATTTTTCCACCCACATTTACAGGTATTATTAACTGACCATCATTTTCTTTCTGTTCATATGCATGATGCTTATTTTCTTCTAAACACGAATCACATCCAAAAATATGAAATCTTTTAAATCCTAATGTCCTGAATAATGGTATTGCCCTTAATAAAACTGTAGATCCGCCAGGGATGGGCCACCATGTTTCATACTGTGCATCTAATATTTCGTTTAACATTTCAGCTTGTGTGTGCCAAATATAAGTTCTATCTTTAGGCAAATCCTCAAAAGCTTTAGGGTTACACTGTGATGCTATAAAATATTTGCAGTCGTCTACGACCGGTTTGGTAAATCTTGAATTAAATTCTCTTGCATCTACCATGACCATGGCAGACGGGGTTAAATCATTGTCTAAGCACCATTTGTAGGCGCCATTAATAGCTAACAGTTTAACACCATTTGCTCTTAATTGCTTTATTTTTTCTATATGTTGTGATAGAGATGGTCCTCCACCTACAATCATTACTTCAATATTATTTGTCGGATGGGGTTCTATTTGTATGTGCCCCTGCTTAATATTATGAGATACGTTCTTTTTTATTTCCTCATCATTAGTGTTTACAGTGCCTACATCAACAATATCAGCTCCACCTACCCAAGCAGTTACATAAAATAAACATCCATCTTTTATTTTTTTAGACCAATGAATAACACAATCATGCTCTTTAAACTTTTTTAACCACCACTTGTAATTATGTACACTTAAATGTAATTTATGCCCTACTCTTTCCCCCATTACATCATCAACAGTAGATATAGCAAAAAATACATGTTGAGCAGCTTGTAAACAATTACTTAATACTCTATCTACATGATGGGGTCTAATATGCTCCATTACATCAGTACAATATCCGTATGCTGCGTTAACAGGTAGTGGCTCTGATAAATCTGCTTCTATAAACCGTAATGTGTGTTTTTGGGTTTCTAACATTGGAACTATATCTGCATCTAAACAATTAGGCGCGAAGTCAACCATTGTTACATCCATATTACCAAAAAAAGCAAGGTTTAATCCACCTCGCCCTGTACCACAACCTAAATCTAAAACACTTGATCCTGCTTTAGGTTTAGCCTGTTCTAAAAATATATGAGACACTTTTTCACCAGGTGAGGTTTGTCTATACTCTGGTATTTCCCATACTTTTTTATATAGGTCTTTTTCTAAAGGTCTTATATTTTCTATTTTTACTTCTGGTGCATCGGATATTACCGAAGATACTCCTGTCATATTATTCCTTTCTATTCAAATCGAATAAGTGCTCCAGTCGCTGTATTATCTGGAAATTCGATAGTTAATGTTTCATTAGTTACTGTTTTATTACTACCAAAATCTAAAACTGCTATTATTTCCAAGCTAACGGACTGATATATTGTAGCCCCCCTTGCTGTAAAAGTAGATGCTGCCCAACTTGTAGTTGAAAAATTAACATACGATGCAGTATCATCAAAAGAATATGATGGTCCTACTACTACTAAAGTATTTCCTCCAGCTATATATCCTGTTCCTACAACTTCATTAGTGGTGCTATATGTAGTAGGGGTCATATTAGGACTTAAGTCTGCTACGTCAGTATATAAAGCCATTTTAAAAGTATTAGTAGTAAAATTTATATCGCCAGTTAACACTAGATATTTTAAACCTACAGTTGCTCCTTGTATTATCGACGCCATTATGCAGTTCCTCTTGAGCCTCTAACAGGTATTCTAGATTGACCACTTCTATAAGCATCGCGAGTATTTTTACCATCACCTAAACCTAATAGTTCCACCATAGCTTCTTTATATCGTTTATCTATAATAGCCATTTTTTCTGTGTCTGACATAAGGAATACACCTGCTTCCAACATCGCACCATAAAGTAAAGCGGTAGGGTAATTATCACCCAGCCAAGACTGACCGCTAACGGCAGTAGTAATAGAAGTAGGATAATAAAAGTAATGAAGTTCAGCCCCATAGTTAATATCAGGTGTAGGACCGAGGATAAATGTGTCATCATCAAAGACTGCATAGTATTGGGGTTTTCCATAAAAAGGTGTATCCGTGTCAGGATAAGATTGTCTGATAAAGTTAACATCTTTATTTAAAAGGAAGGTGTACTCATTAGTAGCATTATCTATAACAGCTAAACTGTAAGTTGCAAGCCAATCATCTGGTACATTTAAATATTTATTTGCAGCGGAAATAGTACCTGTATAATTAGCTCGTAAGTCCGGTAAATTAACAGCATTAAATATGCGGTTCTCTGCTTGTGTGATAAATGTATTTACATCAGCAACGGTGTACGAATTTTCAGTATAAGACTCTATTTCAGCTACTAATTCTGTATAAGTCATTGGTTATCCTTATGCTAAAGGGCCACGAGCTTTAGTACCTTTTGTAGCTGCACCATTACCACGAGTTTCTACACCTGATGTTTTAACATCTGTTTCTGGATAACCAGCAACGTGAGGTACAGGTACATCTTGAGGTTGTACATATATGCCTTTATATTTAGGCTTTCTTTCTTGGTTTTCTTTCATTTCTTTCTCCTAAGTTATTGCTATTGTAAAAGTTCCAATTACTACTGGGCTTACTAAAGTATTGGGGGTTAATACATCTGTTGGAGGTCTTGCTCCACCCACAGGGTTCCATCCCCATTGTATATCTCTTGACCCTGTTATGCTGTTATCATTAAAACTCTGGTCAGGTCTTGGATTCCTTACAGCTTGTGGGTCATCTACAGGATACATTCCTTGTAAATTC
>TARA_R110002020_G_scaffold64495_1_pt1 | contig 10127 bp, 9 predicted proteins | sample TARA_R110002020 | Tara Oceans TARA_R110002020 (sample SAMEA4396489) | marine metagenome | biome: Westerlies Biome; feature: [MES] marine water layer (ENVO:01000295) within the mesopelagic zone...; material: water (ENVO:00002006), including particulate matter (ENVO:01000060) such...
CGCGAGATCGTAGCCGTACTTGGCCTTGAACGCTTCCATTTCCTTGGGGTCCTCGAACCAGTCCTTGCGGTAGGACCAGCCGACCGCGTCGCCCTCGGCCGGGATCGACCAGTACTTGCCCGATTCCGCCGGATACTCGGAGTAATATTTCACCGTTGCCGGCGCCATCACTTCCGTCAGATTGTGCTTCTGAAAGAACTCCGTCATGTCGACATAATGGCCGGCTTCCGAGGCGGCGCCGATCCACTGCGAGTCGCCCACGACCATGTCGTAGGCCGAGCCCTTGGCGTTCAACTCGGTGAATGTCTTGGTCTGGAAATCCTGCCAAGGCGTGGTCTCGACGGTCACCTGAACGCCGGTTTCCGCCTCGTACTCGTTCACCAGTTCCTGAAGATAGTTGGCTGGGTCCCACTCGGCCCAGAAGATGGTCAGTTCCTGTGCATAGGCCGAAGTGCTGCTTGCCAAGGCAAGTGCAAGCCCTCCGGCGATGCCGATCAGTTTATTGCGCATTATGATCTCCTCCCATTGATGCACACTCTGTTTTAACGAGCCGGCAAATCCATGTTCGCGACCCAGGCGCCTCTCCGCCTCGGATCCTGGTGTTTGCTGGTATGCTTTGCACCCTCCGTGCTGCTGGGTGACCCTCCACGTCACGGTTCCAGTTTCAAATTGGTATTACCAAACTTCAGTTCGGTCAACCGCTTCAGTCATACTTATATCACGTCGATTTGCGGCTTCTGAGATAGAAAATGCTGCATAGGTTGAAAAAACAGCTTTTCCGCAGGGTATGCCGTAATCAGCTGCTTCTGTTTCTCCACGGATTTTTTGTTGATTGGTAAGACCAGATCAGGTTTCCGCTGCTGTCCCTCGGGATTTGCCAGCCTCGGCTATGGCGGCCCTGACGAGCGCGCTGGCCGCCCATTTGGCGACCTTCGAGGATTGCGTGTCGGACAAGTCCCAGATGTCCTTGAGGACGGTGAGCAGTTCGACGCCGAAGATGAGCGAAAGAGCCTGGGCGAGGCGGTCGAATTCGGCGGGCGACAGGGTGGCGCGCAAGGGGGCAAGCGCATCGCTGAGAAGATCTGTCCGGTGGCCGCGGGTAAAGCGGGGCTGGTCGCCGGTCGTTCCCTCCTGCGCCCATTGTTCCAGCGACAGTCTCAGCGCCGCCTTGAAGGTTGCCTCGAATTCGGAGATGCGCGGCAGGGCCTTGTCGAACAGATCGAGAATGCGCTGCTCGGCATCCTGGGACTTGCCTTTCCATTTCAGGATCGGACCCAGGGCCTCGTCGACCACGGCGTGAACCAGCGCCACCTGGTTGGGGAAGTAGCGGTAGGCGGTCGCGCGCGAGACTTCCGCGGCTTCGGCGACTTCGCTGACCGACGGCGTCAGGCCCGACTGCATCAGCCGGCTGGCCGTGGTGACCATCAGCTTGCGGGTGCGGGCGCGTGGACCCTGTTCGCTTTTCGGCTTTGTGCCGGTTGACTGGAATGAGACGTTCATACCAATATGATACCCGCGTCTCAAAATTGGGCAAGCTTCATTTTGGGCGTCAAGCGGCGGCTGCCTCGGGGAGGGGCGGGCGGCTGCGGAGGGAGGATGCGTTGAAACACGTCTATGTGGTCGGCACCGCCGACACCAAGGGGCCTGAACTCGCCTATCTGGCGGACAGGATCGCGGACACCGGTCTGCCGGTCATCCTTGTCGATGTCGGCACCCGCGCGCCGACGATCAAGGTCGATGTGCCGGCGCGCGAAGTCGCCGGCTATCATGCCGAGGGCGCAGGCGCGGTGCTTGCGGGCGATGACCGGGGCGTGGCCGTGGCCGGCATGAGCGCAGCCTTCGCCCGCTTCATCTCCGGCCGCCGGGATATCGCAGGGATCATCGGCATTGGCGGCGGCGGCGGCACATCGATCGTGACCGCCGGCATGCGGGGCCTGCCTTACGGCCTGCCCAAGATCATGGTCTCGACGCTGGCCTCGGGCGATGTCGGCCAGTTTGTCGACATCTCCGACATCATCATGATGCCGTCCGTCACCGATTTCGCCGGGCTCAACCGGTTGAGCCGCATGATCCTGCACAATGCCGCCCAGGCGATCTCCGGGATGGCGCGCGCGGCCTATCATGGCAGTGAAGCCCAGCCGTCGGTCGGCCTCACCATGTTCGGCGTGACCACGGCCTGCGTCACAACAATTGTCGAGCAGCTCAAGCAAACCCATGACTGCATGGTGTTTCACGCCACCGGGGTCGGCGGACGCACCATGGAAAAGCTGGTTGACGATCGCGTCCTGTCGGGCGTGCTCGACATCACCACCACCGAGGTCTGCGATCTGCTGGTCGGCGGCGTGCTGCCGGCCACCGAGGCGCGGCTCGATGCGATCGCCCGCACGGGCGTTCCCTATGTCGGTTCCACCGGCGCGCTCGACATGGTCAATTTCTGGGCGCCGGACACGGTGCCCGCCGCCTTTTCCGGACGTCTGTTCTATCATCACAACGCCAATGTCACGCTGATGCGGACCACTCCGGACGAATGCCGCAAGATCGGCGCCTGGATCGGCCGCAAGCTCAGCGCCTGCACCGGGCCTGTGCGCTTTCTCATCCCCGAGCGCGGGGTGTCCGCGCTCGACAACGAGGGCAGAGCCTTCTTCGATCCGGAGGCGGACGAGGTGCTGTTCTCCGCCATCGAAGCCTCGTTTCAGGCGTCTGCGGATCGGCGCATCGAGCGGCTGCCGCTCCACATCAACGACCCGGCCTTCGCCAAGGCCGCGGTCGACGCATTCTTGTCAATCATCTGAAAGAGCATCTTATGCCCGCAATTCCACGCAAGGACATTCTCTCCCGTCTCAATTCCATGGTTGCCGAGGGTCTTCCCATCATCGGCGGCGGAGCGGGAACCGGGCTCTCGGCCAAGGCCGAGGAGGCCGGCGGCATCGACCTGATCATCATCTACAATTCGGGCCGCTACCGCATGGCCGGCCGCGGCTCTGCCGCAGGCCTGCTGGCCTATGGAAACGCCAACGAGATCGTCAAGGAAATGGCGGTGGAGGTGCTGCCCGTGGTGCGCAACACGCCGGTCCTGGCGGGCGTCAACGGCACCGATCCGTTCGTGCTGATGCCGCAGTTCCTGGCCGAGCTCAAATATATGGGTTTTTCCGGGGTGCAGAATTTCCCGACCATCGGCCTGTTCGACGGCGCCATGCGCCAGAGCTTCGAGGAGACCGGCATGGGCTTCGGGCTCGAGGTCGACATGATCGCCGCCGCCCACGAGCTCGATCTGCTGACCACGCCCTACGTGTTCAATCCGGAAGAGGCGAGGGCCATGGCGCATGCGGGGGCCGACATCATCGTGGCCCATATGGGCGTGACCACCGGCGGCAGCATCGGCGCGACCTCGGCCAAGAGCCTTGATGATTGCGTGCTCGAGATCAACGCCATCGCGGCGGCCGCGCGCAGCGTCCGCAGCGACATCATCATGCTGTGCCACGGCGGGCCGATCTCCATGCCCGACGACGCGGCCTACGTGCTGGCGCGCTGCGAGGGCTGCCACGGATTCTACGGCGCCAGCTCGGCGGAACGGCTTCCCGCGGAAACCGCCATCCGCGACCAGATCCGCAATTTCAAATCCCTGCCGAACCTGAAAGGAACCCAGGCATGAGCGAGAGTTTTTTCGTCTATCCGGAAGCTGTCGACCGTTTCGCCTTCGATTGGGGGCATCTCACGGTCACCTGCGGCCCGTCGGTCAACGGCGCGGGCAAATTTTCGGCCGGCGTCGTGCATGTTCCGCCCGGCCAGGGCCATGCCCGGCACAATCATCCCGGCGCCGAGGAGATCATCTATGTGCTCGAAGGCAATGGCGAGCAGATGGTCGAGGACTTGCAAGGCAATCCGGTGACCGAGCAGGTGCGCGCGGGCTGCACCATCTTCGTGCCGGAAAGCCGGTTTCATTCGACGCTCAACACCGGCGACGCGCCGATGAAGCTGTTCGTTGTCTACAGCCCGGCGGGGCCGGAAGAGCTGTTGCGCGAGCTGCCCGATTTCCACCTTGTCCATCCTCCGCACGATTGAGCCAGGGAGCCTCTCACCATGCGCGAACTCTCACCCCTGCACGCCGCTTCGGCGGATGAACTGCCCTCCCGGTTCGCTGATCTCGATGCCGCCATGGAGGCGGCCGGGCTCGACGCGGTGGTCGCCACGTCGAAGCACAATGTCCGCTATCTCCTGGGCGGCTACCAGTTCATCTTCTTCTCGGCCATGGACGCCATCGGCCAGAGCCGGTACCTGCCGGCCTTCGTCTATGTCCGCGGTAATCCGGACGCTACCGGGTATTTCGCCAACAAGATGGAAATCCACGAACACCGGGTGGCGCCGTTCTGGGTCCCGGAGTTTCGCCCCGAGCACTGGGGCTCGGTCGACACGATGATTTCGGTCGCCGCGCATCTGCAGAAATGCGGCGTCGCCAGTGGCCGGATCGGCATTGAAACGGGCTTCCTGCCCAAGGATGGCTTCGACGCACTGGCCGACGCCCTGCCGCAGGCGTCGCCGGTCGATGCCAGCATGATGCTGACGCGGCTCAGGATGATCAAGTCGAAGGCCGAGCTCGACCTTTTGCGCGAGGCGACCGCACGGATCAGTGCCTCGATGCAGGCGACGATCCTTGGTTCCGGCGAGGGCAGTTCGAAGCATGAGATCATCGAACGCCTGCGCCAGGAGGAAACCGGGCGGCAGCTCGCCTTCGAATATTGCCTTCTCACGCTCGGCGACAGCCACGTCCGGGCCGGGTCAGACCAGACCTGGAAAAAGGGCGAGGTGCTGTCGATCGATTCGGGCGGCAACCTCCACGGCTATATCGGCGACATCTGCCGCATGGGCGTGCTGGGAGAGCCGGATGCCGAACTGGTCGATATTCTCGCCGAAGTCGAGGCCGTGCAGCAGGCCGCCTTCGCCTGCATCGGACCGGGGCAAACGGGTGCGGCGATGATCGCCGCCGGCGAGGCCGAACTCAGGCGCGGCCCCAATGCCGCCCACAATGATTTCTTCGCGCATGGCATGGGCCTGATCAGCCACGAGGCGCCGTTCCTGATGACCAATCATCCGGTCGCCTATGAAGGGATCGATGCGGAGCGGCCGTTCGAGCCGGGCATGGTGCTGTCGGTGGAAACCACCATGCAACATCCGCGCCGGGGCTACATCAAGCTCGAGGACACGGTCATCATCACGGATGACGGCCATGAGTTGTTCGGCGCCGACAATCGGGGATGGATCGTCAAGCCGGCTTAGTTGAACGGGGGGACTGGAGCCGTGGCGAGCAGGGCCGGCCGATGGCCGCCAGGTCAGGACCGGCCCTGCGGCTTCATCAGCCGGTAGCGTTCGAACGCCTGGAAAATCTTCTTCTGGCTGTTGAGCTCGGTCTTGCGCATCGCCGATTTGAGCTGCTTCTGGACCGTGTCGAGCCGTATCCCCCGGTCCTCGGCAAAGGCGCTCAAATGCTGGGATGCGAGCACGGCGCGCATCACCATCGCCTCGGCCCTGCTGACGCCGTAGCTGCCGCAGAACGCCGTGACCTCCTCGAGATCAGGCTGCTCATCGAGATCGAGCTTGAGGATCGAGACCGCCTGATGGGTCTGCCTGCGTTGCGGGCCGGGCAGGGGCGATGACAGGGCGTGGCATTGCACCAGATAGGTCACGCCGGCCTCGGGATGCCGCAACACAAGACAGTCCTGACTTGCGTGATCCCTGTCGCCGGCGAGATGATGCTGGAGTTTTGCGGCCTGAACCGGATCGGAACAGGTCAGGCTGTCGTTTCGAAGCAGGAAAAACCGGTCTTCCAGAAGCCGGTCGAAGGTCGCGTTGCTTTCCAACACCTGCGACCCGGCAAGAATCAGGATTCCGGTGTTGACCAGATCCAGCGTCTGGCTGGCCAGATCCCGCTCCGCGACGAGGTCCTGCCGGTTGCGGTAGAGCTTCATTGCACGAAAGACATGGCCGGAAATGGAGGAAAGAAACGCACGCTGGCGGTCATCGAAATCATGGCCGGGTCCGCGCGTCGACAGGCCGAACCAGCCGATGCAGCCGTCATGGGTGAGGTTCGTGCCGCTGATGTTGTAGATTTCCTGGCGCGGCAGGAATTCCTGGTGGATCGCGCTGCCGGCCGCTTCCTCCCGGGTCACGTAGCTCCGCTCGTCGATATAGGCGCCGGCCTTGTGCGCCATTACCCGCGGCACGCGAAAATCGGTCGCAGCGTAGTCGTCGAGATATTCGGCGGCGAAGTCCGGATTGCCGCGGGCAAGGAAATTGACATACTCCCGGCCCGTTTCCAGCGAGCACAGGAACAGATGGATCGGGCCGGCGCCGACCTGATCGCCGATCACGCAGGCGGTCTTGTACCAGTCCTCTTCCGAGGCCGCAGCCTCGTAGAGCATGTGGATGATGCGGTCGGGTTGCATCGTCATGGCGTTTGCCGCTCCACGCCAACAGTCCCGCCGGAAACGCTGCCGGGCAAGCATGCAATCCCGTGGTGGCGGATATCGTTGCGGTGACCTTCACCAGCCGTTTCAGGCAGGATCATCGACAGGGCAGACAGCGGAAGCAACGCCAATCTCCTCTTCATGGTCGCTCCTGCCTGTATGTTGCCGGTCTTCGCAAGACTTCGCGCCAGCAAGACGAAGCCGCGAAGTCTTTGACAATGATGCTTATTCTTCCCATGCAGCAGCGACCTGTCAATTGCGCGAGGCAGGCTTTTTGCGATTCGCCGGGCCTTTGCGGAACCGGGCGGCCCGGACCGGCCACCAGCGTCATCTGATCCGCGACCATAGGCAAGCTCCGGCCCCGCGCCGATTCCCCATTTGGGGAATATCGGGCGCCGGGCTGGGCCAGCCCCAGCATCGGGAAGACGGGGGAATGCCGGCGCCGGAAGCGCCGGCGGTCGTCAAGTCACGGCTGACGACAGAGCTTCGGCCGGAGCAAGATCATCAATGCCGCGACCGCCGACAGGGGCCGCGGCCCGTGGCCCGGTCACAGCGCGAAGGCCTGTACGGCGATCGCGCCGGCATAGACAATCAGGATCCCTGCGCTTTCAAAGCCGATCCTGCCCGGCCCGGTGCGCTGGCGCACGATAAGTCCGAGCATCAGGATGGCGGTGATCAGCAGGCCGGTGGCCAGCCAAAAGAAATCATCCCGCGTCAGCGCATGATAGAGCGAGCCATCGCGATAGCCGATGTCGGACAGGGTGAGGAACAACGTGTCGAAGGTGTTGCCGCCGATGATTCCGCCGATCGCCAGCTGCAGGGCGCCGCGGCGCACAGCGGCCAGCGTCGTGACCAGTTCCGGCAAGGAGGTGGCCACCGCCGTCATCAGCGCGCCGACCAGCGACGCCGAGAGACTGTATCGGTCGGTCAGCTCGCTCGCCACCTGGGCGATCGACCAGCCGCAGGCGCCCATGATCAGCATGAGGCCGCCGAACCAGGCGAACAGGGTCAGATTTCCGCGTGAATCCTGCTGCTCTTCGTCCGGCTCATCGTGTTGGGTCGCCGATGTCCCGACAGGCTGCCACATCGGCTCATCGCGGACGCGCTTGGAGGCGATGACGCCGACCACGTAGATGATCACCAGGGCATAGGAAGCCGGATGGATGCCGAACAGCGTCACGTCCGGCCCGGCATAGGCCAGGATGGGGATGGTCAAAAGCAGCATCAGAAGGGCGCTCTGGAACACATTGGCCAGTTCGGCGGCCGCGTGTTCGAGATTGGCGCGGCGGTGCAGCAGGTCGGCCAGCGCCAGGAACGCGGTCTGGGCGGCGATGCCGCCGACGCTGTTGGAGAACGCGAGGGACGCCCGGCCGTCAAGCGCCGCGGTGAGCGAGACGACGGTGCCCGACAGCGAAGTCGCCGCGCCCAGCAGCACGCCGCCGATCAGCGCTTCGCCGAGGCCGGTCCGGTCGGCGATCCGGTCGGCTAGCCCGGTCATGCGGACGCCGCATGCTAGGATGATGCCGCTTGCGAGCAGGAAGATCGCCAGCAGGATGGGCAGGGACAGTTCGCTGAGGGGCATGGTCGATGGGGCTCCGGTTGCCTCGTCAATGCATCGTGCCGCGAATGGTTCAATGTGACAGGCGCTGCCTCTCGCCACGTTTCCCGGGCGACCGACTCAGGACGACACTGGAGGCACTTGCTGCTCCACGCCGCTCCAGTCTCCGGCCGAATCGCGGACGACCCTGGATATCTCGACAAGCTGCTTTGCCAGGGGGCTGGTCTTGCGCCAGATCATGCCGATGGTCCGAGCCGGTTCAGGCGCAGCGAAGCGCGAGATGGAAACGGGAGCCGAGCGGGTTTCCACCGCGATCGCCATTTCCGGGATCAGGGTGACGCCCATTCCGGCGCCGACCATCTGGACCAGCGTGGCGAGCGAGCTCGCGTCGAGGATTTCCCGCGGGCGGGAAGACTGGATGTTGCAGAACGACAGGGCCTGGTCGCGAAAGCAGTGCCCCTCCTCCAGGAGAAGCAGCTTCATCTCGCGCAGGTCCTCATGGTCGGGTACCGGCTTGCCCGCGTCCCGGAGCGGCCTGACCAGCACGAAGTTCTCGTCAAACAAGGCGATCTCCGTGAGCGACTTCTCGGAGACCGGGAGCGCGACGATGGCTGCGTCGAGGCGTCCCTCGGACAGTTCCTCGACCAGTTTGGGCGTCACGGTTTCGCGCACCTGGATGTCGATCCCGTCGTTCATGCGGGTGAGGTTGGAGATGATTGCGGGAAGAAGATAAGGCGCGATCGTCGGAATGATGCCCAGGCGGAGGCGGCCGACCAGACGGTCGGTCGATGCGCGGGCCAGTTCGCCCAGCTCTTCCACCGATTGCAGGATCGTGCGTACGCGCGACGCGAATTCCTCGCCGAAACTGGTCAGTCTCACCTGGCGGCGGCCGCGTTCGAACAGGTCCGTCCCGAGCGCCTTCTCCAGATCCATGATCTGCACGGACAAGGCCGGCTGGGAAATCGCGCAGGCGCTGGCGGCACGACCGAAATGTTCGTGCTGGGCCAGGGCTTCGAAATAGCGAAGCTGTTTCAGCGTCATGTTTCTCATAGGCTGAGGTTATCAACCTGATCAATAAAAACAACTTAAATCAATGACGCAGCTTTGTTATACAGATGGCCTATAGGGGAGAGTATCCAATTTCATCGCGCCATCCTCGAGCAGAGGCAGGCGCCGACTTGGGTTGTCGATCCGGTCCCCACAGGCCTCGCCCTGTCTTGGCCGGATCCGATCCTTATTAATCAATTGGCCTCGGCCATGAGACCGACACAACAACACAGGCAGCATCGGAGAACAGCATGAATGTCGTCGCAAAAGTGGGAAAATGCCCCGTGGTGCATGGCGCCACCAACCATAGCATCAGGCAGAACCGCGACTGGTGGCCGAACCAGCTCAATGTCAGCATGCTCCACCAGAATTCGCCTTCGGCCAGCCCGATGGACAAGGACTTCAATTATATCGAGGAGTTCAAGAAGCTCGACCTGGCGGCGGTCAAGCAGGATCTCCATGCCCTGATGACGGATTCCAAGGAGTGGTGGCCGGCCGATTTCGGGCATTACGGCCCGTTCTTCATCCGCATGGCCTGGCACAGCGCCGGCACCTACCGGACTGCCGACGGCCGTGGCGGATCGACCTCGGGCGCGCAGCGTTTCGCGCCGCTCAACAGCTGGCCCGACAACGTCAATCTTGACAAGGCGCGCCGGCTGATCTGGCCGATCAAGCAAAAATACGGCAACAAGATTTCCTGGGCGGATCTGATGATCCTGACCGGCAACGTCGCGCTGGAATCGATGGGCTTCAAGACCTTCGGATTTGCCGGCGGCCGTCGCGATGTCTGGGAGCCGGAACAGGACATTTTCTGGGGGTCGGAAGACACCTGGCTTGACGACAAGCATCGTTACGATCCCGAGCATCCAGAGCGCGAGCTGCAGAATCCGCTCGCTGCCGTGCAGATGGGCCTGATCTACGTGAACCCGGAAGGCCCGGGCGGCCAGCCGGATCCGCTGGCCTCGGCCCGCGACATCCGCGACACCTTCGGCCGCATGGCCATGAACGATTATGAGACCGTGGCGCTGATCGCCGGCGGCCACACCTTCGGCAAGACCCAT
>TARA_R110002020_G_scaffold1629_3_pt1 | contig 10123 bp, 12 predicted proteins | sample TARA_R110002020 | Tara Oceans TARA_R110002020 (sample SAMEA4396489) | marine metagenome | biome: Westerlies Biome; feature: [MES] marine water layer (ENVO:01000295) within the mesopelagic zone...; material: water (ENVO:00002006), including particulate matter (ENVO:01000060) such...
GATCAGGAAGCAAGAAATGAATCAAGATACACAGGGCAAAGCTTTAAAGGAGTGGGTATTCCATCTTCTATTTTAACCAGAGCTTGGGCGACATCTTCAACTAATAGTGAAACTACAATGAGTTTTACCGATCAGTTAGAGTCTAATTTAGTATTAACTTCAGCTGGAGCTAATTTTTATGGTGGTATAAATGATTTAAAATTTCCAGTATTTTCAGGAGTTACATCATCTTGGATAGCTGAAACTGGAGGTAGTTCTGTTGCTTCCGCTGGAGATTTATCGGCTGTAACTCTAACACCAAAGAAACTAATCTCTGTTGTTAGCATGAGCCAAGAATCTATTGTGCAAAATCCATCATTAGAATCTGCATTACAAGGCAACATTGCTCTTAATATGGCTTCTACTTTGGAAACCGCTTTACTTGATACTGCTGACGTTGCTTCTGCTCCGCAATCTATTTTTGCTGATGCTGCTGCTGGATCAGTTGCTGCTTTTACTGGAGCTACTGCATCAGCCTTGGAAAATACTTATATCGGAAATGATGGTACTTATGAGGGAGCAAGAATGGCTTACTTAATGGACTCTGATGCTTACGCAGCAATCAAAGTATCTGATATGGTAAGTAGTGTTTCTCCAGCTTATGATATGAGAGATAAAACAATTGGTGGAATGTACGCTTTTGTTTCATCTAATGTAGCGGACCAAGGCGTATCTGGCAAAGAGCACGTATTATTTGGAGATTTCTCCAAAGTGCATATAGCTCAGTTTGGTGGATTAGATTTCTTATTTGATCCATACACAAATGCTGACACAGGAGAGCCAAGAATGGTCGTAACTGGACTTTTTGATGGGGATGCTGTACAAAATGCAACTGCCTTTGCTAACTTAATTGAAGGATAATAGTAAATAATTTAAAGGGGGGTGGTAATAAACTACCGCCCCTTTTTTTTAACTAAAAAGATATGGCAAAAAGTTTTAGTGTAAGTACAGCGGCATCAGTAGCAATTTTAACAACAGCTGAAGCTAAGCAGCATTTAAAGGTGGATACAAGTGCGGATGATTCTTATATTGATGATTTAGTACAAGCAGCAACAGAGTCGGCTCAAGTATTTACTAATAGATTTTTTATAAATACTGTACTCACTCAGCATGGAGATACTTGGAGTGATTTAGCGGTATTGTTTAAATCTCCTGTAAGCAGTACAACACATATAAAATATTATGACAGCGATAACACTATCCAAACCTTAGCCACTTCTGTTTATACAACAGATTTAACTCATAATCCAGCGAGAGTAGGATTAAGCCCTAATCAATCTTTTCCAGCACTTGCAGATAGAATAAGTGCGGTAGAGTGTAAGTACACAGTAGGCTATGGAACAGCAGCAAGTGATGTGCCAACAGCCATCAAACAAGCTGTACTTTTAACTATTGGGAATTGGTACGAAAATAGGCAAGAGGTGGTAGTGGGTAGAATAGCAAGCGAATTACCAAAGTCAGCTCAATATTTATTAGAGCAATATAAAGTGCAAACAGTATGACAATAGGAGAACTTGATAGGAGGATAACAATTGATTATCCAACTTATGCTGCTAATGACTATGGAGAAAGTGTAGCAGATAGCTACTATAACTTTAGAACTGTATGGGCAAAAGTAGAATGGGATGGAGGAAGCGAAACGGATGAAACCGATAAAATTACAGGGATAACAAAAGTGAATTTTTACATAAGGAATTTAGATTTAGATACTTTTTTGGATGGATCAGTAGCCCCCACTTTAGCTTATCGAATAATTTTTACCAATCATGGAGCAACAAAAACCTACTATATCCATACTATTAATGAAATAGCGGGATCTAATTTATCTAACCGAGAAAGATTTTTAAAAATAGAAACAAAAGAAAAAGATAGTTAATGGCAGAGCCAACTTTTAAAATTCAAGGAGCAAAAGAGATTGCTAATATGTTTGGAGATTTACCTAAACAAATTAAGCAATATAATCTTTGGAAAGCTCTTTGGAGAAAAATAGCAAAGCCAGCTTTAAATGAAGCAAAAAATAGAGTGCCTGAAAAAACAGGACAATTGAAAAACAGTATAGGATTCTTTACCACAAGAAAAACTAAAAACTTTATGGGGTTGTATTTAGGGCCAAGAGTAAAGCGTACTTTTCGGAGTAAAGAAAAATCTGGATTTTATGGAGCTTTCATAGAGTACGGAGATGAGGTTATGTTTTTTGGAAAAGGGCAAGGAAAAGCTCAAAAATATATGAAGCCAGCTTGGGATGGTAATAAAATGGGTATGACTCAAAACGCATTTAAAGAAGCAACCAAGATAGCGGCAAGTGCGATTAAAAGACATGAAAAAAGACTGCAAAAATACGGAACTTTAGGATACTAAAATGAAGATAGGATACGCCATATATGATATATTATCTAATGATGCAAGCGTTACTGGATTAGTTTCCACAAGAATTTATCCCAATGTAGCTAAACAAACAAGTGCTTTTCCGTTTTTAGTCTACCGCACTATATCAGTTGATCCTACCGATACAAAAGGTGGGGAAATTAAAGGGGGGACACCCGATCCCTCTGATGGGCAAAGTCCCTTAGATACAAATACATTTGAGGTTTTATGCTTTTCTGAAACTTATAGTGAGGCTGTAAATTTAGCGGTAAAAGTTCGTGCCGCTTTGGATAGAAATACAGGAACTTATGTTGGCGTTAAAGTACAAGGGCTTTCCTATCTTAGCTCAACTGAGTATTTTGACATAAAAGGAGAGGGGGAGGGGATATATGTGCAAGAGTTATCTTTTAATCTAAGGCAGCAAGATCCCATGAATCAATAAAATATGAGATATAAATTAATAAAAGATTGGGAAAGCAAAAGACATGGTAAAACTTTAACTGCTGGGAAGTATGTGGAGATTACCATTGAATCTGAACTGAAAGAGCTTATTAATGGGGAACATATTGTAGCTCCAAAGAAAGAAAAAAAGAGAAAAACTAAAAAAATAAAAATAGAGGAAAATGGCGGAACTGACGTTACAACAGATAACTGAGAGCGGAGTAAGCATTACTTATAGTGCAGCAGCAGGTGGGGGAGATACAGCTGATAATAGCGGTAGTACCTTTTTGCATATTAAAAACGGGGGAGGGAGTGAGATAACCGCAACTATTACAGCAGAAACTACAAGTGTAGAATCAAATATTTACGGGGATTTAACAAAGGCAAACGCAAGTATCGCTATTGCTGCAAGTGGAGAGGCATTTATTGGCCCTTTTAAGCCAGCAGCCTTTAATGATGGAGATAGTGCAATTGCGATTACTTACACAGGGGTAACAAGCGTAACAATTGCCGCATTATTTATATAAAAATAGAAATTAATTAATTAAAAAAGAGAAAAAATGGCAAATTTAACAACAGCATTAAACGGAACTGACATAAAAGTTTATGATAGTTCAACTAATATACTTGTTGCTTATGCTCAAAGTGGAACGATAAATATAAATCTATCTACAAGAGATATAAGTAACAAGGAAAGCTCTGGATGGGCTGAAGCTATGGAAGGTGCAAGAAATTGGGATATAAGCGTAGATGGTGCTTATGCGTGGACTGATGTGAGCGGATCAGCTTTAACTAACGGAGCAGATGATTTACTTAACTCTTATATCATCACAAGAGCAAGCGTGGTAGTAAGATTTGGGAATGTAGTAGCTACAACAGGCAATATCTATTATGAAGGAACTGCATGGCTAACAGCTTTTAGCGTTTCAGCTCCAACGGAAGATACTGCAACTTATTCTTTATCTTTTACTGGTACGGGAGCATTAACTCAAACAGTAGCGTAATAACCACAATACTCAATATCCCATTCGCATCCTTTTTTCAGGTGGGTTGCGTTTGGGTGCGAGTATTTTTAAAAACTTGAAAAAATGGAATATACTTTTGTAAAATTAGGAGGAGATAAATACCCTATTAAATTTGGATTTAATGCTTTGCGTAAATACTCAATGAAAACAGGAACAACCCTAAATGACTTAAATAAACTTGGAGCTGAGATGAGTTTAAATGATGCTCTTGTATTGATTCATTGCGGGATTGAGGATGGATATAGGGCAGCAAAGCAAGACTGTGAAATAACGATTGATGAGTTAGCTGATAAAATGGATGGGGATATGGATAGCATAGCAAGATGCATGGACGTCTTAACCAATATGATGGGGGGGAATAATGAAAAAAAGCAGAAGCCCAAGCGAGCAAAAAGCTAACTTGGGATAAACTTGAAGGCATTGCTTTTGGGCAGATGGGAATGAGTGTTGAGGAGTTTTACGATATGATTCCAAGGCACTTTTTCAATAAATTGGATGGCTTTTTTGAATTAGAGCAGCTAAGAGATAGGAGTGATTGGGAGAGAACAAGATGGCAAACTTGTTATTTGTTAAATATTCAATTGCCAAGAGGCAAACAAATAAAGCTACAAGATTTAATTAGTTTTGATTGGGAGAGTAAGGATGCAAAAGTGGATTATAAGAAACTAAAAAATAAAGCAGAATACATTAAAAAATTGAGCGAGCATGGCAAGTAATAAAAGTATAGGATTATTAAATATAGTATTTGGAGCTGACTTAAGAGGTTTTGATAGGGCTATGAAAAAAGCCCAGAGAAGTATTGGAAAATTTGGGCGAAAAATGCAGTCTGTTGGTAAAAATCTCTCTACACGAGTTACCCTCCCCATTGTAGGTTTGGGAGTTGCTGCTGTAAAAATGGCTTCCGATTTTGAAGAAACTGATAGTAAATTCAAAACTGTTTTCAGTAGTATAGAGGAGCAAGCTGAAAGTACAGCACAAACATTTAGAGAGTCTTTTGGATTATCAGCTCAATCGGCAAAAGATTTACTTTCAAGCACGGGAGATTTATTAGTTGGATTTGGATTTACAGAGGAGTCCGCATTAGGCTTATCTACTCAAGTAAATGAGTTGGCAGTAGATTTGGCCTCATTTACTAATTTTAGTGGAGGAGCTAAAGGAGCGTCTGAAGCATTAACCAAAGCTCTCTTAGGGGAAAGGGAATCTATTAAATCATTAGGGATAGCTATTACTGAAACAGATTTAAAAAAGTTTGCAGCCGATCAAGGATTAGTATGGAAAGAATTAGATAGGGTTGCAAAAGCGAATCTTACATTTCAGTTAGCTACCAAACAAAGCAGTAAAGCGATAGGAGATTTTGAAAGAACACAAGGCAGTTTAGCCAATCAGACAAGACAATTACAAGAAAATTTAAAGGATTTAGGAGTAGAATTTGGAACTATTTTAATCCCATTAGCACAAGAGTTAGTATCATCTTTAAGGGAACTATCTGCTTTTATGATGGGGTTATCTGATGAAACAAAAGAAAATATAGTAAAGTTTTTAAAATGGGCTGCAATAGTAGGCCCAATTGTTTTTATAGCGGGCAAGTTGGTTACAGCTTTTAAGGTACTTCTGCCTTTAATAGCTAAAATAGGTAAATCAATAGCAAAAAATTTAGGAGTATGGGGAAAATTAGCGGTTTTAGTTTTAGCAACAGGAAAAGGAATTTATCAGATGATAACTGGCCAGAGAAAACTAACGGACTTAGAAAAAGAGTTAGCAAAAGGGACGCAGGACTTAAACGCAGAGCTGGAAAAAGAAAATAAATTACTTGAAGTTCAATCTGCTGACATAGATAATCTCAATGACAAATTACCCGCCTTAACTGAAAAAACAAAAGAATATTCAGATTCTCTACAAGTTATGCAAACAGATTTTATCTATGGGATGAGTCCGATTGAAGAACAATTTGAAAATATGAGTACATGGACTATCGATATGCGTACTGAAGCTGAAAAAAATGCAGATGCTTTAAAATCAACATTAACGGATATGGCAGCAGAGATGGGAGCAACTTTAGCACAAGGAGCAGAAGATTTCCAAGCATTTGGAAATATGGTGTTAAATTCAGTAAGAGATGTGATAAAAGCATTGATTGCTCAAGGAGTAGCTTCAGCCGTTGCAGCTGCACTAAAAAACCCTGTTCTTGCGGTAGCTCCATGGCTGATTCCTGTAATAGCTGGAGTTGCTGCTGGATTGGCTAATACAGCTTTCAGCTCATTAGTACCCGCTTTTGCTCAAGGTGGATTAGTAAGCGGCCCAACATTAGGATTGATTGGAGAGGGTAGCGGAACGAGTGCTATGAATCCAGAAGTAGTAGCTCCTTTGGATAAGCTTATGGGTATGATGGGAGCAACACAAGTTGATGTGCATGGTAGAATCGAAGGAAATAATATAGTATTAATTTCGGATAAAGCCGAAATCTCAAGAAAAAGATTTATCTAAATGCCAACGCACCGCACAAGATACTCAGGGGAGTTTTTCTCATCCAACGGTAGACGTTATAGGATAAAAATATATGATAAAAACTACTCAGGGCAAACCATTCCAATTACAATAGGAGGTGGAGGCGTAAAAATTAAATACGATACGAGTGGGCAAGAAAAATTTAGCCCAATTATAGCTTCAAAATGTGCTGTTTCGGTAGTTGTAGAAAACAATCCATTTGGCGTACATTTAAAAAACTTCATAAAAGATTTAAGAACAACTTATGAGGAGGGGGATGCTACTGTTGTAATATGGAATGATCCCTCGATCTATCCTGTATGGAGTGGGAATATATTATTAGACTTATCCTCAAAAGAGGATGTGTCGATGCCTTATGAAGTATCGTTAAATGCTACTGATGGGATTGGGCTGCTAAAGAATTTTGATATGGTTAGCGTTCAAGGGGCAAATCCCTATGCTGCTGATGATACTTATATATCGGATGGCTCTCAAACTTTTATTTATTGGATAAAAACAATTTTGGAATATTGCAATACCCCTGATGGCGATAGTACAGATGGAGATGTACCTGATTATACATTTTCTACCTCTATGGATTGGTGGTATGAGGAGCACCCAACTGCTACTGCATCCATAAGTCCATTAGCTTATACCAACTGCATGATGCTTGGGAGTTATGAGCTTAAAGAAGATGGGACTTATAAAGTTCAGAGCGTTTATAAAGTATTAGAGTCAATTTGCAAGATGTGGGGAATGCGGTTGGTTTTTTGGAGAAATAGATTCTATTTTGTACAATTGGAATTATATGAAACAACGGACTCAGGATCTTTTGTTGCTCCTGAAAATATTGATAGTCAAATATGGGCTCGAGGAGGAACATTACAGTCGGGTAATAATTACTTAGGCGATCCATGGTGGACTCTTTACAGTCAAGATATTGAAACAAATGCGGGTGGATTTAGTGGGGGGTTACAAAAATTAGCGGGGAGCACTTGGGATTATTATCCTAAACTAAAAGAAGTAAGCGTTGATTTTGTAAGCATCTCGAGTAATAATTATTTTCAAAGATTTCCGCAACCCCATACTCTCCCATTAACAGATCAAGAAGATAATCTTACATCATCTCCATTGGGAGTAATTACTAACGCTTCAACTTTCGGAGGATTTAATGTAAAAATAGATTTAGCTTTTTTCAATTCAGCTAACGCTCTTAATGTTTTGACTAATTTTTCAATAAGAGCAAGGCCAGATGGAGATACTGATTGGGACAATGCTAAGTATTTAGACGTGCAACCTGGTGTAACTCCTACATGGGAGGATTATCCTGTTGAAGCAGCAGGAGGAGCTGATGCTGTATGGTGTGATTATTTTATAGCTCAAGGAGCAAGTGTATGGACTCTTTATCAACAATATAATCAGCATCCTAACGCCGCCCCATTTGCAATTTCATCTGCTGGCAATCAACACACTATTTTTAATGCCCAAATACCCACAGATGCAGCATTTTCGGGAGATTGGGAATTCGAGTTATTTACAATACGTTCCTACTTTGTAACACCATCACTGAATGAATTCACTGGAGGGCATCACACAGTATATGGCAATCCTTCCTTAACAATATCCGTTTCCACGACAACTATAACCTATTCAGATGTATTGGATGCAAACAATAACCCCACTTCTCAATTTAATCCTATTCTCAACAACATTGTAGGAGGCTCATTAAGTACAATAGTGTATTCAGGAAGGAGTGAAACACAAAGGCAACAGATAAATGATATTTGGTGGGGAGATACATTAACTAATGGAGAGCCATCCTCTTTAATATGGGATAATGGGGCGGGAAGTACAGGATATACTGATCCAACTGGGAAATGGAGGAGAGGGCAAACAGGAGCTTTTGATAAAAGCTTAGGAGAATTATTAGCCGAATCAAGATTGTATTTCCAACAAACATCCGATTATAAATGGAGTTTACAAACTGCTGTAAGTGAAAAAAATTCTTGGATTAATGATGGCTCGGCTTCCCGTCCTGTTTATGTAAACCCTGTCGGAAGGATACATGATACCAGAGATAGAATTTTCTATTATTTGTTAAGAGGTACTTTTGATTTATCAATGGATGAATGGGGGGGAGAGTGGGTGCAAATATCTTATGATGATAGTATCTCTACTACTACTACCACGCCAACAACAGGAGGATCTTCTGATGATAACCATCACATAGAAGCAAGATTAGCTGGCCCAAGGGCATCCTTTTTCGGATCTGAATTAAATATGGGCTCATTAAGTACAAGAGTGGCAGCATGGAGTACAGTAACATCATTAAGGATAGAGCCAATGAATCCTATCGTTTTTGAGGAAGAAGGAGAAACTACATTGTATTTATTTGAACAAAATACACTTATAAAGTCAGGAGATATTTTTAATATAGTAAATAGCAATGGAATTTGGCAACAATTTACAGCGAGTGCAGATGTGGCTAATACAGATACAACTATAAGCGTTGTATCAGTTGATATTGAAAAACCTTTAGAAGTTGGAAGTAAAATAGTAGTAAACATAAGAGATAGCTATCAACAAATAAATCATAAAACCAGAGGGACGATACACCTTCCACAATATTCATTATCTGAAAGCAGCTCTGATCCAGCTGATCCAGCTGAAGGGAATGCAGTTATATGGATGAGTGATGGAACAGCAAGCGGGGAGGATGGAGATATTATTACAAAAATAAAAGCGGGGGGAGTAGTTAAAAGATTTACATTAGTTGATTTTACATCTTTTACAAATACCTATTCTATTGATTTTGATGGAGTGGATGATTATATTGATGTAGATAGCTCGGCTTCTGCCATAGATGAAGATTTAGGAAGCATATCTCTTTGGGTTAAATTAGATAGTGTAAGTGTTAGCGTAACAGCTTTTCAGGCAGCAGTAGATACCAATAACTTCATTAGAGTATGGTACAAAAATGGAGATAGCACTTTACGATTCCAAACTAAAAGAGGGGGAACGGCTACTACCACTTATTATGCGGGAGGAGTGGAGGCTGATGGCAATTGGCATCATTTAGCAATGACATGGGACTTCTCTTCCAATGAATTAAAAGGATATTTGGATGGAGTGGCAAGAGGAGGAACAGGAGCAATAGCGGGGACATGGAGTGGGAGCTTATCTCTTGTTCATATCGGAAAATTAGCTACATCAGGAACTAATTATTGGGAAGGAAATATTGATGAGGTGGGTATTTGGGATAGCGTATTAACAGCAGCAGAAATAACCGAAATCTATAACAGCGGAACACCTCTAAGCTTATTAAAAGATACTGTAAATTACGGCAGTAGTGCAGATTTAATTGGATGGTGGAGAATGGGAGATAGTGCTACCTATCCAACTATTCCAGATGATAGCACGAATAGCAATAATGGGACAATGACTAATATGAGTGCGGATGATATAGTGCAAGACATTCCAGAATAAAATGAATAAAAAATATATAATATTACCATCTGATAAAATTAGTGATATTGATTTTAATAAAATTTGTGAAACTTCTGTTAATACAATTAGATATAAATTGGATAATAGTGAATGTATAGTAAAATTTCAAGGGGACACTCCTGAGTTTCTTGATGGTTATAGTCAATATACACATAGTGAAATTTTAGAAATAATTAACAATCCCTCCAATGGATGGGAAGAAAATGAAGATTAACAATGAAAAAAGAAGTAATAGATAGCATCCAAGTAGTAACGGCCAATGG